>ERZ1292625.1538-Hain-H41-01um-R1-1538-length-26659-cov-66_pt3 | contig 16911 bp, 22 predicted proteins | sample MGYA00564400_ERZ1292625 | MGnify/ENA primary metagenome ERZ1292625 (study PRJEB36523, sample SAMEA6512639) | groundwater metagenome | collected 2019-01-08 | study: AquaDiva: Metagenomics assemblies of 32 groundwater samples | reverse complement strand
TTGATTATCCATGGGACAAATGGTGGAACAGGGAAGAAAAAATAAAACCAAAATTGTTGGAAGAATACAAACTTCGCCGATATTTCTTCTCGCCTTGGAAGGGTAAAAAATATCATGTCACCAAACCATTTGTTTTGAACGCCGAGGAGTTGGCAACCATTTATCATTTCCCGGGTTTGGTTTCAACCACTCCAACATTTGAAAGAATTCCGTCCAAAAAATCCGAAGCTCCCTTTAATCTGCCTATATAAAAAATGAATTTCAGGTTAAATTTGGATAAAAAAATATGGCGAGAACGATTTACTAGGTTTTTAATATTTTTAGATAATCATTTTCTTAGGACAATATCGGCTGTTTTTTTATTTCTAATTTTATTTTCTATTTCTTATTTTATTTTTTGGAGATCACCAAGACCTTTTCCGGAACAAGCTCTCGTTACCATTGAGAGAGGCGAGTCTCTTTCTCAAATAGCCAATTCTTTTGAACAAAAAAATGTGGTGCGTTCCAGTTTTTGGCTTAAAACATTTATTTTTATTTTAGGCGGTGAAAAGAGAGTAATTGCTGGTGATTATTATTTTCCTTCGGCTGTCAGTGTTTTCAAAGTAGCTAGCATGATTCACAAAGGCGAATTTGGTTTGATAGCCAAAAAAATAACCGTTCCCGAGGGCACTTCTTCTTTTGAAATGGCTGAGATTTTGACAAAAGAACTGCCAGCTTTTAAGGCGGATGATTTTGAGGATGAGATTTTGGATAATAATTATGAGGGTTATTTATTTCCCGACACTTATTTTTTTATGCCCAATACCAGAGCCAGCGATGTTATATTAATGATGCGAGAAAATTTCGCCAGACAAATAGAAAAATATCAGCCTGATATTTTAAAATTTAAAAAACCTTTGAACGAAGTTATTATAATGGCCTCAATAATAGAAGACGAAGCTAACGGCACTCTTGAATCAAAAAGAATTGTTTCAGGTATCTTGTGGAAGCGGCTTCGTCTGGAAATGCCTTTGCAAGTGGATGCGCCATTCCAATATTACAATGGCAAAAATTCTTACACACTAACTAAAGAAGATTTGAAAGAAGATCATGAATATAATACTTACACAAATAAGGGCTTGCCACCGACAGCCATAACCAATCCTGGCATTGATTCCATTCGTGCTGCCATAACACCAACAAAAACAGATTACTTATATTTTCTCTCTGACAAAAAAGGAAATATGTATTATGCTAAAAATTTTGAGGAGCACAAAATAAATAGGGAATTGTATTTGAGGTAAAAAAAGCGCCCCTCCGGTATACACACGGAGGGGGCTGGTTCAGCTGGCGCAGAATTTTTCTAACACTGTCCCGAAGACCTCGCTAAAGACCTCTCCAGATGTTACTTTTCTCCCATCAACGGAGAAATAGGGATCCCTATAGCCGTCTGGAGCAGTGAACTCAACACATCTTTCATGAACCGCGCCGCCAAAACGGACAAGTGATTTGAAACTTTCCACAGACCCGCCATCAACTTCACGGGAATCCAGAACATCTATCTTTAGTACCGAGTCATCCCCCGACGGCATTTGAATGGCAAGTTTTTTTGATTCAACCTCGAGGGTGTTAAGAAGACTCAAAAGAGCCCCCATCTTTTCGCCAACGTCATCTTTTTGAAAATCCGTCTGTAAAACAACTACAATTCGCATTTGCTACACCTCCAAAAATATAATAACATAAGCCATTATGAAAAGTCAATCAGTAAAAAAGAAAGTTTATGTGGGGCTTTCTGGAGGCGTAGATAGCGCTGTGTCGGCGGCATTGCTGAAGAAGGAAGGTTATGATGTGACAGGAGTTTTTATAAAAGCGTGGACTCCGCCGAGTTATCCTTGCACTTGGAAAGAAGATAGAAGAAGCGCTATGAGAGTGGCGGCAGTTTTGGATATTCCTTTTATTACTCTTGACTTGGAAAAAGAATATAAAAAAGAAGTGGTTGACTATATGATTGCCGAATATAAAAAAGGGAGAACACCTAATCCTGATGTAATGTGCAATAAAGAAATAAAATTCGGCCACTTTCTCAAATTTGCTCTTAAAAATGGCGCTCAATATGTTGCTACTGGCCATTATGCTCGTACGGTTGCCTCCTCTGATCAAGGGGAGGGCAGGGTGGGGTTAATGGAAGGAGCCGACAAAAACAAAGACCAATCATATTTTTTGTGGACATTAACACAGAAACAACTCGAACATATTTTATTTCCCATAGGTCATTTGCAAAAACCAAAAGTACGAAAGTTGGCGGAAAAATTTGGCTTGCCACAGGCGACAAGAAAAGACAGCCAAGGACTTTGTTTTTTGGGTAAAATAGATATGAAAGAATTTTTAGCTCAATATATGCCAACAAAAAGAGGAGATGTTTTGGATTTAGAAGGAAAAAAAATAGGTCACCACAACGGAGCTTTATTTTTTACAATAGGCGAACGTCATGGATTCACTGTCACCAAAAAATCAGAAAATGAAATGCCTTTGTATGTTGTTTCTAAAGACATTTCAAAAAACACTATAACTGTCGCTCCCAAAATTACACCATACTCAAAAAGCCAAGGGGGACCCTTGACACTTGAAATTTCAGAAATAAATTGGATAAATCCCACTTCGCTAAAGCTTCGCGGGACTAAAGAAAAATTATTTTGTCGTACAAGATACCGCCAACAAAAAATTCTTTGCAAAATTACACCACAAAAATCAAACCAGCAAGGGTCATCCTTGTTGGTTGAGTTTGACAAACCACAAATGGGAGTTTCGGCGGGACAATCTTTGGTTTTGTATGACAATGAAATTTGTCTTGGTGGTGGTATAATAGAAAAATGAAATACATAATTAAAGCAACGGGAGAAAGAGAAGAATTTAATGCGCAGAAGTTGCGGGATTCTTTAACACGGGCAGGAGCTAGCACAGAAGCGGTTGATAACATAGTAGATCAAATAGAAAGAGAACTTAAAGATAATGCTAGTACTAAAGATATTTATAATCATGCTTTTGAACTTTTGAAAAAAGAGGAAAGCCCGGCGACAGCTAGATATTCGCTTCGCCGAGCGGTAATGGAAATGGGACCAACAGGTTTTCCTTTTGAACAATTTGTGGCTGAAATTTTTAGAGCCAAAGGTTTTGAGACCACAACTGATTTTATTGCCAAAGGTGAATGCGCCGAACATGAAATAGACATTGTCGCATGGAACGAACAAAAATTAATTTTTGTTGAAGCTAAATTTCATAACGAGCTCGGCATCAAATCAGACCTTAAAATTGCTCTTTATATAAAAGCCAGATGGGATGATTTGGCTAACACTGCATTTGATTTTGGCAACCACCAGCACAAGCTTGACGAAGGATGGCTCATTACAAACACTAAATTTTCTGAATCAGCTATTAAATATGCTAAATGCCAAAATATGAAATTGGTCGGCTGGAATTATCCGGAACATGGTAATTTGCAAGATTTGATTGAAGAGGCTCATTTGCATCCTATCACTTGTCTCAACTCAAGCACCCCAAGCGATGAAAAACTTTTGATGCAGGCTGGTATTGTCCTCTGCAAACAAGCACTTGATAATCCTGATATATTAGTTCAGGCAGGTTTAAGTAAAGATAAGATTGATAAAATGATTGCAGAGATAAAACTAATTTCTAATTAACCTAATTATTCTAATGGCATTTTATAGAAAAAAATTATACGACCCAAAGGCAAAGGAATTTTTCAAAGTGAGCCGAAGTAAAATTGACCTGTTTGTGGAGTGTCCGCGATGTTTTTATTTGGACAGGCGAATTGGTGTCTCACGACCACAGGGATTTCCTTTTAACTTAAATAGCGCGGTTGATACGCTTCTCAAAAAAGAATTTGATATTCATCGAAAACAAAAAACCCCGCACCCGCTTATGGAATCTTACGGGATAGACGCCGTGCCTTTTCAAGATCCGCGTATGGAAAAGTGGCGAGAAAATTTTGTTGGTGTTGAGACATTTCATGAGCCAACTAATTTTGTAGTTTTTGGAGCGGTTGATGATATTTGGCAAAGTCCAGACGGTCAGCTTATGGTGGTTGATTATAAAGCCACAAGCAAAGACGAAGAAGTAAATTTGGACGCCGAGTGGCAAGACGGTTACAAAAGACAGATGGAAATTTATCAGTGGCTTTTGCGACATAATGATTTGAATGTTTCTGATACCGGTTATTTTGTTTATGCAAATGGCAAGCGCGACCGCGAAGCTTTTGACGGCAAACTTGAATTTGATATAAAAATTATTCCTTACACAGGCAAAGACGACTGGATAGAAAAAACTTTGATAGATATGAAAAAATGTTTGGACAACGACGAAATTCCAAAAGCAAGCCCTAATTGCGAGTATTGCGCGTATATAAATTCGGTAAATAACAAAACGACCTCACCCCCAACCCTTCCCCTTGCGAAGGGGAAGGGAGAAAAATAAAAAACAAAGCGGACAAGAATGAATCCTGCCCGCCATTATTCCAACCAAATGATCACTGCTTGGGTCCCGGGAAAATCTCCCCATCGCTAAAGCTGAGGAGAGAAACTCTGCTCGCTCCGGCTTTGCGGAGCTTGTGACCAGTCAATTTCCCTTTGATGCCGAGAATGCGCATCGCTTTGATGACAGCCAGGCCATTGTTTTTGGCCCTAAAAGACCTGTGTTCTGGCTCGAAGTTTTTCTTCCACCATTCCAGAATATAAAATCTGGTGGTAATCGTGGCCTTGTTTTTGTTGGTCGCTTGTGGCAACGGAAGCGGACTTCTGTTGAAGTTGGGCCGTAAATATCTTGGATCGGAAACTCCGAAACAAGATCCAGGGGCACGCGGTAATCCTAAACTGCGATTCATAGCAGCTCGAGTAAGCATACTGGAACACCTCCATTTTTCAGTATAACCATATTCAAAATAAAAGCAATACTGACCAGATTTTCACGATCGTGAATTTTTGGTTAATTTTGAAATTTTGGTTTTTCCCCTCACCTTCGCAAGGTGAGGGGCGGTCCCGCTTTAGCGGGACGGGGTGGGGTCGAGTATGATATTATTTAAAAATGGAAGAACGAAAAGAATTGATGAGGAAAATAAAAGATGAAGTGGTGATGTTAAAAAAATCGCCACTTTATGAATTTAGGATACAAAATAAAAATTTGCCGGTAATAGGCGAGGGAAGTCATAGTGCCAAAATAATGTTTATAGGCGAGGCGCCGGGTAGAAACGAGGCAAGAACAGGAAGGCCTTTCTGTGGCCGAGCCGGAGATATTTTAAATGAACTTTTGAATTCTGTTGGCATAAAAAGAGAAGAAGTTTATGTGACTAATATAGTTAAAGACAGACCACCGGCAAATCGCGATCCATTACCGGAAGAAATAGAAATTTATGGGCCTTTTTTGGACAGACAGATTGAAATTATACAACCAAAAATAATTGCTACTCTTGGTAGATATTCTATGTATTACATAATGCCCAAGTTTGGTTTAGAATTTGAACTTGAACCCATAAGCAAAAATCACGGCAGAACTTTTGACACCACCACAAGCTACGGTGACATTAAAGTTGTCCCTCTTTATCACCCCTGCGTCGCCGTCTACAACTCCCACACTTTGGATATTCTCAAAAAAGATTTTAAAGTTTTAGAATCTTTTTGAATCGCTCCTCGTCTTTATATTTGCCGACAATGGCCATATTGAGTTTTTTGTTGGTGATTATTTCTTTGGCAACTTTGCCGATATCGGAGGCGGTGATTTTTTCAATTTCTTTTTCAATATCTTTAGGCGTCTTTATTTTTTCTTTAAAAATTTCTTGAGAACCATAAAAATTTGCCAGAGAGTCGGAGGATTCTAAACCCAGATACATACAACCTATAACATAATCTTTGGCTTTGCGCAATTCGGATTCTGGAATTTTTTCATCTCTGATTTTTTTCATTTCATCCAAAATTCCATTTATACCCTGTTCAACCCTATTTGAATCAACTCCAGCTGAAATTGACAGAATACCATGGTCAGTCAAATCATCAACGGTAGACCTGACATAGTAGCAGATGCCCAATTCTTCTCTCATCTTCTGGAAAAGACGAGAGCTCATACCATTGCCAAGCACGGTTGAAAGCAATCTTAAAGCTGGTGCTTTTTTGTCATAAAGATTAAAAGCTCTGACACCTATTACCAGATGTGTTTGATCTGTTTCTTTAAATCGCAACTTAACTGCCGGCACGTTTTGTTTTTCTATAACTTTTTTCTTTCCATTTTTTTTGCTAACCGGCATACCAGCAAAAAATCTTTCTACTTTTTTAAAAATACTCTTAGGATCAACATCTCCGGCAATAACAATAGTAGTAGCAAAAGAAACATAATGCTGTTTTCTATAATTTACAAAATCATCCCGTTTAAATCCCCGCACATTTTCTTTAGTGCCGGCGATACTCCAACCAGCTGGTTGATTACCATACAAGAGTTCATTAAAAACTTCTTGCACTAGTCTCTGAGGCAAATCTTCATACATATTTATTTCTTCTACTATTACCCCTTTTTCTGTTTCCAAATCTCCAGCTGGAAAAGTGGGGTTCAAATACATATCGGCAATAATATCTAGCATTTTATCTGTATGTTTTTTGTGCGCTTTGGCCCAATAACCAGTCACTTCCTGACCAGTAAAGGCATTATGCTGAGCGCCCATGGAATCAAATTCTCTTGAAATATCAATGGCTTTTGGTCTTCTCTCCGTTCCCTTAAAGCACATGTGTTCTAAAAAATGAGATATGCCGTTGTTTTGCTTATTTTCGTATTTTGATCCCGCCTCAATCAAAGACATCACTGTCACCGACGGTGCATTTTTAATAGGCACAGCTATAATCCTCAACCCATTTTTTAAGACCTTTTTTTTGTAGTTCATATGGGGTAAAGAATAATTGATTATTTGAAATAAGTCAAAATTTGAGTATTATTATATGTAATATGACCTCACAGGAATTAAGAAAAAAATATTTGGATTTTTTTAAGAGCAAAGTGCATGCCATAATTCCCAGCGCTTCTCTTATTCCCGAAAACGACCCTTCAGTGCTTTTTACTACGGCCGGCATGCATCCGCTTGTCCCTTATTTACTCGGCCAAAAACATCCTTCGGGAAATAGGTTAGTGGATGTGCAGAAATGTATAAGAACGAAAGACATAGACGAAGTGGGGGATAATACTCATTTAACTTTTTTTGAAATGCTCGGCAACTGGTCTTTAGGTGATTACTGGAAAAAAGAATCTATTAGTTGGAGTTTCGAATTTCTGATAAAGGAACTTGGGATTCCGGTTGAAAGAATTTCTATAACTTGTTTTGAGGGTGATAGCAAAAATAACATTTCAAAAGATAACGAGTCGGCGCAAATTTGGGAGTCCTTGGGTATTCCAAAAAATAAAATAAAATTTTTAGGCAGAGAAGATAATTGGTGGGAACAAGGAGGAGAAACGGGCCCTTGCGGTCCGGATACGGAAATTTTTGTTGATGGTGTTGAAATTTGGAACAATGTTTTTATGGAATACAATAAAACGGCTGATGGGAAATACGAGCCGTTAAAACAAAAAAATGTTGATACGGGCATGGGTTTGGAAAGAACACTGATGATTTTGAACGGACAAAAAAGTGTTTTTGAAACAGATGTGTTTAAAGATTTAATAAAAGAAGATAACAAAAAAATAAGAATTGTGGCTGATCACATAAAAACAGCTGTTTTTATTTTATCCGAAGGAATCACGCCATCCAATACTGGCAGTGGCTATGTTTTGAGACGCCTCATTCGCCGAGCGGTAAGATACGGGGCTGATTTTAAGATAGCAGAAAAAGTTATTGACATTTATAAAGATATTTATCCGGAATTGAAAAAAAATAAAGAAAAAATTTTAGATGAATTAAAAAAAGAAAAAGAAAAATTTGAAAAAACTTTAGATGTTGGATTAAAAGAATTTAAAAAACTTATATCAGGAAAATTTGGTGAAATGATTCTTATGTCTGATGAAAAAGAATATTCTGTTGATATTAATTCTTTTGATATTGTTTCAATCAGTGGAAAAGATTTGTTTGTAATATCAACAACTTATGGTTTTCCTTTTGAAATGTGTCTTGAGGAATTGAGCGCTGAAATAAATAAGAATTATTTAAAAAATAGAGCGTCATTTGATGTGCGAAACACGCCTCTCGGCAAAAGATTAATTGAAGAATTTGATGAGGAATTTAAAAAGCACCAAGAACTTTCACGCACGGCTTCGGCTGGAATGTTCAAAGGTGGGCTTTCGGATGCTGGTGAAGAAAATAAAAAATTGCACACTGCCACTCATTTGCTTTTAGCAGCTTTGAGGAAAATATTGGGAGGAGACCTGCCTGCCGGCGAGGCAGGGATTATGCAGAAGGGAAGCAATATAACCACTGAAAGATTAAGATTTGATTTTAATTGGAGCCAAAAACTTTCCCCCGAACAACTGAAGACGGTAGAAGATTTAGTAAATGAAAAAATTAAACAAAATATTCCAGTTGAGATGATGGAACTGCCAAAAGAAGAAGCTATTAAAATGGTTGGTACTTTGTCTTTTGATTTGTCTAAATATGGAGATGTTGTCAAAGTTTATAAAATAGGAAGCTTCAGCACCGAGTTTTGTGGAGGCCCACACGCTTCAAACACTTCTGAACTCGGTCATTTCAAAATAACAAAAGAAGAAGCCTCCTCCCTCGGCATCCGTCGCATTAAAGCAGTTTTGGAATAAAAAATGAACAAAACCCGACATCCAATGTAGGATTGGTCTTTGCCCTACATCCGATGTTTGATAGAATGTATTTATGCAAAGAAAAGAAAATTTTGTGGAAGGTGAGTTCTATCATCTTTATAACAGGGGAAATAGCAAACAAAATATTTTCCTAGATGATCAAGATAGAAGTCGTTTTGTAAAAATGTTGTATCTTTCCAATTCTAAAAAACGAATAAATTTTAGAGATGATATTGTTAAAAGAAAAATAGATGCTTGGGAGTTTGATAAAGGAAAGCCAATCGTTTCAATCGGTGCTTGGGCACTTATGCCAAATCATTTTCACATTTTAACAACTCTAACACCCAGCCCTACATCCAATGTCGGGTTAGATCAGGTTAGTCTTTTTATGAAAAAACTCTGCATATCATACTCAAAATATTTTAATACAAAATATAAACGTACTGGCGGACTTTTTGAAACAAATTTCAAGAGCTCTTATATAGACACCGATCCATACTCAAAATATATTTTTTCTTATATTCATCTAAATCCAGTTAAACTTATTGATTCAAAGTGGAAAGAAAACGGAATAAAAGATGTTGAAAAAGCAAAAAAGTTTTTGGAAAATTACGAATGGAGTAGTTATCAAGATTATTGCGGAAAAGGAAGAGAACAAAATAAAATTCTTTCAAAAAAAGATTTCCCAGAATATTTTGATAATCCTAAAATATTTAAAAAAGAAGTTTTTGAGTGGCTATCTTTTAACCCAGATTTCAGCCCTACATTGGATGTCGGGTTTGAACCAAATGATTTGGATGAGGAAATATAAGAGAAAGGCTGATACTAAGATCAGCCTTCATAAGAATTAAAACTAGAGAACTTTGACTTCGGTGAGAAAACTGATGGCATTCTGCCTATCGAGATTCAATGTCTCCATTACGATAAAGATTTTAGCTTCCAGGGTTTGGGCATCAACCCCGAATTTATCACGAAGAGCATTGAGTTGCTCCGCATCATCAAACATCTGATCGACATCTTCTCCACCATAGGCCAGCTTCAAGAGTCTGTCGGTCACATTGCCAGGTTCACCACGATCGCCCATTTTAAGTCTCCTTCCTGGGTTTAGGGTAGCAAACACTAAAATTTTTGCAAATTTTATTTTAAATATTTTTCCCCAATTTTGTTGCACAAAATGCAAAGTAAAGGTGTATAATATAAATATGCCAAGAATTCAATTCAGTGATGTTACGCCACCGGAGAGAAGAAGCATCCGTGATGTCCCCATTCCCAGTGGTGGCAAGAGAAAAGTACCTATTTCTATAAAACCAACTCCAAAAACAGAGCCGGTAGATTTTAATTCCAAAATGGCTGAAATAACAGAAAAGAAAAATGATGGACCTTACGAATATTATTACCCAAAAAACGAAAAAGGGTCGGGACAATATGAGGGTGGTGATAACAAATCAAAAAAGAAATTTATATTCGGGGGCATAGCCATACTTGTAGTAGTAGTTTTTATAGTAGGCATGATGACAGTTTTTGCTTCAGCTACCATAAATATTGTTCCCAAAAACCAAGATGTTGAAGTCAATATGAAAATAACCGCCACCAACGAGGCAGAGGAAGGAGTGATAGGATATGAAGTTATAAAAATTTCAAAATCAAAAAATGTTTCTGTGCCAGCCACCGGCGAAGAAGCCGTTGAGGTGAAGGCGTCGGGTAAAATAATGGTTTACAATAATTTTTCTTCCGAACCTCAGAGGTTGATTATTCGCACCAGATTTGAAACCAAGGAAGGTTTAATTTACAGAATACCGGAATCAATAGTTGTTCCCGGCAAGACCGTAAAAAATGGGGTAGAGACACCCGGCAGTAAAGAGATAGAAGTTTTTGCCGATGAACCGGGAGATAAATATAATATAAAAAAGACAGATTTTAATATCCCCGGATTTAAAAATGACGCCAATCGTTATGAAAACTTTTATGCCAGATCGATTACAGAAATGACGGGCGGTTTTGTGGGCAAAAGAAAAACAGTTCTGCCGACAGATAAACAAACAGCTCTTCAAAACATAGACTCGGAAGTGCAAGCTGATTTGGAAAAAGATTTGCAATCAAAAATACCGGACGGGATGACTTTACTTTCTGGTTCTATTTTATATAAATCTAAAGAATTACCACAAAAAGAAGAGTCTTCATCTGTTGTGATAGAAAAAGAAGTTACGGCTTACGCAGTTATGCTAAATACTCAGAATTTGTCAGACCAGATAACAAAACAATATGTTTCTGAATCTCCAAATTGGAGCGGTATCAAGTCTGAGATTAAAAACTTTTTACTTTTGAATGTTGCGGGAATGCCTAATGATTTGAAAACAGGCGATAAAATAAGTTTGCAAATAAAAGGCAAGGCAAAAGTTTGGGCAAAGATTGATACAAACATTATTAACCAAAAATTATTGGGGGCACCCAAAAAGGAGGTGGCTAAACTTATGGACGAATTTGCCGGCATATCAAGCATAACCGCCACCATAAGACCAATCTGGAAACAATCTTTTCCGAAGGATTCATTAAAAATACATGTCCAAACAATCATCAATGAATAAACTTGACACGAATATGGCTTATATGCTAACCTTTTTATTGTTGTTTCATTTTAAATGACAGATAAAGCAAGGCTAGAAACAAGTGTTGGGGTAGTCACCGAAGCGCTTCCAAACGCGTTTTTCCGTGTCAAGTTGGTAAAAGAGGAAAAGGAGGTGCTAGCCTATCTGTCCGGTAAAATGAGATTGAACAAAATAAAGGTTTTGATTGGGGATTCAGTTGAGGTTGTTCTTGATCCCTACGGGGGCAAGGGCAGAATTGTGCGAAGATTAAAATGAAAGTAAAAGCTTCAATAAAAAAGATGTGTTCAAAATGCCAGATGGTTCGCCGAAAAGGTATTTTATTTGTAGTGTGTAAAAGCAATCCGAAACATAAACAAAGACAAGGATAAAATGAGGATTTTAGGAATTACAATACCAGAAGAAAAAAGATTGGAAATAGGTTTGACGACTCTTTTTGGGGTTGGCCGTTCCCGAGCCCAGCAAATTTTGAATAAAGCAAAAATAGATTGGGGAACCAGAGCCAAAGACCTGAGCGCTGAAAAAGAAAACGATATTAAAAAAATTATAGAGGGTTTAAAAATTGAGGGAGATTTAAAAAGAGAAGTTTCTGGAAATATAAAAAGATTAAAAGATATAAAATGTTATCGTGGTGTCAGACATATGAGAGTATTGCCCGTTCGCGGCCAAAGAACCAAAACTAACTCCCGCACCCGCCGGGGTAATACCAGAAAAACTATGGGCACCGGAAGAAGGGCAGTAGATAAGAAATAAAAAAATGGGTAAAAAGAGAATTGTAAAAAACGAACAAGAATCAGCAGAAAAATCAGCAGAAACAAAAACAGCTACTGAAATTTCTGGTAAAAAACGACTTGAGGCCGGTATTCTTCATGTCCAATCAACTTACAACAACACCGTTTTGGTATTGACCGATAAAAAAGGTAATGTCGTAGCTTCTGCTTCCAGTGGCAGTTTGGGGTTTAAGGGAGCTAAAAAGGGTACTCCCTTTGCCGCCGCCAAGGTGGGCGAAACATTAGCCTTAAAAGCCCAGACATTGGGAGTTAAAGAAGTGTCGGTAGTTGTTAAGGGGGTTGGTTCGGGTCGTGAATCCGGCATCAGAGGATTTATTTCAAAGGGTATAAATATTACTTCTATAAAAGATGTCACTCCCATGCCACATAATGGTCCCAAACCCAAAAAACCAAGAAGAGTTTAGTTCAAATTTATGATTATAGGTCCAAAATACAAAATAGCCCGCCGATTGAGAGCCCCCATTTTTGAAAAAACCCAAACTCAAAAATATAGTCTGAGGGAGGAGCGCAAGAATAGAAAAAAATCTTTTAATAAACCGAGGACCGATTTCGGCATTCAGTTGAACGAAAAACAGAAAGCCAGAATGTTTTATTGCGTAACCGAAAAACAATTTGCCAAATATGTAAAAGAGGCTCTAGCCAAAAAGGCAAGTTCGCCAAGAGTAAATCTTTTGAAATCTTTGGAACACCGACTTGATAATGTTGTTTGGCGAGCCGGCATTTTACCAACCCACCTTTCCGCCAGGCAAGCAGTTTCCCATGGCCACTTTTTAGTAAATGGCAAAAAAGTTTATGTGCCATCTTTTACCGTTAAAAACGGGGATAAAATTACCATTCGTGAAGGCAGTCGCAATAGTAAACTTTTTAACGAGTTAGCTGAGGACAAAAAAGAAATATTAATAAAAGATCAAATTTTTACGGAAAATGCCGATTTATTGTTTGACCTTGGCCAAGTAATTGAATATTATCAGAGATAATTTTTATAAAATTATATTTAATTTTAATTTTTAATATTATGATTATGGACAATTTTGACAAAGCTATTATATTGCCTTCAAAACCGAAAATAATATCTGAAGAAGCCTCTAGAGACGGCAAGAGGGGGGTTTATGAAATTGACGGATTTTATCCCGGTTATGGATTTACCATAGGTAACAGTCTCCGCCGCATTATTTTATCTTCTTTGCCTGGAGCAGCTGTCACTTCAATAAAAATAAGTGGCATTGAACATGAATTTTCCTCAATAAAGGGAGTGAAGGAGGATGTGGTTATGATTATGCTCAATATAAAGCGACTTTGTATTAAAATGCTTTCAAATGAGCCTCAAATCTTAACTCTAAAAGCCAAGGGAGTAAAAACTCTCACTGCCAAAGACATTGACGCCCCCGGACAGGTAGAAATTATAAACCCGGAGTTGGTCATAGCCACTTTGACAGATAAAGATTCATCTTTGAATATTGAAATGGTGGTGGAAAAAGGTTTGGGTTTTGTCAGTCGCGATACGCTTGGTAAAAACAAAGTTGACATAGGCACCATAGTGTTAGACACTAACTTCACTCCCATCAGAAGAGCTAGCTATGAAGTAGAAAATATGAGGGTCGGCGACCGCACCGATTTCAACCGCCTGAGAATTCTTATAGAAACAGATGGCAGTATCACCCCCAAAGAATCACTTGAAAAAGCCATCAATATTATGATAGAACAACTTAAGGCCATTACTGGTTTTGAAGAAAGTGAAAAAGAACAGGATGAAAATACTCCAGCCGATGAAACAAAAACTTCTCATGAACACGGTAGTGCCATTTCCAAAATGGATCCGGAATTTTTGAAGACCCGTATTGAAAATTTAAATTTGGGTGTCAGAACTTTAAATGCTCTTTCAAGCGCCAACATTAGAACCATAGGTGGCTTAGCTAGAAAAAAAGAGAAAGATATTTTGGAAGTGGAGGGTTTGGGAGCTAAGGGCGTAGCTGAAATTAAAAGAGTTTTGGGAGAGCATGGAATAACATTGAAGTAAGATGAGACACCATAATGCAAACAGAAAACTGAGCCGAGTTAGAAAAGTGAGAAAAGCTTTGATTAATTCTCTCGCCCGATCTTTAGTTTTGCATCAAAAAATAGAAACCACTGAACCAAAGGCCAAAGAATTGAGACCTTTTATTGAAAAGCTTGTCACTAAAAGCAGAGTAGCCAGTGTGACCAATAGAAGAGCCATTAATGAAAAAATTGGGGCAAAAGCAACTAAAATTTTAGTTGACACCTTAGCTAAAAAATACGAAAAAAGAAATGGCGGTTATACCAGAATTACAAAAATAAAAAGAAGGATGTCAGATGGAAGTAAAATGGCAATTATAGAATTTATTTAAAATTATGCAATACGAAATAGATGCGCAAAATAAAAAATTAGGGAGGCTCGCTAGCGAGGTGGCGACTATTTTGATGGGCAAAAACAAACCAGATTTTGTGCGCAATGCCATTCCGGATGTAAAAGTTAAAATAATAAACGCTGGAAAAATATTTGTTACAAATAAAAAAATGGAACAAAAAATTTATAAAAATTATTCCGGTTATCCGGGCGGTTTGAAAGAGAGAAGTATGAAAAAAGTGATTTCAGATAAAGGTATGAAAGAATCTTTGAGAATTGCAATCAAGGGTATGTTGCCTAAAAATAAATTGAGAGATAGGATGATGAAGAATTTAATAATTATGGAATAATATGGCAGTAGCAAAAGAAAAATCAAAAGAAAAGAAGATGGAAAAATATGTTGAAGCAGTAGGGCGTCGCAAGACTGCCACTGCCAGGGTGCGCATTACGCCAGCTTCTAAAAATTCGTTCAAAATAAATGATCGTGATTTGGCTTCCTATTTTCCAACAGCAGAACTTAGAAAAATAGTGGAGGAAGCTTTAAATAAAATAAAAAACATTAATTTTAATGTTTCGGTTCATATAAAAGGCGGGGGGGTTCATTCCCAAGCCGAAGCTGTCCGACATGGAATTGCTCGTGCCCTTGTTAAATATGACGAGAACTCAAAAACAAAACTTAAAACAGCCGGCTTCCTAAAACGCGACCCACGCGCCAAAGAACGACGCAAATTCGGTCTCAAAAAAGCAAGGAAGGCTCCGCAGTGGTCTAAGAGATAATTAAAGCTTTCATGAAAATTAAAGAAGTAAAAACATGTTTTAAGATTGCTGATGTTATCTTAAACAAAGTACATCTTAAAAATCATATTAAATTTAACTACTTAGAAAAACTTGTAGATGAAAACGGGAAAAAATTAGATAAGAACATCCTAAGAAAAAGAGTAGGTTTTGTTTATATCATTGTAATAGACAAAATAATAAAGAAAATTGGCGGTTCCCAAGGAAAAGGTGGAATAAAATCTACCATGAATTTTTATGAAGGAGCTATGCAAGGTGGACCGAGTATAAGAAGTTATGGTATTCATCTTCTTCTAAAAAAAGAGCTCGAGGAAGGCAAAAGGGTTGAATTTTATGTAATAGTATCAGAAGAAATAAAAGCAGAAATTAAAGGTCTTTTTGGTAGCGAAAAGGGAAATGTTGTTGCATTTAAAGAAATGGAAGAAAAGTGTAATGAAGATTACAAAAATGTAACTAATAAATATCCAGAATGGCATTTTCAAAGTAGGGGCAGAGGGAAAGGCTATCGGTGGCCAGAATGGATTAGAGATAGCTATGAAAATTATCGTGCCAAAAATGCTAAGAAAGATTCTAAGAATTAAATTTTAGGAGGACAAAATATTATTATTTCGTGTGATTCTTTTATGTGATCATCTCCGTTTTGAATTCTATTTTTGCCTATTCTGGTTTCTCCTTGTCCCATAGTATATTGCCAACTTGGAAATGATTGGTGATACTCTTTATAATATTCTCTTATTGTGGGACAATTATTATAAGAAAGAATAAACCCCCCTTTGTGTTTTTTTAGCAAATCTCGCAAATTTTCGTGGGGAAATCCATTATGGTGCACCGGTATGTTTCTCATTGGATAAATTCCTCTAAACATTTTTGAACCATCACCAAGATAATAGGGGGGGTCCAAATAAAGAAAGTCATTTTGGTGTTTTTTTATTATATCTCTAAAATCAGCGCATTCTACTTTTAAATTACCCGGATTAAAATTTCTAATTCTTTCTATCATTCTTTCATATCTTACGGGGTCTAAATAAATATCAGAAGACCAACCCATGAATCCGGGCCCATATGATAAATTAAAATTGTAGACATAATAAACTGCTAAGATTAGTGGATCTAATTTTACTTTTTTCTTCCAAACATCGTTCAAAATCAGTCTTATTTTCTCAAAAGTAGTTTTGTTTGGTTTTAACTCTTTCAGTCTTTCGTACAGAATTTTTGGTTTTTCTATTTGAAATTTCCAATAATTACAAAGAATGTCAAAAATATCATAACCAATGACTTCTAAATTCAATTCTTTGCTCATAGCTATCTCTATTGAACCGCCCCCAAAAAATGGTGAGACAACTTTTTTTATATTGTTCGGTAATAGTTCAATAACATGTCCAACCGCCAAACTTTTTCCACCGGCATACCTAATTGGTGAAAGAGCAACCCTTTTATACTTATTTTGGCTATCTGCGTTAGAACTTCTTATACGATCCAAAAATATTTTTTTCTTATAAACAAGCGTATTATCTTGAACATTATTTTCCAGATTTCTTATAATTTTTTCTACAACTCCTCTTATTTCAATTTCTTTTACAAATAATGG
>ERZ1292625.2484-Hain-H41-01um-R1-2484-length-16912-cov-23_pt1 | contig 16912 bp, 20 predicted proteins | sample MGYA00564400_ERZ1292625 | MGnify/ENA primary metagenome ERZ1292625 (study PRJEB36523, sample SAMEA6512639) | groundwater metagenome | collected 2019-01-08 | study: AquaDiva: Metagenomics assemblies of 32 groundwater samples | reverse complement strand
TATATGTAGTATGAACGAGCTGGGTCTTTTTTGCAATTAAGACATTTTTTTCTTGGTTTTTTCGGCATTGGCATAAAACAATTATACCAAAAAGTAGACCGCTATCAAAATAATATGCGGTCGTTTTTTTAAAATTAAATGGAGCCGACGATCGGGATCGAACCGATGACCTCTCCATTACCAATGGAGTGCTCTACCAACCGAGCTACGTCGGCACAGGATTGATAGTAATACACTTAGCTGACTTAATCAAACCTACATATTTCTGCGCGGTCGACGGGACTCGAACCCGCAACCTCTCCCGTGACAGGGGAGTGCTCTAACCAATTGAGCTACGACCGCAATACGACTAAATGTACCAAAAACGGCCAAAAACGCAAGAATAAAGTGTGTCGGCGGAAGGGATCGAACCTTCGACCTTGGGCTTATGAGTCCCACGCTCTAGCCAACTGAGCTACGCCGACGTGAAATTTAATATAACAAAAACTGGCCATTTTCGCCAGTTTTTGTCTACCCACCCTATTCTTGTTGCGGAGGCCGGAATTGCACCGACAATTTCCAGGTTATGAGCCTGGCGGGTTACTGTTACCCTACCCCGCTATGAGAATGCATAGTAACACAAATCTACCCGCCTTTGCAAGCACATCTTCCCTGCTAAATATAATTAAATTCTTGGAAAACGTCCTTGAAAAGATTTATCACATGGCGTGCTTCTGCCTGATTCAGAGGGTAATCCGTACCGTCGTGAGCGATGCGATTGCGCACATGATGCGCTTCACCGGCCTTGGCAAGTGTCTTGAAATCACCTGGCTCTATCCTGCTCATCTGCTCGCCGATTGTTTCGCCCCTGTACCCCATTTTAGTCAAAAGGATCCCGAGTATAATGTCAGCCTCAATGATTGATTGTCTCCAATCACTTTCATTATCTGACTCGACAAGCGCAAGAATCTTCTGCCACTTATTGACCATCTCCGGATCAGCCTCCGTCACTTCATCATAGGCCGTCTCAATCCTTTTATTATAAATCTCGTGCTCTCGTCTGCGCACAGTATGAATCCCATGCAATGAAAGCATGATACCGATGATGAAAAGAAGACACAAAGGGATCGAGAATCCCATAATGATTCCGATCGTAGTCGCGGTGCTGTGAAAAATATCAGGAAAATTCGACATCAAGTAACTCACGATCTGCTCAAAATAATGAGGCAGCTCGACGGGCGTTGATACTACGACTACTGGTATTTCGTCTTGCATGATTTTTTCAAAATAGGCTTACTCTCCCAAAAACTCCTTCCCTGCTTCAAACAAAGTCTTTTCATCTCCATGCCGTGCTGTCATCTGGATGCCGAGTGGGAGCTTGTCGCTGAAACCTGAAGGTACTGACATTGCTGGAAGACCTGTAAGATTTGCCGTGACTGTAAAAATATCTTCCAGATACATCGAGACGGGGTCAGAAAGTTTCTCGCCGATCTTGAATGCGGGGGTCGGAGTGGTCGGCGTTAGTATTATATCAACATTTTCAAAAGCTTTCAGGAAGTCCTGTGTAATTATCCTTCGTGCGGCGTTCGCACGGTTGTAGTACGCATCATAATAACCTGAAGAAAGAACATAGGTTCCGAGAAGGATTCGGCGGCGAGCCTCTTTTCCGAAGCCGGTTCCGCGAGAGAGAAAATAATCTTCGATGCCGTCCTTGCCTGATTTATGAAGACCAAATCGCATGCCGTCAAAACGAGAAAGGTTTGAAGAAACTTCGGCAAAGTTAATAATGTAATAGACTGGCAAAGCTCGAGCTGCATTTGGAAGTTCGATATCCCTTACTTCATATCCGAGCTTTTTCAATTTCTCAACTGACTCATCGAAATTCTTGAGAATGTCCTTGCTGATTCCGCCCTGATTGAGAAAAACTCTTGGCACACCAATAACTGACTTCTTACCAGCTCTCTTTGGTGAATATGTTGTTTCTGAAATTGTCGTGCCGTCTTTTATATCCTGTCCTTTGATTGCATTAAAAATTATTTCGGCCTCAGCAACCGTCTTTGCAATCGGACCGATCTGATCAAATGAAGAAGTCGCGGCCATGAGTCCGTTTCTTGAAACTCTTCCATAAGTAGGCTTAAGTCCAACTACTCCGCAGAAAGCTGCTGGCTGACGAACAGATCCTCCTGTATCAGATCCGAGTGCAACAAGAGACATCATTCCAGCAACCGCAGCCGCAGAACCTCCAGAAGTTCCTCCGGGAACGCGACTCGTATCGTGGGGATTTTTCGTAACTCCGTATGCTGACTTTTCAGTTGAGCCTCCGAGAGCAAATTCATCCATATTCGTTCGCCCAAGAAATACTGCTCCCTCTTTTTTCAATTTAGAGATTGCTGTCGCATCATAAGTCGCGTGATATTTTTCCAGAATTTTTGATGCAGAGCTCGCAACTCTTCCCTGGATTAAAATATTATCCTTTATAGCAAAAGGAACTCCAGTCAAAATAGTTGCTGTTCCATCCTTAAATCTTTTGTCTGCTTCCTTTGCCTGTTCAATCGCATCCGCAAAAACTTCAAGATACGCATTTATATCAGGATTCTTTTTTGAGATTTCATCAAGGTACGCCTGAGTCAATTCGACAGCAGAATATTTTCCTACCTTCATGTCTTCGTGAGCTCTTTTAATTGTGAGTGTTTTTAAATCAATCATTAGTCTTGAGCAATTATTTTCTTCACCGCAACAAAGTCCCCTTCTCGATCAGGAGCTTCGTTAAGAATGGCTTCTCTGCTTTCAGGTGAAGTCGTAATAGTTGTATCATCTCGGAATGCATTGTGAACTGCTCCAGGGACTGGGGTGTAGTCCATATTTACAGTGGCTTCCTTGATCTGATCAACGTAAGCAAGAATGGAGTCGATGTCCTTTGTGAGACCTTCCTTTTCGGAATCATCAAGCTTTATGCGGGCCAAATCGGCCAATTTCTCTATCTCCTTGAGGGTTATCATAGGGCTGATTCTAGCATAAATATGAGTAGGATGTGAAATTTACTTGACTTTTTAAATTTATAGTTGTATATTTTTAAATGAAAAGTCCTTTGAAACGTGTGTTTCCGAGGCATCTCTAATGAAATCCCATGGAGGGGTAAACAAGAAGGAGACAGTTAGCATGAACAAAAACACATCCGGGTCCGCGACGTCGTGGGGACGTTTATGGGCCTACCCTGGAATGAAAGTCCTCATTGCTTCGGCAATTGCCGGGGCTTTGATCGGCACAGTTGTGCTTCTCATCAAGCACGGCGATACGATCGTCCCAGGTCTCATCCAAAAGGTGTCGACGCCATGAAAGCGATCGAAAAACACATCCAACGCAGCTTCTGGTGGACACAGCCAGTAACAGTACTCTGCATTGCACTGATTGTATTTATGTCCGACCGAACGGTCTGGGCGAATATCACTGCGATGCCAGTATCTGTTGCTCGACCCCAACCAGCAGCGGTAACAACAGCGCCGGCTACGGTACAAGTGCCCGAAATAAATTGGCGCTTCATGATACCGTCCGTATCCGATTCGTTGGAACGGCCCAACATCATGGTGCAAGGCACTGTCATCGGCATGGAGTACATCTCTAATGTCGAATTGGTCGGAGAAAAGACTCTTAAATTCAGCGTCTGGGATTCGACTAAGGTGGAAGAAGTAAAAGCGGCGATGTATGGAGTTAACACCCAAATCGTCGTGTCAGTCGTCGAGAACGACCTTTACGTCAGCTTCCCTCGGCCGATCGTCGAAGACTTGCGCGAAGCATGGCAAGGACAGGCGCTTGAACTATCGAAGATCAAGGATGGCAATACCCAGAATCTCATCTGGGCCTGCATTGTCCTTGTTGGCATCGGTGTTGGGACCTACTACGGCATGAAATATCTCTGCAAAAAAGCAGGGCTCATCCCGCCTACTCCACCACCGCCACCCGTGGTAACAAACCCACCGCCTGTGCCACCCAAAACCAATCAGCCACCAACGTGGACCAACGGCGGTCCGGTGACAATCGTGGTTGCTGGAATAACTCCGAAAACATTGACGACGGCTATGATGCCAGAGTCCGCGTACTCACAGTTTCTCCGACTGTTCACTCCGGGGAAACCGCTCTTCAAGGTTGAGAGCGACGATCCATCTGATCCCAACCTCTACGGCATGGCTGTGTGGGATTCAACAGGCTTCAACGAGCTATACAGTTCAACAAACTACGTTGACCCTGAAGGACGCCCTTACATCCGTTGTCTGCGGACTACCATGCAATCGTCTCCAACAGTTACGGGGACGAACTGGCAGTCGCTGGTAACAACCTACATTTGGATCAATGACTACTACGTTTGCTTCAACCTCCGCGACCCCGCGGGCGTAAGTCGTGAAAACGTCATCGTCAAAAAGGGACCGAATGATTCGTTGCCTGGAATAATCGAGGTGCAAAGCTACGAGCATGTCGTTAAACGCTCGTGGTACCCAAGCGCCGAACGATACTTCCGGACGACGTCTGGTTTGTAGCGAAACACACGTGAAAATTCAGGGCCCGGTCATCGAAGGGTGATCGGGCCTTTTTCTTGCCTACTTTATCATCTCCAAAAACTTTTCTTCATTTATAACTGCAACTCCGAGCTGTTGAGCCTTCTCCAACTTCGACCCTGCATTCTCACCAGCCACCACGTATGACGTATTTTTCGATACCGAACTCGAAACTTCCCCGCCAAGTCTTCGTACAGTTTCCTGAGCCGCCACCCTATCCATATTCAAAGTTCCTGTAAAAACAAAGCTTTTACCTTTCAATTTCTTTCCCGCTTTCACCTCTTCGATTTTCACCTGCTTCGTTAAATTTTTTATTAGTTTCTTGTTCTCTGAATCCTTAAACCATTCATAAAGAAACTTTGCAACGATAGGACCAACACCATAGATTGCTTCAATTTCTTCGAATGAAGCTTCTGAAATTTTTTCCAAGGATCCGAAATTCTTCGCGATATCATATGCGGTCTCTTCACCGACTTGAGAAATGGAAAGTGCTGCTAAAAATCGAGGTAAAGAAACTGTCCTTCCCTTTTCAATAGATTCCAAAAGATTATCAACTGACTTTTCAGCGAAACGAGGTAGGGCAAGAAGATCTCCCCTTTTCAATGTAAAAATATCATCGAAAGTGGAAACCAGTCCTTCTTCAAGTAAAACATCAATAATCTTCGGACCGAGCCCATCAATATCAAAGCACTTTTTAGAAACGAAATAATAGAATTTCCGCTTCTGCTGATCAAAAGAATCCTTAGAAACACACCTCCATGCTGCCTCCCCAGGAATCCTCTCAATGCGTCCGTCACCCCCACACGCATTCACATGCGTTGGAAAAACATAAGGCTTTGAATTCTTTGGTCGAAGTTCTTGAACAACAGAAACAATATCAGGAATGACATCTCCAGCTTTCTGCAAAATAACCGTATCACCAAAACGAACATCAAGCCGCTTGATCTCATCTTCATTATGAAGCGTCGCGCGAGATACGACTGATCCAGCAACGAGAACTGGTTTGAGATGTGCCACAGGGGTAATAACTCCAGTTCGTCCAATCTGCAAGACAATATCTTCGAGAATCGTCGTCACCTGCTCTGCTGGAAATTTGTAGGCAACTCCCCATCGAGGAGATTTTCCAGTATAGCCAAGCGCTTCCTGGATCTTCACTGAATTCACCTTGATAACAATTCCATCAAGCTCGTATTCGAGATCATGGCGTTTCTTTGTCCATTCATCATAAAATTTCTTAATCTCCTCTGGAGACTTGCAGACTTTTTCAAAAGGATTTGTCTTGAAGCCGAGATCAGCTAAGAGTTTGATTTCTCCATGCTGGCTATCCGGTTTTTTTCCTTTTACTTCATCTATATCATAGAGAAAAGAGTCGAGCTGGCGAGAAGCAGTGATCTTCGGATCCAGCTGGCGCAATGAACCAGCGGCAAGATTTCTCGTATTCGCATAAACAGGCTCATCGTTCTTCTCCCGCTCCTTGTTTATCTTCTTGAGATTCTTCTTGGCAAGCCAAATTTCCCCTACGGCCGTAATATCAATCTTTTCCTTCAGCTTCAAAGGCACGCTCTGAATCGTCTTAATATTATGAGTTACATCCTCACCCACGCTTCCATCTCCGCGTGTAGCCGCCTGAACAAGCTGCCCATCCTCATATGTCATGATGACTTTCAGTCCATCGATCTTAAGCTCACAACAGTACTCGAGCTTCTCATTTTCAATACCAGCTTTCTTCATGAAATTCTTAACCTTCTCTTCCCACTTTTTCAATTCATCAAAATCAAAGACATCATCAAAGGACCATTGCTGCTTGGTATGGGTTACTTTTGAGAATTCCTTAAGCGGTTCACCTCCCACCCGTTGGGTTGGGCTGTCGGGAGTAATAAGCTCGGGATGCTCTTCCTCAAGCGTTTCAAGCTCCTTAAACAGCGAATCATAAGCCTCATCGGATATCTCCGGCTTATCGAGGACATGATATAAATAGCGATGCTTTTCGAGCAAATCCCTAAGCTTTTCGGCTCTTTCCTTCATACTCCTTAGCATATCACAAAGGGCCTTTAGTAGGTCAATTGGAGGGCTCGCTCAACACGACGAGAACTTGGTTCATCGCATGATTCTGCGACACTATCCCAGCCGACATTGTATCCTCTAGAAATGATCCTGGTTGTTATGATATCATCGTCATCATAATACTTCTCAATAGTAACTATAGAACACGCACCGCTGGAACCAAGTGGTATTTGAAAATTAAATTCATAGGGATCATATTCAGATCCTGTCGCACCACCCTGTTTCGTGATTGAAAAATCAGCACAAGAAAAAGGTCCGGCGGTTGTGCTTGTAGAAAAATAGTTGCCGTTATTATCATAATACGCCGCGCACTCAAGCCCACTATCCGCAGCATAGAAAGCTGAAGTAGAATCTCGAGCAGAAGCAGACAGAAGAAACTCTTTCTTGCTGATAGTCAATATGGAAATACCAATCGAAAGCACAATCGACGAAACAAGAACCGCGAAGAGTAATGTGTAGCCTTTATTATTCTTGAAGTTTATTTTCATCATAGCTGTACGTTAAAAATATAGTCTTCAATAGTGACGACATTCTGGATTGTGCCTGTAGTCCAGCTCACAATCACCGTCACTTTTGCTTCGGTGTCAGCCTGAAGCTGCTCAACACTGAATTTTCGTGAGAACTGAGATCGAGCGTCGCCGGTCGTCCGGAATCCGCTTTCTGTCCTATAGAGTGGAACCGAAGAAGCTGGGTTTGTGATAGTTCCCACTGTGGTATCAACACTGCAATAGTTCAAAGTAAGACAGTCATCCAAACCATCAAGCCAATCCAGACCCACTCTGATGTTGTTGTCCCTATAATTTTTGATAAATTCCATCGCATCTTGTGCAAGGAAAGTCGCAACCGACTGGTCGCGTGCATAAACTGAGGCCATAAGTCCCTTTTGAGCAATAGTTAAAGGCCCGGCAATCGCAATCATGAGAATGGCAATAGCGACAAGTGTCTCTACAATCGTAAATCCTTTGTTATTTTGTTTAAGAAAATTCTTCATTGCTTTTATGTTCCTACCCTCTGGGAAACCGTGGTCTGGAGTTCGAACTCCGTCTTGTCCCGAGCACGGTCACCGGTATATCCCTTAAACCAGAAAAAAGCTTTAGGCTGGATCGTATCGTCAGAGTCAACCTTAAGAATTGATTCTGTAATTTTGACATCAGGAGAAATAAGCTGGTGAAACACAAGCTCCCCTCCACATGATTCCTGCTCCGCTTTCATTATCGTCTCTTGCACCTCATTATATCTGTAAGCATTTATGAGATTGCAGAAGCCACCAGAACCATCGTCTGCAACCTTTGAGGTATTGAATGCAACAACCCAAGGATTTCCGGTGGATATCGAGTCGCCTTGTTTGGTTACGTCATTAAAAGAATTAGTACTAATTCCGCTAATATCCGAACTCGCTGCATAGTTCGCACCCACGCGCATCTCGCGGGACATTGATTCCAGAGCGAAATTGAGATTATTGATGGCTGTCTTGAGTGTCTGAGATTTCTTATTCGCATCAGTTACCTTCAGGAGCGCACCTACGGCCACGACAGCCACTATAGTAAAAATGGCGAGAGATACTATCATCTCGACGAGCGTGAATCCTTGTTGTGAAGATGCTCTTTTCATTTTTACTCTAATGAAACCAAGTTAAAGCCTTCAATTCCGGCGTTTGTAATCGCAATCTGTCCAGTTGTCCTAACAATTATCCTTTTTTCACTATCATCCGTCGCAAGCAAAGTTATCTCGGCATAATTTATCTTCGATCCTTCGATGGCATTAACGCCATTCGCGTAGATTCGAGCGGCAGGATCTGGTCTCTTGAAACTTATATCAAGTGTATCTGCATTCGCGCACAACACCTCTTCTGTGCCGCCCTCTCCGACACAGACAAGTAGTTCACTAATTATACTCCCCCTTTTGATCGAATACGAATTGATTTTCTCCTCGATCGAAGCTTCGCTCTCATCAGGTCGTGGATCATAAACACCATTGCCAAACTTACCGTCGGGCAAAGAGTTCTGGTCGGCAAAGAATATGAATGACTTGTTGTTTGTCCCAGTAATATCAAAATGGGCTCCGTACGGAAAATCAAACGAAGGCGCAACTGATTCATTCGTAGAGACAGATTTCACATTCAATCCAAATGACTGCGCAGTTCGAATAGTGAGTGCTACATCGTAGGCAAGATTGGTTAGCAAAAGCGTCTGGTTGAACTTACCGTACTTCGCAAGAAGGTACGTAGTCATAGCAGCAAAAATCGCAATCGTTATGACAAGCTCGACGAGCGTGAATCCTTTTATCAATTTAAAAATCTTCTTTTTCATTTTACAGTGGTAATTCTATTACTCTAATACCAAAGAAAAGGACGAGGTACATGCCAAGAATCAAATAGGGACCAAAAGGTATCTCGTAACGCGCCTTGAATCTTTTCATGACGACATACATCCAGATAAGGCTCACGATTGCACCGATCCAGAATGCTAAAACTATCGCTGATATTCCAGCGATAAGACCGAGCACCCATCCAATACCAAGAACGAGCTTCGCGTCGCCAAGACCCATCCATGTACCCTTCGACAGAAGCCACATCAACGCAAAAGGAGCTGCAAGGATCGGCCCTGCGAGCACATCAACAAGCGAAGGTAAAGCGAAAGAAAGTTCTGGGGTGATAAAAAGTTTAACTAAAGCAAGCGCCGCAAAGGTGTATGACAAAGCATCAGGAATTATCTTATGCTTAATATCATAAATAGTTATGACGAGCATAATGCAGGTAATAAGAAGATAGAAAACTGTCAGAAAACTTTGTGCTGCAGTCAATGGAGGAAACATATAGAAGATCATGAAAAAACAAAGACCTGCAAGCACCTCAACGAAAGGATACTGCCATGAAATCTTGCTTTTACAGCTCTTGCACGTTCCTTTTTGGAAAAGGAAGCTGAAGACGGGAATAAGTTCATGCCAGCTCAGGCTATTTCCACACGAAAAGCATTTCGATCTTCCTTTCAGTGTCATTCCAGTGTTGTAGCGAAGAGCAACAACATTCAAGAAGCTACCGATGATTGTTCCAAGTATGAATGAAAAGATGAGAAAGAAGCTGGGCATTTTTAATTAGGCTTCACGCAATAGTAGTAGTTAGATGAATTGTCCTCACATGGAAGTGTGAATGTCGTCGTGTCTACATCGTCAGATAAAGCCGAGCTGAGGGTTTCCAATTTTGCTCTAAGCACGTAATCGGTGGCCACTCCAGGAGAAAAGTTTGCATAATATCTATAAATATAATTACCGGTATTTATCGGATCTTTGGGAATTACTGAAATGTAATTACTTAGAGGAATATTAAGCTCACCCGCATCCCCGTTACAATTTGTGCTTTTACTATTTAAATCAAGCATGCTTCGTAGTGGTGGATAATCATTACACCTATCGAAGTACAGCGCGAGCGTAAGCTGCAGCTGTGCAATATCTGAAACTCTTTTTGCATCTCTTGATTTTGCTTTTGACGCTGCAAAATTTGAAGTAACTATAGCAGTCAGCAATGCGATGATAGCAATAACGACAAGCAACTCTATAAGCGTGAATCCTCTTTGTAAAAGTGTTTTTTTCATTTGAATCAATTATAGCAAAGTACTTCAGTGAGGGCGAGGGAGAATATCCCCGCAAGGGGGATAAAAAGTTTTAGCCCGAGGATATCGATGTGACATCCTCGGGCTGGCGTTAAAAGTTTGTTTTGGCGTTAATTCTGGCGTTTCACTGACTGACACTTGCACTGGCTACTGGTAACTGAGATCCTGCGAAGCCGAGGAGCGAAGGACTTATCGAACCTGGCCTTGTTTTGAGATACTGGCTCAATTCACTCCGACTTGCAAATGTCCATTTTTGCATTCGTTCGAGATATCGGCGTTCTTCATCTGTGATTGAGCAACGATCCTCGTCTTGTGTTTTGATGAAAGACTTCGACATAAACTTCCATGTTTGATTCCAACTTTTTTGTTTTTAGCGATGAAACGAGCTAGCACACCCTCATCAAGGGCATACGTTCATCTGGATAAAAATTGTACTACTTTTACCCAATAAAGCAAGGGTTATTGCGAAGTGGTGCTTGTAGCAGTCTTTTCAAGAGCGCCTTCCATGTATTTATTCGAAGCATTCCAAAGCATCCAACTTGTAAGGCCGACATCATACGTCGCTTGTATCTGAGCACGGACCATTTCAGGACTATATGCGACTCCCCCGATGGTAAAATCCTGAAGCCATGGTCGAAGCTTCAGCGGCGTCGTGCTCGCCGCCACTGCCCTTTTGACACCAGCCTCCATCGAGTACTTTATGATTTCATAAGGCTTCGTAGCAGGAACCGGAATGCCCATGAAGTTTTTTGGGTAATGCGATGGATAAACCATAGGGGCGACATAATCAAAATGAGCAAGAGCATTCTCAAGTATCTGTCCAATTCCAAGATCATCAGTATTCGATGTTGTCATTCCAAAAAGATCTGCTGAAATCGGAATTCCCTTCGGGCGGAAATGATTATCAACGAAAGCGAAAAAATCTTTGAGAGCTGCTGATTTCAATTTATCCTGACTAAATGGATATACGATGTCCAACATATTTCCATCAGAGGGGAAACGGATGTAATCAAAATTTATTTCATCAAAACCAACAGCGTATGACTCATCTCCGATAAGTGCGAGGTAATCCCAAACTGGCTTCGCGCTTACATCGAGCCAACTTACGCCTTTGTAATCTTTCCAAACTGCTCCCGCCTTATTTCTTACAGCGTATTCCGGCTCCCTGTGCACGAGATATGAATCTTGAAATGAAGAAAGTCTTCCAATGACGTAAATTCCCTTGTCATGGAGCTCTCCAATGAATTCTTTTATGTCAGGAATCCTATTCTCGCCAGAACCAACACTCTTCAATGTAGGGTTATCGCTCAAAAAACTGATGCGTCCTGTGTAGTCCTTTATATCTATGACGATAGAGTTGAGTTCTGTTGTATCGACAATGCGAACGAGATTATCACGGAGCTTCTTATTGCCTGCTACCCAGCTGGACATATAAAGAGCCTTCACGTTTTCGGGGGTCTTTACATGAGTGACCGCAAATGCAGGAGGGATCATTATACGAGCCAAAGCTTCCTGATTCTCCGCCCTGTATGATTCATAGTGGAAAGGATAAAAAAAAGCCGCAACCAGGAGCGCAATGGCGATGAGTATTCCCAGTATGTAAGCGAAGATTTTCATCTAGACTAGCGGTGATTGGTTGTTGTTTTCAATGAAAGCTGAACTATTTGTAGAAGTATTCTGTCTTTTTTCATGCGGGAGGTTATATGCAATGATAATAACGATCAGCCCACTGAGAAGCGCAATGATCTTATGCCACAAAGACGGCACTCCGAGGAAAAGGAACACCATCACCCATACTCCGAAAAGGCACAGCCATTGTCTCTTTGACATAAATATTTTTAAAAAAATTAGGTTGGGGTAATTATACACTGATGTGCTAGAATAACGCCAGGAAAGGAGGTGAGGAAAATGAATTTCCCCCTTAAGCCAGCTGACGTTAAGCGATTTATCGGTGAAAAACCGGTAGTTGAGTACAGAATTGGACATGAGAAGTTCGTCGGGGTTGCCGAATCATTCGGCCTCGAAATCGAAGAAGGCATCTCTGCGATAATTGTCGACTACGAATGGGTTGTCAAAGTCAAAATGAAACCCCTCGTCGCAAGGGCAACGATTGTCGCGGCTGGTACATTAGAAAAAAGATCGATGCGTTTCGCATTGCCGAGATTTATCAGCGACAACGACGGAATACTCCTCATCAAATGTATGGGGGATATGATTGTCACCCTCACAAATAACACGGATGAACTTCTTGATGCCGCGCGGCTGAAAGAAACGTGATCACCCGGCAACTCCAGCGGGTGATTTCTTTCTCTCAAATTTACTCTGAAACAATAACCACAAACTCCCCTTTTTGCTTTTCTGGCGTGTCAGTCAATATTTTTAATATCTCTTCAGCCGAACCCTGCAGCACTTCCTCATAGATTTTTGTAATCTCACGAACAATCGTGATTTTCTTATTTATTTTCAAAAGCGATTCAAGCGTTTTCAAAATACGATGAGTTGATTCATAAAAAACGATAGTTCGTTCTGATCCTGCAATTTCTTTGAATAAAGTCTCCCTCCCTTTCTTGTGCGGCATGAATCCAAGAAAAATAAATTCATGGATCGGGACTCCAGCAATCGAAAGCGCTGAGGTCAGAGCAGATGCACCAGGAATTGCAACAATTTGGAGATCAGGATATGTCTCGCGCAGTTTTGAAATAAGAAGAGAGCCTGGGTCAGAAATTCCTGGAGTCCCAGCGTCCGTCACAAGAGCGATGTTTTTACCCTCCCCAGCCTTCTCTATAATAAGCTCAACCTTTGCCTCACCGCTCTGTGCGTGATAGCTCATCATAGGAGTAGAAATGCCATGTCGCTCAAAAAGGCGCTTGGTGACGCGGGTATCCTCGCAGAGCACGAGATCAGCCTCTTTGAGGATGCGAAGAGCCCTCAGGGTTATATCCTCGAGGTTGCCGATAGGGGTTGCAATGACGTAAAAAGTAGACATAAGGCTATAATATACTACACTATCAATATGACAAGCAGTACAGCCAATCGACCCATAATCTATATAGCACGAGAGATTGAAAGAGCTCTCGGTAAGGAACCCGTAGGCAATTATTTCATCCTTACGAACACGACTTCGTATGCTCTTGAAATGCAGGAAAAATATCCGAGCAATATTTGGCTAATTAAATCTCCAGAAATTTTAGATACTCATGAAATACTAGCGCTGCCTGAAGTACAAGAAACTATTGGAAAGTACAATGCGCAGCTCCTTGTTTTTAAAAATACTATTCAGATCGAACGCCTCTGCGCAGAAAAGAATTGGACGCTTCTCAATCCAAGTGCAGAGCTTGCAGAAAAAATCGAAAACAAAATTACTCAAGTCGAATGGCTTGGCGAGCTTTCTTCCCTCCTGCCCCCGCACAAGATTCAATCAGCAAAAGATATTGTTTGGCCAGGAAAGCCTTTTATCGTGCAGTGGTCTCATGGACATACCGGAGATGGGACGTTGCTTGTACAGAATGAAAAAGACCTTGATGCAATTAAGCAAAAATTTCCAAAACGATCGGCGCGCGCAAGCGATTTTATAAAAGGACCGATGTTCACAGCAAACATCGTTGTGACAAATAGCATCATACTTCTCGGGAACATCAGCTACCAAATAACCGGCGCGCTTCCTTTCACCGATAATCCTTTCACAACTATTGGAAACGATTGGAGCGTGACGCATACTATATTAAGCGATGCGCATGTAAAGGATTTTGAAGCGATGGCGCAAAAAATCGGAATTAAAATGCAAAAGGATGGATGGAAAGGTCTCTTCGGCATCGATGTGATTTACGACGAGGAACGTGACATGCTCTGCCTCATCGAGATCAATGCTCGCCAGCCAGCATCGACGACGCTTGAATCTGAATTCCAATCGACACTGCTTTCTCATGGGGTCAAAGGCATGACGACATTCGAGGCTCACTTGCAAGCACTTATGGGAATTCCAGTTGCTTCAGCACTCATCCCAATCAACGACGGTGCGCAAATCGTCCAAAGACTCACAAAAGCTTTTCTTCTGAAGAACGAAAAAAATCTTGAGGATGCATTCAATATACAAGGACTCTTGAAAGCCGGATACAAAGTCATCTCATACAAAAATGTGAAGACGAACTCTGACCTTTTCCGAATTCAATCGGAGCAAGGCATCATGGAGACTCATTTGAAATTCAACAAGCGAGGAAAAGATATTATAGGTTTAGTTTCCTAATCTCTGTCGTAGATTTTTTCGCACGAGAAAAAGTGTAATTCTCTTCTCCTGTTTTTTCATTCTCAATCCATCTCTGCTCGAGGATGCTTTTGTTCGGATCAATGATATCTATTTTTCCCTCATGGATGCCATGACCATACTCGCCATCGGTTGGCCAAGCTATCGCGTGCACATAATGGATCGTCGTCGGTACAAAATTTTGGTATTCGATTTGATTAATGACAAGGATATGATTCCTTTCTCCGTCTTCGGGTCCCCCAATCATCGTGATAATATCTCCCGGCTCGAGCTCCTTATAAATTATGTTCTTACTGTTCCTGTTATCTGCAAATGTAAGAACATCACTGTTCCTTTGTGGCTTGAATCTTGCCATAAACCTATTGAAATGGAGATGCTTATCAAGCGTTCCTTTTCCTCTACTTATGCTTTCTTCATTGAGAACGTAATAAGCAAAACCTGAGCAATCGATTCCAAGATTGCTATTCACAAGATATTTTTTAAGCATTTCTGAATCAAGCTGATTCAAATCGACTTTTTCCTCAAGTGCTCGGTGTGTTATTTCCTCAAAAATGTCCTTTGGACTGCCCTTTCCGACTTCCGCACGAAGTGCTGTTTTTCGCGCAGCGGTACGGTTATTGAAGTACGGGACTGAACAAACGGCAGTACCGACGCGAAAATTGCGGTAATGGTCAATGACCTGCCGTGCGCCTTCAGAAATGACTTTCGTATTCATCCTAATAGATTAACATATAAGGCCTTTTATGCTAATCTAAGGCCTATGATAAGCATACTTGAGGGTACAGCAGATCTGGCCTTTATACTCGGTTTTGCCCTTTTGGCGTGTGCTGTTGCCTTCGCTTGGTCGCCATTTCTCATCAGAATGCTTTACAAATTCCAGGTCTTCAAAGGCCCGAAAACTGAGCTCGTAAACATCAGTTCCCAGAAAGGAAAAGAACATACTCCGGTCATGGGAGGTCTCCTCATCATCATTACCGTAGCTGTCGTCACCTATTTCTTTAACTGGTCTCGAAGCTACACTTGGGTTCCGATCGGGGTCATGCTCCTTTCTGCAGCACTCGGAGCAGTCGATGACTTGCTCAATGTCTTCGGCGCAGAACGCAGATCAAGAAAGCTTTCGCAGATCTTTACACTCATAAAAGTACACAAAGAATTTAAAATGCGTCTCTGGTATATCGTCACATTACCTTGGTCTATTTTTAAAAGAACATCAGTATGGATCGGCTCACGAACAAGCAAAGGAATACATGTTCACGAAAAGCTTCTTCTGCAGTTCGCTGCCGGATCAATCACCGCGTGGTGGATTTACGACAAGCTTGGCTCAGCGTGGCATTATATTTACTTCCCTTTTGATATCGACATTTATGTTGGTTGGCTTATCATCCCCATCGTCATCCTTATCGTGATGTTCACTGCGAACGCCGTCAACATTGCTGATGGAATGGACGGGCTTGCCGGAGGAATGCTCATTTCCTCATTCAGCGCGCTCACCCTTTTAAGCTGGACTAACGGCTTCGGAGAAATTGCCATCCTTAATGCCACCATCGTTGGTGCAGTCGTCGCCTACACCTATTTCAATATTAAGCCAGCCCGCTTTATGATGGGTGACGTCGGCTCCCTCGGTCTTGGTGCGCTCTTCGCGGTCAACACGATCGCTATCGGAGAAATCGGCACCATCTTCATGCTCGGCTTCGTCTTCTATATCGAGGCATTCAGCGTTGTCATCCAGGTGGCGGGCAAGTACATCCTCGGCAGAAGGATTTTCAAAATGGCACCTATCCATCACCATTTTGAGCTCAAAGGCTGGAGCGAAGAAAAAACTATCATGCGCTTCTGGGTCGTTCATTTCATTTTCGTCGTATTTGGCATTTGGCTCGCCCTTCACTAATTTATGGAGTACTTGCATTGGAAAGAAGAGACAATTACAGATTTTTCTCCTGAAGCTATTTCGAAGAAATACGCTGATGGTTTCGTCTTCACGCGTATCGGTAAGGGAGTCATGCACCAGACAAGAAGCGTACGAATTGATTTGAAAAAATTCGAATTCTCAAGTGAGAACCGGAGAATCTTACGAAAAGGTGAAGAAATTAATCTCGAAAAGAATCTGATTCCTTTTGCTGGGTATTCTTGGGAAATTGGAAAACTCGCGAAGGATTTTTATGATAAAAAGGCTGGAGGTGCTTTTTCTGCGAATAAAGTAAAAGAACTCATCGAGGTCGGCGAAAATTTCAATTCCCTCTTTTCTTTTTCTGGCCTCGGATATGCAATCTGCTATAAGAACGAAAAGATTCTCCATTACTCCTATCCTTTTTATGATTTAGAAAAAGCTCCAAAAGATATGGGACTCATCATGATGACAAAGGTTATTGCCAATGCACAAATTTCAGGACTCGATTATATTTATCTCGGTTCCCTTCAGCGTTCGAATGATACTTATAAATTACAGTTCT
>ERZ1292625.1649-Hain-H41-01um-R1-1649-length-24978-cov-14_pt1 | contig 16923 bp, 18 predicted proteins | sample MGYA00564400_ERZ1292625 | MGnify/ENA primary metagenome ERZ1292625 (study PRJEB36523, sample SAMEA6512639) | groundwater metagenome | collected 2019-01-08 | study: AquaDiva: Metagenomics assemblies of 32 groundwater samples | reverse complement strand
CATGATTACGACGAAAGCAAGGAAGCGGAGATGCTGGAATTTTACAAGAACGAACACCGTAAGGAAGTTGCCGGAAAGCAAAAACCGGACTTCCGAAATATCCTCACTACAAACTACAAAAAAGCGACCATCAGTAAATTCCTGGCCGAATATCTTAAAGATAAAAAAAAATTACTCATAGGCGATGTGGGCGCGGCTACCGGGTATCTGGTTCACTGGTTCCGCACCTTAGGCCACAGGGCCACAGGTAGCGAGTACGCACTTGATTACCGGCGCATGAGCGAGCATTACTACGGCGTACCGCTTACCGAGGAGCTGGACGGTAAACACAAGTACGACCTGATAACCATCTATCACGTCCTGGAACACATGATGAGGCCGGACGCGAAGCTGGCTAAATATCGTGATATGCTTGCCGAGGGCGGGCACTTGCTTGTGAGCGTTCCCGAATATTTTAGCCGCCTCTACGAGGGCGTAGGCACAAACGTGATAATCCCAGGCGCGACGGCACAGGCCGAGTTTAATTCGTACTATGACAAAAATCATATGAACATAGTGAGCGTGACCTCTATCAAAAACCTTATCCTGATGGCGGGGTTTTCCATAGTCAAGGAGGATTATGAGGGTTGCGGGATGACTTTTCTTTGCAGGAAAGAACCCGCCGCCCAGGGCTTGCCCGTATGTGAGAATTGGGAAGCCGTCTACGCCAAGATCAAAGCTGTCAAAGAAGCCCTTGAATTCGCCAAAGCCGATGACTTTAAAAAGGCCATAGACACTTATCCCGAGTTCCCCGAGGCGCATATCCATATGCTCATGCGCGTGTACCAGAAAGACCCTGTACACCAGCAGGATTACATGACCGAGATTGAAAAGACCTGCCCGGCTACAGCGGGCGGGGCTATGTACCTGACCACTAAGGGTATGTGGCTGTATCAGAATCAACGCTATCCCGAAGCGCTTAAAATATTCGAGCGTAGCGCAAACCTACGGCCTAACCCTGATGTGTTCATGTTTATCGCGTGGTGTCTGCTGGAACTCGGACGGCACAAGGAAGCGGTAAACATATTGAATTACGCCGTCATGCTCTCACCGGCTAAATGGCAGGAAGCCGTAAACTTTCAACTTCACGCGGCTTGCAATATCCCGACATGGGACGAACGCGCCTTGATGGAAATGAACGCGGCCCTTGTCGAAAAGAACAAGGCCGCTATCGCCGCGCTCTCGCCTAAAGACCCGGTGATGGATGGTATCTAAGTTCACACCCGAACATTTAGCCCTACTTTCCCCCGCTGGCTTTGCATGGTACGCCTCGCGGGGGAAATGGTTATGTCCCCCGCATTTACAACACCTGAACTCCAAACTGATGGACGTAGCGGCGGGCCGTTGTAAGCGGCTTATAGTTACAATGCCGCCGAGGCATGGGAAAAGTTTATTGATATCCCAATACTTCCCGGCGTGGTTTTTGGGCCTTCACCCCGACGATAGGATAATCCTGACCTCTTATGAGTCCAGTTTTGCGGCCTCATGGGGGCGCAAGGCAAGGGATTTGCTTATTGAATTTCAGAGGCTATTCGGTATCAGGATAGACCAGGGGAGCGCAAGCGTACAGGATTGGAATATCTATAAGCGCATGGGCGGCATGAACACGGCTGGCGCGGGCGGGTCAATTTCCGGGCGTGGAGGCAATATTATTGTAGATGACCCCTTGAAAAACTCCGAGGAAGCGTCATCCGAGGTTATCCGCGAGAAGATCAAAGAATGGTACAGGTCGACAGTTTACACGCGCCTACCGCCTGACGGATGGATAATTATAGTCATGACAAAATGGCACAGCGACGACCTCGTAGGCTGGCTATTAGATGAGCAAAAGAAAGGCGGCGAGATATGGGACGTGCTTGAATTCCCTGCTATAGCCGCCCATGATGATATTTTGGGCCGCAAGCAGGGCGAGGCGTTATGGCCTGAACGGTTCCCGTGCGCGGAATTGGCTCGCATTAAAAAAAGCATTGGCTCTTTCTGGTTTGCGGCCATGTACCAGCAGAACCCAGTCCCGGCCGGCGGCGCTATAATTAAACGGGAATGGTGGAGATACTATGCCACTGTGCCCGATAAAAAAGCCTTTAAGCGGTATATCTGGGCGTGGGATACCGCCGTCAAGGTGGGCGAGGAAAACGATTACTCGGTAGGGATATATCTGGGCGAAACCGATGCCGGATATTATGTCCTCGATGTAAAACGCGAACGCCTGGAATACCCGGATTTGAAGCGGGCTATCACGCAATATTATCAGGGCAGCCGCGCCTCCGCTATTATCATAGAGGATAAGTCCAGCGGGCAACAGGTTATCCAAGAGCTACAGAGGGGGTCTAGGCTGCCCGTGGTTGAGATTAAACCCGTAGCCGATAAGGTTACGCGGGCGTACCTTGTAACGCCGCTAATAGAGGCCGGGCTTGTTTATCTGCCAGAAAATGCGTCATGGGTTGCCGAGTTTGTAAGCGAGTGCCTGTCTTTCCCCAAAGGCAAACATGATGACCAGGTAGACGCGCTTGTCTACGGGCTGGACTACCTCAAAAATCAAAACCACCACGGGCTTGATTCTTTCCTACTGGGCGGGGCCAGGGAATCGAGCAAATTTTGATATCTACCAGTAGTACCCGTGTAAAATCTATGTAAAGTCTTGGGATAGCCCTTGACAATCGCGGGAACGTGTGCTATACTTTCTTTAGTGATTCATGGTAAGGTGGATTACAATATTTCAGCCCAATGTCGCTTACCCGACGGAGGGCTGGCTTATTTTAACCCCACTAAAATCACTCGTCTTTCGAGTCCCGTTCTATCGCATTAAACGGGAAAAGTAGTTGTCGCGGTCTATTATTTAAACCGTGATATCTGCCCGCAATGCTTCTCCCTAGCTGGCCTGAACAGCCAACCCATACGGCGTAATACACATTCAAGGGTAAATGCGGAAGTAGCCTGCCTTGTAGTAGGGCGAAACGGATAAATGCAAGCACATCGGCGTAACCCGCCTATGTGTAGTTTTATTTACACGTCAAGTCTATATCAAGGCCATGTTAAGTATTTAAGCCATTTCCCCAATGGGGGCCAAAGATTGGCAATAATTACGCCTTTTTATTTTTTATATACAGGGCTATAATATAGTTGATGGCCCCACAGACGAAAGCAGAACGCCAGTTCGCGGATATCTCACCTTACGATAAATTTAAATCAGGCGGTGAATTGGCCGCTAACGACGTTTTCCCCACAGACGCAAGGGGCGTTTACCGTTCTTCCTACTTCTCCGACACTTACGGTTTCCCTTATAACCCCGACCCTCTCGCCGCCGGTCAGTATGCCATTTATGATGAGATGAAGGACGACGACCAAGTGAAAGCCGCTATGTCCATTAAAAAGGACATGGTGATAAACACCGGCTGGCAGGTTGTTTGCGACGATGAAACCATAAAAGAAGAACTTGAAACATCAATCGAGGAAATCAACAAGGGCAAGTTTTACGGGGGTTTTGATGCGTTTCTGCGGGATGTGCTTTCAGCATACGAATACGGATTCAGCATGTCTGAAGTTTTATTCAAACTGGAAGCAGGCAAATACTGGCCTAAATCCTGCGCCGTCAAGCCCCCGCATTCTTTTGAGTTCGATATAGATGACTTCGGTGACGTGACCAATGTCCGGCAGGTAGGCAGCTCCAGCCGCCTTGATTTCAAGCCCGGCTACTTCATGCACTTCGCCTATCAGCAGGAATGGGGCAATCCTTTTGGCAAGTCCGATCTCAAAGCTGCGCATACGCCGTGGAAGGCTAAAAAGTTTTTTATACGCATGTTCGCCATCTACGCCGAACGCTTTGGGACGCCCACCACCATAGGCAAATTCCCCAAGAATTACGGCACGTCCGAGATCGCGCAGTTTAACACAATACTCAAATCCATTCAAAACAATACCACCCTTGCGATACCCGATGACGCGCTTGTTGATTTTATTCAAACTGCCCGCGACGGCTCGGACGTGTATACTAAGGGAATGGATATGTTCAATACCTGGGTAGCACGGTCTATCCTTGTACCTGACCTGCTCGGCATCTCAGGCGAAAAGACTTCTGGCGGTTCCTACTCCTTAGGGGATCGCCAGTTTAATTTGTTTTTGCAAACTATAGCCAATGACCGCCGGATACTCGAAAGCAAGATAAACGAGAAAATTATCAACCCCATTGTAAAGGCCAATTACGGCGATACGGTAATTGCTAAATTTGAATTTCTCCCATACAGCGAGGAGGACAGCCTTGAAATGTCAAAGACCTGGGCCGATGCCGTGCAGGGCAAGATATTTAAGCCCAACGAACAGGAAGTAAATCATTTTAGGCGGTCAGTAGGCTTCCCCGAGGGCCCTGTAGAGATACCGGCCGCCGACCCAGCCCCTGCGCCTTTTGGCAACAAGCCGGAAGGCAAACCCGAAGAAAAGAAAATGTCAGGCGATTGCGGCCATGCGCATACATACAAGCGCGAGATGTTGCCTTACGAAAAGAAATGCAACTTTACCGAGATAGCCAAGACCCTCAACGATTCTGAGGAGATGCTCGTACCGCAGATTAAGCGGGCGGCTAAACTCATATACACCGATCTTGTTCAGCAGGTGAAAGACAAAGGCATAATGCGCCGCTTTGAGCCTGCTAAGATTAATGCCCTTGCCCCCCGTTTTCTCAAAGACATGAACATGGTCTTTAAGACCAATTTCCGCGACCTGTTCAAGAAGTCATACAAGGACGCGCAAAAAGAGATTTTCCCATCTTCCACGAAGTACGCTATGGAAGATGACATGCTGCCCGGGGAATTTCTGAAAGTCCTTGAAGCCGAATCATTCAAGATGGTGGGCGATTACGCTAACGAGATAACCAAGAAAGTTAAGAACAGCGTCATGCAGGCTATAAAGCAGGGCGTATCAGAATCGGAACTTACCCACATACTCATGGAAGAGGGCGATGGCTTTACCGAGAAATGGGCGGCTACGGTTGCGCGGACTAAGACCACGGAGATTTACAACCAGGCGCGGAAGACCTATTGGGATACCGACCCCATAGCCTCACAGATAATCGAGGCGTATCAGTTCAGCGCGATCATAGACGAGCGCACTTCCGAGGTATGCTCAAACCTTGACGGCAAGATATTTGAGAAAAATGATTATACATCAATCATAGTTCCTCCGCTACATTTTTCGTGCAGAAGTTTGCTAGTCCCCATAACCAAATTTGAGGACTATAAAGCCGACAAGCCGATACCAGTAGAGAAACTTAAAGAATGGGGCGCGGGGTTGATACTGCCGGACAGTAAATAGGAGATACTATGAAAAAAGTACTTTTTGGGATATGCGCGGTATTTGTGGCCGGGGCTGCATGGGCCGGGACTATACAGCGGATTTCTAAAATACCAATGGCTACGGCTACGCAGATATCCGCGCCGAGCGTTGCGACTATCGCCGCCGTTGCCAGTCAGCGGAATTGCATAAACAATCTGGATATAAAATCTTTGGGCGAGTACCAGTTACAGATTCTAACCGACACTACTACCGATTATGCAATTCTCATATCTTCAGGACAATCGCTTGTTCGCTCCTGGGCGGAGGATGACGCGATATGCGGCGAAGCCAATGAAAGCATAACAATAAAAGTGACCACGGTTACAGCGGGCACATTTGAAATCAACTACGGTGGGTTTAGGTATTAAAATGAAAACCATATTCCTGATTCTTGCTTTGACCATCTGCGCGTCTGCCAACGGAGGATATCTGTCGGATGGCATGAGCAAAGCCATCGGCGACGGGCGATATGTGCTTAAAGCCGGCGACACCATGACCGGACAGCTTACGCTTTCCGGCTCCACATTAACGGTAACCGGCTCCGCTTTCTCCGTAGGCACGTCTACGCTGGTGATTGTAACGGGCAACGTCGGCATAGGCACGGCAACCCCTCAGGCATTGCTGGATGTTGCGGGAGGGATAGGCAGCTACTCGCGCACCATAGCCCAGCTGGCGGCAATCACGCCCCTACAAGTCGGCGTTCAGTATTTTTGCAACAACTGTTCCCCTGTGAAAATGGTTGTTTCTACGGGAACTTCGGCGGGGAATTTTGCCGCCATTGACGGTGGGACGTTTCAGTAAAATAAAATATGCCGAAACAATTAGAAACCAAAAACATAGAGGGCATTGAAATATTTTCCGCTGGCACATGGAACAGCGACATATACACCATTGCCGACCTCGACAAGATGGTTACGGCATATAACGCGACCAAGACAAAGATTAAGCCCTTCCTGAAACTGGGCCATAACGAAATGCAGGGGTTGCTTGAGGCTGACGGTCTGCCCGCTGCCGGCTGGATAGATAACCTCCGCCGTGTAGGTGAAAAGCTCGTGGCGGACTTCGTAGGCGTTCCAAAGGCCATCTATGAGCTTATCAAGGCAGGCTCATACCGGACGGTATCCAGCGAGATATATTGGAATTTTGCCCTTGACGGCGAGAAATACCCGTATCTCTTAAAGGCCGTGGCAATACTCGGAGCTGATATTCCGGCTGTGTCATGCCTTAAAGATATCATGTCGCTTTACGCTAAAGGCGAGCCTGCTATGGCGTATGCTGAAGGTGCGGAAGTAAGAACATACGAAATCAAAACGGAGGATTGTAAAATGGAAAAAGAAATGAAAGAGTTAAAGGAAAAGCTCGCCAATGCGGAGAAGCTTTTTACCGAGGAACAGACCAAGAGCGCGAACTTCGCTATGGAAAACGGGAATATGACGAAGGCTATGGAAGATATGAAGGCCGACATGGAAGCCATGAAGACGGCTATGTCCACCAAAGAAATGGAATCCGCTGCCGTCGCTAAACAGTTGAGCGAGATTACGGAAGCCGCCCGCGTGGTTGAGATTAACGGCAAGATAGACGAACTCATCACCGCCAAGAAGGTACTCCCGGCGCAGAAGGAAATGTTGTTCACTATCATAAAGAATATGCCCCGCGAGGCTAAATATTCTGTTGATGGCAAGGACGAAACCCTTGAAGGGCTTGTGATGAAGTTTGCTGAAACTTACACCCCCATCAATCTTCCAACCGAGCCTGTCGCTAACGGCAAGGCGCCTGAAGTGAAAAAATTTGATAGCGAAGACGATGAGAAACACGCCGCTATTAAAAAATATATGGCAGAGCATAAGACTTCTTACACGAAGGCTTACGAAGCCATTACCCTGGAAGCGAGAACTAAAGCCGCCGAAGGAAAAGCCGAATAATAAACAACCGGGATGACCTCCCGATTGCGAAAAGTACGGCACTAAAAAACGAAAAAGGAGAAATACAATGAGTCAGAGCAAACCTGGTGTTGTAATAAGCCTCGAAGCTGGCGGCTCAATATCCGCCTACCGCTTGGTTTATGTATCTGGTGATCATGCGATCACCCTTTATAACACGCTCACTTCCAACATGGTGGGCGTAACGCAGGACGGAGGGGCCGCTGGTACTTCGATACCCGTGGTTATTTCCGGTACTGCGAAAGTGGAGATTAACGACAGCGTCACCGCTGGTCAGTTGCTTATCCCCGCAGTCTCGGGCACGATTGCCGGGCGCGTATCCGGTCTAACCACCGCCACCGCACCCGCCACTGCCACCACTGCCGTTGTCGCCGGCAGCCCCTGCGTTGGTATCTGCCTAGACACCGTAGGCGGCGCTTCTTGCACGGGCGCGGTCGTGGAAGTTGTGTTGTTTGGAGGCAACCTCACTCACCTGATATAAGCCAAAAGGAGATTAAAAACTATGCCACTAAATTCACAAGTCCACAGCAGCAAGCCGCTTGAAAACATATCGGTTGCTTTTGCAAACCAGGCCTTCATAGCGAATATGCTTTCGCCCAACGTGCCCGTAAAACACGAAACGGATACATATTACGTCTATAGCAAGAACTCGCTGATGTTACCGGATACCCTCCGCGCAGATGGGGCCGTTTCAAGAGAAGCGTCTTTCAATCTGTCCACAGCGTCGTATACGGTAAAACAGCATTCTCTGTCCGACCTTATAACGGAGAGAAAACGCCAGAACGCCGACCCCGCCATTGATCTCGAAAGGGATACTACGGAGTATCTCACCGAAAAGATAATGATGAGGAAGGAATACGACGTATTAACCGCCATCGGCACTAAGTCAAATTGGGCGCAGGAATATTCGCTGACTTCCACGTTTGCGTGGAGCGCTAATACCACACTGTCAAACCCAATAGACATCGCGCTATCTGCCGGGTCTGCTATCGCCAGAAATTCGGGCTATCTGCCGAATGTTTGCGCGATTGATTACGGCACGTTTCTGGCGCTGAAGAAACACGTCTCAATAGTCGATCGGATAAAGTACACACAGGTGGACAGTGTAACGGAAAGCTTGCTCGCACGTCTGTTCGAGGTGGGTAAGGTGCTTGTCAGCCGTGCGGTGTACAATACCGCCGAGGAAGGCATGGCCGATTCCATGAGCTTCATGATGACGGACTGCGCGTGGTTCGGGTATGTTGCCCCGGCGCCCGGTCTTAAAAAAGTGTCCGCGCTGTATACCTTCGTTACCACCAACGCCAATAACTCGCCCATGTCTGTAAAAAAATGGCGGGATGATGAGCGTGGCGGTGATAAGGTTGAGGTCAGCCACATGTATCAACATAAGGTCGTGGCTTCCGACGCAGCGTTCTACATCGGTAATACCATCCAGTAAAATATGTTGCCGGGGCGAGCTTCCCTGTCTTGCCCCGGCGACTTAACACAAAACAGGAGAACAGGAGAACAGGAGATAATAAAAATGGGAAGACCAAGAAAAGATGGCAGCGTACAAGCGGTAACATCGGAAACCCCTAAAAAGGAATTTGGGTATATTCCTTTTACGGATTCCGAAAGCCTCCCACCGGCGCAGACAGATAGTAAGGGTGGATTCCTGGGGTATGGCGATCCGCATTACGCATATCGCAGGACTTCCGATAGTACTGTGGAGTTCCTAGCATTCTACCGTAAACCGAAAGGCATTGTGACTAAACTGGCGCGTGTTTTAAAATTGCGCACAGGGAAAAATAAAGATGACGCCTTTTTCCGGCTGATAAAAGAAAACAGGATACCCGAGGTTGATTGAAAATGGGCACTTACGCCACCACGACATCATTCAGTGCGTTGATCCCCAATATGCTGGCGGGGAATACAACGACTTCTGACGCAGCTGGTGCAGCGGCTCTAGCCGCGCACATCATCCGGGCCGAGAGCGTAGTTAATTCCTACATTTCGGCCCGGTACTCTTTGCCTTTTACAACGGTTCCTCCTATCCTCAGGACACTATCTGAGGATATAGCCTCGTGGTTTCACATACGCGGGGTATCGGTACAGGACGGACAGCGGGATAACCCCTGGTTTCTCACTTATAAAGAAGATCTCAAAATGCTTGCGGATATTCGCGATGGCAAAACGCAGATGGCGCTAACCGATGGCTCCGCTGTAGGCGCGATATCTACGACCCGCTTCATATCTTCAACGCAGGACTACGCGCAGACATTCGATCTTGATACTTCAGCTTCTTGGGCGGTGGATACCGATAGGGTGGACGATATCGCGGACGGGAGAGAATAATGGCAGGCAGGGCGCAATTACTTGCCGGAGAATGGCACTTATTCCTGGGCGGTCTTAACGCCAAGGTCAAAGACCCGTCTGCCTTGCTTAAAGCCGCATTTATGACGGCGGGATTCCAAGATATACAACAGCATTTTAGAGACGAAAGCGGGCCTAAAGGCAAATGGGCGGATAGGAGTTTTTTCACAGAATTAGCCTATGCGAAGAAAAACAAAAAGTTTTTAGGCAATAAAATATTACACATGACTGGGCGATTGTTCGGGTCAATATTGCCCGGCAACACAAAGAAGATATCCTACAACGCCATAGAAGTTTTTGCAAATTCCAAGTACGGACGGATTCACGATATGGGAGGGCCGTTTAAAGCATGGGGGAAACATCCAGCAACAATGCCACAGCGTGAGTTTATGTGGTTCAGCGATAAAGCACAGGGGCTTATGGCAAACATAATAGCCTCTTTAGCTTTCGGGATTAAATAATGGCCTTCGATTATTCTGGTAAAATAACCGCGCTTTACAATGTGCTCTCAAATGCCAATACCACCTCGGCGGCGGTAGACCTTTCCGGCGGGCTTGATGAGCGTGTTCAGCGGATTGCAATGGCAGACCCGGCTATAGTCAATCTACGCAATTATGAATTCCCCGCTGTATTTGTAAAAATAGATGATAAGGATGAAGACTTTGAAGGCATAGGCGGCACAGGCTCGGCGCGTGAATTAAAGTCAGCGGATGTAAACTTTCAGGTAGTGGGGCTGTATAAAAAGTACGGCGCCACTACGACTAACGATGCTTTACTTGCCGATGTATACCGCCTCGCGGATAATATTGAGTCGGTAGTTAGGGAAGAATACACGCTTTCAAATACCGCGTCCTGGTGTCAACCGGCAAAGACGGATTTTATCGGCCCCTTTGAGGGCGAAGGTACGCTCATTAAGGGCGTTATGATCACGGTTAAAGCGAAGTATTATTTTCGGTAACAGGGGAATATAAAACATGGGATTAACATATACGCACGTCAGAGACCAAAGCCGACAAGTATGGGGGCAGTTCGGTGACAAGTTGTGGTTGCCTAACGCCACCGCAAACGCGAAGCTGGAATACAAGGATTGCAGGGAATTGCACAACAGCAAGATAGGTAAAGTGTCTGTCCTTGCGGCTATGGGCGAATCGCTTGAAGCCAATATTGATTTACTGAAAGCTAACCGTGATAAATACGAAATAACCACTTGCGATAAAGGCTTTGGCGCATTGCTTGACCACGGCATAAAAGCTGATTATGTGGTGCTGTGCGACGCTTCAATCCCGTTCAAATGGCTGGAAAAGCACGTCGAGCAAACCAAAGACGTGAATCTATTGGCAACGACTTACGCTAACCCAGAATGGACGCATGTGTGGAAAGGCGACAAATATTTTTACATCAACAAAGACGCGATTGAGACCGAGCGTAAATTTGTGCCTATCTTCGGTGATAAAATGCGGATAATGGCGGCTGGCTCAAATGTGTCAAATGCCATGTCAATATTTTGGACGGGTTGCGATGAAAAAAGCGCCGCCAACTGGTCAGGCTATGAAAAATATCTGATGGTGGGTTACGATTATTCATGGACTCCAAAGGGCAACTACTACGCATGGAACAACCCCGCCCCAAAGAGATTCTATATGCACCACCGCACCATGCTTGATATAAACGGTGACAGATGCTTTACCAGTGAAAATCTTTTGTTCTCGGCCAAATGGCTTATACATTATCTGGAATCTTTTAATCTCCCCGTCATCAATTGCTCGGGGCGTGGATTACTTGATTGCAGATATAAGCGCGATTTAGAAACCGAATTAAAAACTATTCGCTGCGACCACGATTCTATAAGAATATGCGGGGAATGGTTTGAAAAGATTAAGAAAAGCACAATGGAGTTAGCGGAAGCCCGCAAGGGTTTTCAAAAATCACGGGAGGACTTAATATATGGCACAAGGTGATTCGGCTAGAGCGGTTGTTAATTCATACATTGCGATTGGCGCGGAGCCGTCCTACGGCACTTATACCGTCGCTACTACAAGCATGGCCTGTATTGAGGGGCTTTCATGTTCGTTCAAGACGGATATTACCACCCAGAAAATCCCGTCATTATCCACGAACAGAGGCCCACACAGGCGCGTTATGCTCGATAAGAGCGTCGCGGGAACTTATGAGCAGTATCTCCACCCCCAGGAGTCAGTCCTTTGTATCGCGGCGGCTATGGGCGGAGGTATCTCAACGGTCTCGGCCTCGGCTACCAGTTATCTGCATACCATGATCTCCGGTAACTTCACGGCGAGCATATCCTCGGTATGTTTCAATGTGCGGAAATCAACGGGGGCGACGTGGCGGTATCAGGGCGGGCGCGTTAATTCAATGAAGATGACCGCCAATGTGGGCGAGCCGGTGAAAATGTCTTACGACTTCATTTTTAAGGACTCTACGGCCTTAACGGAGGATTTATCCGCAATATTGACCCTTACATCGATACTTCCGCTCACTTATGTGCATGGCGCATATACGTACAGCGGAGCCTCACAGAAAATACAGGGCTTTGAGTTGAGCGTTAATAACAACCTCAAAGCCGATAAGGACGCACGGGAGTTAGGCAGCAATGTGCTATCCGTACTGCCTGCCACTAATCGCTCGGTGGAGTTTAAGATTAACCAGCGTATAGACACCACCACGGCATACGATGTATTCCTGACGGGCACTAACGCGGCGGTACAGCTTAAGTTTACCAGCACCCAGCTTATAGGCGCCAGCGCGTCCTCGGGTTATTACGTCCAGGTGGATATGCCGAAGGTGTTTTATAACAGCCCCGACACCGAGTTGAAGGGGCCCGGAGATATACTCACAGCGGAAATACCGTTCGATGTGGTGGTGGATAACCCCAATACAACGACGGGGTACGACGTTAAAATCACGGTGAGGAATAATGTCGCTTCTTACTAAAGCAGAATTACAAGGTCATAAGGCCGTAAAGATTGACGGGCAAAAGTTTGTCATCCGTAAAATAAATCCGATAATGGATTTTCAGCCGGATAATATGCCCCAGATTTTTACGGCCTTAAACAGCCGAAGGGATATCTCAAAAGCCACCGATCCTAAAGTGATGCTTGACCAGATGATGAGAATAGTAGAGGCGGCTTTGATATCCCCTGACCTTGTGCCGATAGGTAAGGGCGATAAGCGTGGTAAGGAAGATGGCCTTACCATTGAGGATATTTTTCGTGATCAGGAAGTAGGCGCGAAGCTGTTTACAGAGGTTATGATTCATGCCTTAGACCGATTCAAAGGCATAAAATCTCTTTTTTTTTCTCTCAGGAATCGGCTGTCATTTTGGATTGCGTCGCTAGGCGCTATCAGTGCAGACCGTCGGAATTAGCTTTCAACAATGAGCTGGGCCTGGCAGAAAGGCAGATGTTCGATTACTTTATCGCGGGCATAGGCATAAGCAAGGAACGTAAATAAATGGCAGGCTCCAAGAAAGCGTCGCTCATACTAGAGCTTAAAGATATGGCCTCGGCTGGCATAGCCAAGGTCAATGGGGCTTTGAGTTCGCTTACCGCTGTTGCGGCGGGTGTTGCGGCGAGCATGGCCGTGCTATTTGCGGGCATGATGAAGGCGTTAGCTGCATACGGGGAGCAAGAATCTGCTATAAGCAAACTCAATAACGCGCTTTCAAATCAGGGCATAAAATCCCAGGCCGTTACCAAAGACCTCATTGCATTTGCAGACCAAATGCAGAATACAACCGTATACGCAGATGAGGTTGTGCTTTCTGCTATGGCCCTCGGAGTTTCTTTTGGCCTTACCGGAGATAAATTAAAACAAGCCACAGTAGCCGCTTCTAATCTGGCCTCATTCATGGGTACGGATTTACGGCAGGCTATGCTCTTAGTGGGTAAAGCGGCAGCAGGAGAAACAGGAACACTTAGCAGATTAGGCATAGTCATAGCCGACAATATCCCAAAATCAGAACGGTATGAAGCGGTCATCGCAAAATTAAATGAACGCTTTGGCGGTGCGGCTTCAAGAGAAACAGAAACATACGCGGGAAAGATGAAGCAGCTAGGGAATAGCTTCGATGAATTATGGGAGATCGTCGGCGGATTCCTTGCTGGCCCCGCAAAATTATATATCGGGTGGTTAAAAGATGCGGCGGTTTACTGGAAGGAAGTTTTAACCCCGTCGGGAATAAAAGATACATCGGCGATGGTAAATAGATTCCAAAAGGAGGCAGACGCACTAGATACCTCGATAGCTAGGCAAAAAGCGACTATTCAATCTTTCAACGAGGAACAAGCAAGGGCGGGGAATAAATCTTACGATAAAGCCTTAGCAGATTTGGCGTCCTTTGAGAAAGCAAAGGCGGCATTAGTGGCAAGGCACGGCAAAGAAATAGCGGAAAAACCCATTATCCCACAAGGCAAAGGGCCATCGGTTGTAGACGAAGAAGCCGCCAAGAAAGCAGAAAAGGAAAAACAGGACTTAATCGAAAAGGCCACATTACAGATTGATACCGCCAATACCACCGAGGAGGAACTTACCAATATCCGCACCAACGCAATGGCGCAGGAATTGATAGATAAAGGTCAACAGGATTTAGCCATACAATTACTCGATGAGCAGGACACCGAGAACAAGAACGCGCAGCAAAAGAAAAAGACGGAGAACGAGAAAAAGCAGAATGAAGATAGGGCTAAAAATCTATACTCCACGCTTTCGACAATCGCCACGATGTCCGGCAGTCACAATAAAACATTGGCGGCGGTAGGCAAGACAGCGGCTATAACTACCGCGACGATGGACACATACGCAGCAGCTAACAAAGCGCTCGCGTCCGCGCCTCCGCCCTGGAATTTCGCCCTGGCCGCGCTGGTAACAGCGGCAGGGATGGCGAATGTCGCCAATATAGCTGGAGTGAAACTTGCCCAGGGCGGGATGATTATGCCGTCAGCCGGCGGAACCACCGCGATTATGGCCGAGGCGGGCAAGCCGGAAGTGGCCATCCCGCTTGATGACGATCGCACAAAAGAGAAGCTTCGCGACGTAATGGGCGGTGGAGGCAACACTATAGTCATCCAGGCCGGAGTCGTTGTGGCCGATGATTATTCCCTCGGTGAATTCGCGGACAGAATAGAAGAAAAACTTTACGAACGCCAGCGCAACAGGCGATCTTTCTTATGAGTAAATTTGAATTCTGCGGCCAGAATCTGGTCAACACAACCTCAATGTTCCTTTCGAATTCAGGCTCAGGGACGTTCGCGTATCTTTACGACAGAAACACCGCGCTGGATTATGTCACCGACGGCTACACGGGCGCGACCAGCACGACGCTGAATATCGTTTTCGATGTGCCGACGGTGGTAAGCAGAATTTTCCTTCAAACCCATAATCTAAAAACCTTTCGGATATATTACAATTCCGCAACCGCAAACACTTTCACGCCGGACTGCAACGTGTCCACGAACAGCACGACCAATCATTATTTTGCTTTTGCCTCGACAACGGTCAGCAGCATACAATTACAAATGGATAATGTGATCGAAGCGGGACAGGAGCGTAGTATCGGCGAGCTTGTGATATCCGATCTCAAAAGCCAGTTCGATGTAAATCCGTCAGCTGATAATTACGATCCGAAATTGTTCAAGCAGAAAATCAGGCACGTCATGCCGGACGGAGGCACGTCTCTTTTTATCGTCGGCAACAAGTTTCAGGCGGGCATGAAACTGAAATTCGTGTCCACGGCTTTTAAGGACGAGTTGGTTACGATCTATAACGACGGTAATCCGTTTTATTTCTTGCCCGAGCCGACGACAACGGCTTGGCTGGGAAACGCATACGAAATGGTTTGGGTGAACGACTGGAACTTCACCTATTCAGAAAATTCCAAAACGCAGGGATGGGACGGCTCGATAGTAATAGAGGAAACGCCTGGGGCGTAACATATGGCTCTTGCCGACTTAATCAACGCGCCCGTCTCGACAGTGTTCCGTCGAGCGTACATCAAACGGAAATCGTCCGTCACGGGACTTTACGAATCCACTTGGCAGTCGATCACGCCTTACGTCATAAGATGGGGAAACATCCGTACGGGGATAGACGATGTCAGGCTCAATCGGTTTACGCTGTCGGGAATATCCTTGCAGGTGGATAACAAGCTAGGGAAATTCAACGATGAAAACAACGCCAACTCCCTGTGGAGCGGATACTTAACCCGCTATGGAACATTATTGAAAATAGAGGCAGGGTATCAGACCATGCCTGGCGGCGACGGGTGGGGAATGCCCTGGGGCGATTCCTGGGGCGGGGGCGCGACCGAATACCCGACAACCACTACGCAGGGTATTTTTATTATGGATCAGGAAGTCCCGATCACGCCGGACAATAAGATAACGCTTAACGCTTCGTCTCTTAAATCCATTTTTGACGGCGTGAAAGCAAATGAGATCGCCGGATTGGGCGCCACGCAGACCGCTTCCAATCTCCTCGCAAAAATCCGCGACCATACGGCGGGGGGATCGTATATCTTCCGGCAGTATATATCCGCTGCTTCGTGGGACATCCAGGCGACGACGAACAATTTTAATATCGCCGCCTCTACCGCGCTGGATAATGAGGGCACGGCGTGGGACTTCATGACGAAACTAGCGGAAGCCGAGGGCTATGTCCTGTATATTAACCGTCTCGGCGTCCTGGTATTTTCCGACCGGACGCCGAATACGTCGGCCAGTCAGTTTTCTTTCTACGGACAGGGCTTCGCTAGGCCGAACATCATCCGCGTGGATTCGTACAGGGAAAGTTACAACAAACTCTACAATAATATCCGCCTGAAACACCTGTCGCCGGACACGACGACCTCTTACGTCGTTGCCGGCACAACCACCTCCATCACGCCGGCTAATGTACAGTGGAAATACGGAGCGAGGATTTACGAATTTGAAAACACGTGGGCGAATAATACCGCTGCCGCGCAGGCAATAGTGAACAATATGTTCACGGAATTTTCCAGCGTAAAAAACGAGGCGATATTAAAAACCAAGTTTCACCCCGAGATTGATCCGCTTGATCGCGTGGACGTATCGCACTACTCGTACAATCTCGCGAACAAAACATTATGGGATGGGTTTGATTGGGGCGGCGAGAAGTGGGCGGAAGAAGGGGAAAATTTCGACTGGGACGAGAAGGCGTTTAAGGTTCTTTCCAAGTCGATCAACCTGGATGACTTCAGCGAGCAGATACATATGAGGGAGGTCTAATGCCT
>ERZ1292625.2482-Hain-H41-01um-R1-2482-length-16937-cov-7_pt1 | contig 16937 bp, 14 predicted proteins | sample MGYA00564400_ERZ1292625 | MGnify/ENA primary metagenome ERZ1292625 (study PRJEB36523, sample SAMEA6512639) | groundwater metagenome | collected 2019-01-08 | study: AquaDiva: Metagenomics assemblies of 32 groundwater samples | reverse complement strand
ATTTTCTGAGAGATGATTTAAAAGCCAATTACGTTTTCTGGACACGCGATCCTAAGTACTATCAGAAAGTACTCGAGATGCTCAATTGGAGTGCACAAAAAGACCAGCCTGCTGGCGGATTAAGCACTACCTGTCCAAGCGCTTATACTTCTTGCGTGCAATAAAAAATAGCTAGCTAGAAATCCAAAAAACAGGGAATATGCGGACAACCCGCGTATTCCCTCGTTTTATCGCAGCTACCGGCGTAATCACCGATTATTTTTTCACGATTTGATTGTCAACCTTTTTTACACCATCAATGATCCAACTATGCATATTCACGCGTGTAAGTTGATCTTCATTAATAACAAACCCCGTCAGCGATACATTTCCGTCGGTTACTTTAACTTCAATGTGACTTCCTTGCAAAGTAGGATCAGATTGTATTGCAGCCATGATTCTGGCATAAATGGTGGAATCGTCATAGACTGGAGCGGAAGGTGGCGGCACCCAAGTTTTATGGGTTTTTTCGGCATAATTTTCACAACCAGTTAACATGAGTAACGTAGTCAATAGTATTAACGAAAGTATGAATCGTTTGTAGCAAGTTTGCATGATGATCTTCCTGTTTTTATTTGTCTTTTTAACCACTTCAGTATGATTATTTTATGCTCGAACAAGTTTTTTTAATAGATTAGTGTGTAATTTATTAGCATTACCTGTACCTTTCTACGAGCATGCAAGCATAAATATACACAAAACAACCAAGCAATTCTAACAATCAAGGCTCAATCCAATGATTATAACCTACAGTTATTGCGCAAAATCCTTTGTAATCTAGCTACGAAGTCGTTTCCCTATGCATTATTTGCTATAGGTTTGATCGCTAATATTACTTCTACTGCTGATCGATGCAATTTTTATTTAACTCTGTATTCTCAGCAAGCGGTAAAGTATTCGGGTAGTCCTTGCTAAAATGCAGGCCACGGCTTTCGTGGCGTAATATGGCGCTACGCACGATTAAATCAGCAGCATCCACGAGGTTCCTGAGCTCCAAAAGATCGCTGGTGACGCGAAAGTTCGCATAGTATTCATTGATTTCTTCACGTAATAACTCGATCCTACGTTGGGCGCGCCGCAAGCGTTTAGTAGTGCGAACTATTCCGACGTAATTCCACATGAATCGCCGCAGTTCGTCCCAGTTATGTGCAATGACGATTTCTTCATCGGCATCTGTTACACGACTTTCATCCCAATCAGGTAACTTAGGAAGCACATTACCTTGTTGATTCAGGATATCGCCTGCGGCGGAATGGCCAAACACTAGACACTCGAGTAGAGAATTACTGGCAAGCCGATTAGCGCCATGCAATCCGGTGTGCGCCGTTTCGCCGATAGCGTAAAGATTGTTTAAATTCGTTCTGCCATATTTATCCGTAGCAACACCACCACAGGTATAATGAGCAGCCGGAACAACGGGAATGGATTCTTGGGTAAGATCTATGCCAAGTTCTAAGCAACGGGCATAAATTGTTGGAAAGTGTGATTTGAGGAAATCCGCTGGTTTATGTGAAATATCTAAATACACGCAATCCAACCCTCTTTTTTTCATTTCGAAGTCGATGGCGCGCGCCACAATATCGCGTGGCGCTAGTTCAGCGCGTGCATCATGCCAAGGCATGAAACGCTCACCATTGGGCAATTTCAAAAGCCCACCTTCGCCTCGAACCGCTTCACTAATCAGGAACGATTTGGCATGCGGATGATAAAGACAAGTCGGATGAAATTGCACAAATTCCATATTAGTAATTTTGCAACCCGCCCGCCAACCCATTGCGATACCGTCTCCGGTCGCAGTATCCGGATTCGTCGTATACAGATAAACCTTATTAGCACCCCCAGTAGCAAGCACGGTATTTTGCGCAGTGAAAGTAACAACTCGGTCTTTTTGCTTATCAAGAATATAAGCGCCCAAGCAACGCCTTTCATGGTTAGGTATGGCGATACTCAAACGATCACTGGCAATCAGATCTACTGCAATATGATGCTCAAACACTGTGATATTGGGATGCGCCACTACTTTCTGTATCAAAACCTTCTGTACCGCATTGCCTGTTGCATCACCGCTATGAATGATTCGCCGCACACTATGTCCACCTTCCTGCGTCAGGTGATAGCCAGTTTTATGTGCAGTGTTTCTAGTAAAATCAACACCCTGCTCTATCAGCCATCGAATAGCTGACGGCGCACTTTCAGCAACATAGCGTGTAGCGTTTTCATCACATAATCCAGCGCCGGCAATTAAAGTATCTTGAACGTGCTTGATAGCGGAATCATCATCCGATAAAGCCGCAGCAATGCCGCCTTGCGCCCAACCACTCGCACCAGCATTGATGGTTTGCTTAGTAACAATACAGATTTTTTGATGATCTGCTAAACGTAATGCCAGTGTAAGCCCGGCTAATCCGCTGCCAATAATCAGTGTTTCAAAATAATGGTTCGACATATCGATTGGGTTAATTTATAAATTCTGTGCTTTTAAAACTGTAAAGCAGCTAGGTATCTGATTAAGCCGGTATGTTTTAATTGAGAACAATGGAGGATTGCAATGTTATTCTAGTCCCGCATCACATTTCCAACACAACTGAAAATTAGCGGGATTTTCTTCACCGCATTGCTGGCAATAGATATTACTTGTTTTAGCCGTTGCTTGCTCATATGATTGCACCACGCGTTTACTGCGTTCATAATCTTCATCCCTTATAATCCACACCTCAGGATAAGCATGAACAAAAGGTATATCCCCTGCTGCCCCTTGCGCGTATTGATTGAATAATCTTGCCGGAATGAAAGCATGCTCGAGCAAGTTAAGTACGATTTGCGCCTCTATTAAATCATTGGCTGAATATATTTTTTTCATCCCAAATTAATAAAATTATTAACCAAATAAGAAAAATGCTATGTGGTTTCGTAACTTACTAGTCTATCGCATTACCAGCGGAAATATTACGCTAAACGAACTCGAAGAAGCCATTTCACAATCCCCATTGCAAGCCTGCATGCAAACAGAAATGCAAAGCCGTGGTTGGGTTCAACCGCATGAAGAACATAGCAATTTTGTTTATGCCTTGGGACAGCAATGGCTAATCGCGCTGGGGACAGAGAAAAAATTGTTGCCGGTCTCTATTGTGAATCAACATGCCAAAGAGCGGATTACAAACATACAGCACATGCAAGGATACAAACCCGGAAAAAAACAAGTTCGCGATATCAAAGAAGCAACACTGATTGAATTACTCCCCCGCGCATTCGCGCAAAGACATAAAACATACGCTTGGATTGATGCAGTTAATAATCGCTTAATCATTGATACAACCAGCCCAAGTAAAGCAGATGAATTCGTCGAAGCTTTTCTAAAAGCGATGCACAGCATTGCTTTAGCACCTTTGGAAACCAAAACCTCCCCTGCTACGGCAATGACACGATGGCTCTCGGGTGATGATTTATCATCAGTTTTTACCATCGATCGTGATTGTGAGCTACAAAGCATGAGCGATGAAAAAGCCACGATTCGTTATACACACCACGAATTGAGCACGGAAGAAGCGTCACGGCACATTCGGGTAGGCAAAAGAGTCATCAAACTGGCTTTGACCTGGCAGGACAAAATATCGTTTGTGTTATACGACAATCTGCAAATCCGCCGTATAGCACCCCAAGATATCCTTAGGGAATCCACCGAAAACGATGAAGATTTATTTGCCAGTGATTTTATGCTGATGACAGCCGAGGCCAGTCAACTCATTTCCGATCTAATCGAAGCACTGGGTGGCGAAGGCCGATCGTAAGTAATGCTGGTTTTCCGGAATTTTAAAGCTCTACTAACAGATTGTTTCTGCTAGTCTAGAGCCATTGTACTTATGGCTTTGCTGTCGGTGATCAATGCTTATCCGCCTTGCGAGTGCTATAGGTTTTTCACAAAATAATGTGTTTAAAGTCACAGTATTAATCTACTTAAGTTTGTATTCTGTAAGCCTGTAAATGTTTCTAACAAATAGGAGATGAGGGGAGACAACTCCCAATGCCTTTAGAGTATTTGTAATGAAGGCAATTAAATCACCAGAGGGCGGCGTGATAAAAGTGATCCAGCACGAGCTGCACTTGCGCAGGGGTTGACACTGTCAACTGTAAATCATAATATTACACATATTCCTCAACCAACACTACAACCTGCTGAGTGGCAAGAACAATCATGATGCCCCGATCAAGTGTTCAGACTGTAATAGCTCCGACAGTGACCAGGCTGTGGTGTCTGACGAGTACTTTGTTGCTACTCATGGTTGAATCCACGTAACATTAGTTCCTATTGTAGTATTGGTGAAAAATACTTCATGACCATAGTAAGTAGCTCTAAACATATTCCACACATTATCCAACAACACGCCGAAGAATCAGCAATCTTGCACAATATCAGATTGCTGCAAATTATTTCACCGCATGTAAAGCTGCATCATCTTCGTCGTATTGATGATCGCATTGCGGCGCATCTCGATGGTTTGGCGGTAGCCGGAGAATACGGTTCAAGAGTTTGTGAAGTTGCGCTTGAACATGCGGGCATTGGGGAAGTATTCGTAGCTACAATTCGCGCCATTGAAGCAAAAGATGAGCAATGGTTGGATAAATTGTTTGCTTTGGCGGCTGCCGTACCAGAAGTACAACCCGGACTGATTTCCGCTTTTGGTTGGATTTCAGCCCAACACCTCCAGGGCATCGGTGCCAGCTTGCTCGCATCATCGGATCCATTTAAACAGCATGTGGGTATTGCTGCTTGTGTTTCGCATCGAGTGGATGCAGGTGTGGTACTCACTTCGTTAATTAATCATCAACAACCGCAGCTGCGGGCACGTGCTTTGCGCGCAGCAGGTGAATTGGGGCGGCGAGATCTGCGCTTTGCTTGTGAGCAGTCATTAGCAGATAAAGAGGTGACATGCCGTTTTTGGTCTGCTTGGTCGGCGATCTTGTTGGGAAATCGGACGAATGCAGTCGAAGTGCTTAAAGCCTATTCGCTGACGATTAATTTGTTTCAGGAACATGCGTTACAGCTTGTACTAAAAGTATCGGCGCTGACGGATACTCACGCTTTATTAAAGACATTAGCACAAAACGTTTCCCATACACGTTGTTTAATTCAAGGTGCGGGAATTTCAGGTGATCCTTATTACGTACCCTGGTTGATCAAACAGATGGATGATCCAAAGCTTGCCCGATTAGCGGGAGAGTCATTTAGTTTTATCACTGGACTGGATCTAGCTTATCTTGATTTTGAGCGTGATGCGCCTGAAGAAATCGAATTGGAACCTAATGATGATCCAGAAAGCAACAACGTGCAGATGAACGAGGATGACAACTTGCCCTGGCCAGACTCCACTAAAATTCAAACATGGTGGGATGCCAATAGGAGCAGCTTCACCAATGGTGAACGCTATTTCATGGGCAAACTTATTTCTCGCGAACACTGCATACAGATACTCAAAGAAGGATTTCAGCGACAACGTATTGCGGCTGCCCAATATTTATGCTTACTTGGCCCTGGAATGCCATTATTTCCGACCGCTGCGCCTGCCTGGCGGCAAAAAAGAATGTTGGAGAAAATATAGAGGAAAGCAGGGATTGGATTTATTTTGACTATGCATAAGATTAATGATGAGAAAAGAATTTACTGTTGCAACACAACAATTTGCATTACATCGCCAACAATTTTGTTGCGCATTGTGTCGAACATTTATCACTAAACTTGGTGAGATGGGGCGTTCGCAGCATAAATATAGCGAGATTGCTCATGCACATCACATTCTTCATGCGAAGTATGGCGGGACGAATACTGCAGATAATTGTGTCATTCTTTGTCAATCGTGCCACTATTCGATTCATGAAGGTGGAAATTATCGATATGGTACTGTTATTTGCCATCGAAAAGATTTTCCTTATTTTTATGGTAATAAAAATAAATGATTTTTCATAAACTTGCCTATTAAGCCTATTAATTTAATCCACTTGCATGGAAATAAATGCCAGTGTAGTTAAATTTCGGTAGAAAATTTGACCGCATTGTTTGTTAGACGGCGTGATAAAATATGCGGTATTAACCAAATATTACCGCTATGAGTTTTTCTGCAATTACTGCACTATCTCCTTTGGATGGTCGCTATTCCAATAAAGTTGAATCCCTTCGGCAGTACTTCAGCGAATTTGCTCTGATACGTTATCGCATACAGGTAGAGGTCGCTTGGTTTAAGGCATTAAGCCATGAAACAAAAATCACTGAAGTTTCTCCTTTCTCAATGCAAGCGCAGATACTTCTTGATCGATTGGCAAGCGATTTTTCGATTGCTGAAGCAGAAGCCGTAAAAGCAATTGAAGCAACAACCAATCACGATGTTAAAGCTGTTGAATATTGGCTAAAACAAGCGCTAATCAAGAATGATGAGGTTGCACAAAGCATGGAGTTCATTCATTTTGCTTGCACATCAGAAGACATCAATAACCTTGCCTATGCACTGATGCTCATGTCAAGCCGAGAACACGTGATGCTTCCGGCGTTGGATAGCATTATTATTCGCCTAGTGGAGTTGGCTCATCAATTGGCTGATGTTCCGATGCTTGCGCGAACGCATGGCCAGCCGGCTACTCCTACAACGCTGGGTAAAGAGCTTGCTAATGTGGCTTATCGTCTACAGCGTGGGAGAAAACAACTGGCTGAAGTTGCGATATTGGGCAAAATCAACGGTGCAGTTGGTAACTACAATGCACATCTCTCTGCCTATCCTGATGTCGATTGGGAGACGTTTGCGCGGCAGTTTGTCGAGAGGCTTGGTTTGCAATTCAATCCCTATACGACGCAAATTGAACCTCATGATATGGTGGCGGAATTATTTGATGCGTATGCAAGAATCAATACGGTGTTACTGGATTTAAACCGGGATATTTGGGGTTATATTTCATTGGGTTATTTCAAGCAAAAAACCAAGGTGGATGAGGTAGGTTCTTCAACCATGCCACATAAAGTCAATCCGATAGATTTTGAAAACTCTGAAGGGAACTTGGGCATTGCCAATGCCTTATTACGCCATTTCAGTGAAAAATTACCAATTTCACGATGGCAACGAGATTTAACCGATTCTACCGTGCTGCGAAATATTGGCGTTGCACTCGGACATACCTTATTGGCCTATGATTCCTGCTTAAAAGGATTAAATAAATTAGATGTGAACTTGAGTAAATTACACAGCGATTTGGATAATGCGTGGGAAGTTCTCGCTGAACCCATTCAAACTGTGATGCGTCGCTATCGAATTGCGAATCCCTATGAACAACTGAAAGCGCTTACTCGGGGTAAAGAGGGTATTACCCAAGAAACATTGCATCAATTTATTGCCAGCCTAGATATTCCAGAAGCTGAGAAAATTCGTTTGCTTGCCTTGAGTCCTTCGAATTATCTGGGACAATCGCTGACATTAGCGAAAAGAATTACAACATGATGTAATTTTTTGCAGGCATTGATATATCAGGGATTACTTTTTTTAAAAAAAGTATCAATAATTTTTATGTGAGGTCTTGAAATTTACTTGACCGGCCTAATATTGCCTTGATTAGATATTAGGAGGCCCAATGCAAAGTTCAGAAAATCCAAAAGATTCAGACAGTGGTGAAGCATCTTATAAGGTCGATGCTGATGAAACCAAAGTGCCAGGAATTACCAATGATACAACTATTCCAACTGGAGGCATTAAAACGTCCACACCTAATTTTGAGCAATTATTAAAAGAAGCGGAAGCGAAAGCAGGAGAATATTATGATTCCTGGATACGTGCAAAAGCGGAAACGGAGAATATTCGCAAACGATCACAAAGCGATGTAGCAAATGCACATAAATACGCTGTAGAAAGTTTTTCAAGCGCTTTGTTGGATGTTATGGACAGCTTGGACGCGGCGCTAGCAATCGATAATGCTACTGTTGAGAATTATAAGAATGGAATGGAGTTAACGCATAAGCAATTGCATGCTGCTTTTGATAAATTTGGCATTAATATTATTAATCCCAAAGAAGAAAAGTTTGATCCTCACCAACACCAGGCGATGTGCATGGTCGACTCGGATCTTCCACCTAACACGGTGGTTCAAGTGATGCAAAAGGGTTATAAACTGCATGATCGCATTCTTCGCCCCGCCTTGGTGTCTGTATCCAAAGCAGCAGGAGCTTGAATTCCTTAAAAGCACCTCCATTTACGCATCAGCTTATTGAATTTATTTTTATGAGGATCTAGACATGGGAAAAATTATCGGAATCGATCTGGGTACAACGAACTCGTGTGTATCCGTAATGGAAAATGGAAAACCCAAAGTAATCGAAAACTCTGAAGGTGCAAGAACCACGCCTTCCATTGTTGCTTATACTGAAGATGGTGAAATTTTAGTCGGTGCGTCGGCCAAGCGGCAAGCCATCACCAATCCTAAAAATACACTATTTGCAGTAAAACGTCTTATTGGGCGCCGTTTTAACGAAGATATGGTGCAACGAGATATCAAGATGGTGCCTTACAATATTGTCAAGGCTGACAATAATGATGCCTGGGTGGAGGTACGCGGTAAGAAAATTGCACCACCAGAAGTTTCCGCACAAGTGTTAGTGAAGATGAAGAAAACTGCGGAAGATTATTTGGGTGAGTCGGTTACCGAGGCTGTCATTACGGTACCTGCTTATTTTAATGATTCACAACGCCAGGCAACGAAAGATGCTGGCCGTATTGCTGGATTGGAAGTCAAGCGGATTATTAATGAACCAACAGCTGCTGCTCTTGCGTTTGGATTGGACAAAAAAGAAGGTGACCGAAAAATAGCGGTTTACGATTTGGGTGGTGGTACCTTTGATGTATCGATTATTGAAATCGCTGAAGTTGATGGTGAGCACCAGTTTGAAGTACTTGCCACCAATGGAGATACTTTCCTCGGGGGAGAAGATTTTGACTTGCGTGTGATCGAATATCTGGTGGATGAGTTCAAGAAGGAAACTGGTATTGATCTGAAGAAAGACATGTTAGCACTACAACGCCTGAAAGATGCTGCAGAAAAAACCAAAATTGAGCTGTCTTCCAGTCAACAAACCGAAGTGAATTTGCCTTATATCACTGCGGATGCATCTGGACCTAAACACTTGGCTGTGAAAATAACTCGTGCAAAATTGGAAAGTCTTGTTGAAGATCTGATCGATCGTACCGTTGGACCGTGCCGTACAGCAATCAAAGATGCGGGTTTGGCTGCATCCGATATTGATGACGTGATCTTGGTCGGTGGACAAACACGTATGCCGAAAGTACAGGAAAAAGTAAAAGAGATTTTCGGCAAAGAACCTCGTAAAGATGTTAATCCTGATGAAGCGGTTGCAGTGGGTGCTGCGATTCAGGGTGGCGTCTTGCAGGGTGATGTCAAAGACGTGTTGTTACTGGACGTAACGCCATTGTCTTTAGGTATTGAGACATTGGGCGGTGTGATGACTAAGCTCATTCAGAAGAACACCACGATTCCAACCAAAGCGCAGCAAGTTTTTTCTACTGCAGAAGATAATCAGACTGCGGTAACGATTCATGTTTTGCAAGGCGAACGTGAAATGGCGTCGGGCAATAAAAGTCTGGGACAATTTAATTTAAGCGATATTCCTCCGTCAGTACGAGGCATGCCGCAAATTGAAGTGACGTTTGATATTGATGCAAATGGTATTCTTCATGTTTCAGCAAAAGATAAAGCGACTGGTAAGGAAAATAAAATCAAAATTCAAGCCAGCTCTGGTTTATCGGATGCGGAAATCGACCGTATGGTTAAAGATGCGGAAGCGCATGCTGAGGAAGATCATAAAATTTTAGAACTGGTTTCTAGTCGCAATCAATGTGATGCAATGATTCATTCCGTTAAAAAGTCGCTGAAGGAATATGGAGAGCAGTTGAGTAATGAGGAAAAATCTAAAATTGAAGTTGCATTGAAAGAAGCAGAAGACATACTTAAAACCGATAAAAAAGAAGATATTGATGCAAAAACACAAGCTCTGGCAGAGGCTTCTCATAAATTAGCTGAGAAAATGTATCAGAAAGAAGGCGATCAGCAGGCACAAACTCAGACAGGTGCAGGTGCTTCATCCTCGAATCAGCAAGAAAAACCTGTTGAAGGTGAAGTTGTTGATGCCGAATTTGAAGAAGTGAAAGATAAGAAATAAATTATTTTATTGTTGTTGTTTTTCAAGGCGCAGGTATGAAAAAGACTGTATGTCTTTTACGCACTCTGCGTTTTAATTATGTAAGAAGAGTTTTATTTGAGTCTTTGCGGGTATTGGCAATATAGATGATAGTTTGGAATCGATATGACTAAGCGTGATTATTACGATGTACTTGGGGTCGACCGCAGTGCGGATGAAGAAACAATCAAGAAAGCTTATCGCAAGCTGGCAATGAAACATCATCCGGATCGCAATGCTGGTGATACCAAATCCGAAGATAAGTTTAAAGAAGCTAAGGAAGCGTATGAAATATTGACTGATGCGAATAAGCGAGCCGCTTATGATCAATTTGGTCATGCGGGAGTAGATCCCAACGCTGGAGGTAGAGGCGGACCACAGGGATTTACTGATGCATTCAGTGATATTTTTGGTGACATTTTTGGTTCTCGTGGCGGCCGATCAAACATGCATCGTGGCTCTGATTTGCGCTATAACATGGAAATTAGTTTGGAACAGGCAGCGCGTGGAGCAGAAACAAAAATTCGCATTCCTACCCTGGAGATCTGTGAAACGTGTCATGGGGATGGTTCAAAGCCAGGCTCGTCTCCTAAGACTTGTTCGACTTGTAACGGTCATGGGCAAGTGAGAATGCAACAAGGTTTTTTTTCTATTCAGCAAACATGTCCCAAGTGCCAAGGTAATGGTAAGGTCATTTCTAGTCCATGTACGACGTGTCATGGTTCTGGGCGTATCAAGCAGCATAAGACCTTGAATGTAAAAATTCCATCTGGCGTGGATGATGGTGATCGCATTCGTATTTCTGGTGAAGGTGAGGCGGGTATCAATGGTGGACCTCCAGGTGATCTATATGTGGTGATCAATTTATCGGCGCATTCTGTTTTTCGCCGTGATGGGGATCATTTACACTGTGAAATTCCTATTAGTTTTAGTGTCGCAGCGTTAGGCGGTGAAATTGAAGTACCTACGCTAGAAGGACATGCAAAAATTAAAGTTCCTGCTGAAACGCAAACTGGAAAAATTTTTCGTTTACGTGGTAAGGGCATCAAGGGAGTGCGAAGCCATGATAAGGGTGACTTGCTATGTCATGTGGTAGTTGAAACACCGGTTAAATTGAAGCCACGTCAAAAAGAATTATTAGAAGAATTGGAATCAATCAATTTAGAAGATGGTTCACGTCATAGCCCTCGTGCTAAATCTTGGATGGACAAGGCGCGTGAGTTTTTTTCTGAATAAGGTTTTTTCTTAGTTAATTTAAGTTTTGTAGTGAGTGGTGGTTGTTTTCATCACATATAATGAGTAGTGCACAAGAAATCCTCCTGTTGAATGCATGGAGTATTTTGCTTTTGCACTATCTGTAATAAAAATTAATCTATCGTATTCATATTGCCAAAATTCAAAATTATTTAATGTTTTACAATAAGATAAAAACATTAGTGCCGCAAAACTTAAAGGCTTTTATAAGGAATCCACTTCTTAACATTAAGCTAAAACGTGCTTATCGATATGATTATCAGAAATACTTAAAATTTGGACGTAACCGATTCGAGTCATCCCCTGTTAAACTGATTGGGCAAATCATATTGCTTTATCATGTTATCGAGAAGGGCCTTACCATGCCTGAGACCCGTTTGGGCTTCGGAAAGCAACGTATTATCAGGCTGTGTGATTTATGTCTGAAGTATAGAGAGAAATACGGTTTAGATGATGATCAGGTTACACATGCTATTCAAGTGATTCTGGAATATAACGACTTTCACAAACGTAATAATTTTAAACTAGACAAGTCAGTCATTGAATGCATTGATCATATTTTAGATTTTGCTAACCAGATAGAGCCCAGTCAACAAATTGAAGTAACACGAGAAGATTATTTCAAACACACATTTGACTCTTTCCAATTATTTTCTAATTCACGATCCAGCATTAGAAATTTCACTCAACAAAATATTCCAATTGAGAAACTCGAGCAGGCATTAGAGTTGGCAAGAAATACGCCATCGGCGTGCAACAGACAATCATGGAGAACTTATATATTTAGTAACCATGAACGGATTAAAAGAATATTGGATGCCCAAGGTGGTAATAATGGATTTGGTCATCTGACGAATAAGCTAATCGTAATTACAGGAGAAATGGGATTGTTTGGTGGGATTGCTGAAAGGTATCAAGTATATATTGATGGGGGAATGTATGCGATGAATCTTCTGTATGCACTTCATTATAACCAGATAGCGGCTTGCATTTTAAATTGCAGCCATACTCCCGAGAAGGATGAATTATTAAGAAATATATGTGGTATCAAAGACTCAGAAAATTTTATTGCAATGATTGCTTGTGGAATCCCGCCAGAGAGATTTAAGATTGCAATTTCTCGAAGATACGAGCGAAGCGATACAAATAATATAATCGACTAGATTATTTAATCAATAAATCCTAAATGATTTGAGCTTCATATATTCAATTTAGCGCGATCGAGTTAATATTTTTAGAGAGAAAGGAGATTGACTCGTTTTGTAAACGAATTAAGGAGTTGTTTGCATGATTAAAGTCAACGGGCGTATTCTCAGGTACGAAATCAGGTGGAACAAGTTGTTTTTCTAATCCAATATTGGTCAGTAAATACGCATACCGATCATCTTGTCCATCGTCATAACAAATTGAATAGAAGGGGGTATTAAAAATTACCGAGAAAGCCGCTCCATGGAAGGAAGAAGTAATGACATATTGGGCGTATTTGATAAGGCTAACGAAATCAGAGGGTGAGTAATACTGCCTATCGAGAGGATTATTGATGTCGATAATTTTACAGTTTAATTTATTTGCCAGGATTCTGGCTTTTTCTTGCAATAGTTTAGGATTCTTTTTAAAGAGCCGTGCTTGATAGATGACAATGTAACGTTCGTTTTTGTATTTTGGTGTGACAATTTTTTCCCAAACATCTTTCGGTAAAATGAGCGTTGGATCTAAAACCAGCTCTATGGATTTAGATGTATAGTTTTGTAATTTCTCCTGAATAATTTTTTCACGCACTGAAATATCATCAAAATTATTAATAAGGCGGACAAGCTGTTCTTCTGCAATATGGGCTAAATTTTGATAAGGCGTGCTGGCGGCATACGAAATTTTCTTCGAACTTATTGGAATGGAGAAAGCACCCCAGTAAATTTCATCTATCCCTCCGGTAAGGTTACTGTTCCAAACCTGATCACTGCCTATGATATAGATATCATACTGTTGAGGCATTTCATCTTTTTTGTTTACAATAGAATGACTTACTTGTAGATAGTTTTGAGCGAATAATTCAAATTGTCTTTTTCTGTGAATTGCATAAGGTAATTGCTTGAGGGAACGTATGAGGCTCCTTATAAAAACCAATGGTTGTGTGATGAGAACTGGATTTATTTTGAAAGATTGATATCTTTTTTCTATGAAGTTTTGCCTGTAATCAATGATCTCAACATCATGACCTAATTTCTTAATGGTTTCTTGTAAAGCAAAACATTGTAATACGGCGCCATTATTAAGTGCTCTATGGAATGTTAGTATTCCGATTTTCAGTTTTCTGTTATGGCTGGCTTGCACAGTTTATTCCAAATTGTGGAGGTAATGGTTTTTTTAAGCTTAAGTAGATCAGTACCATGACATCATATGTTATCGCGATTACTGTATTGAGTGTGAACTGATATTAAACAAGCATAACGAAGCTACTAATAGACTAGTTATCAATGAAGATTACCAACTTATTTTATTCTTGAGAATAAGTAACTTATCAAAAACAAGTTGGCGCTCCCGGCTACTCATGCCAAAAAAGAAAATTACTGTTAGTGTAGAAATGATACTGCCCACACCGACTAGTAAAAAACGTGTTATGCCACTTTCTATTTCAAAGTAGATGATGCTAGGTAGTATGATTGCGAGGAGTGTCACAATTAAGGTATTACCATAAACAACGGTTAGATAGCTTTTAATCGAAATTCCTATCATTTCTTTAAGCAACCATAGTCTGGTAACGAGGCAGAGTTGCGAGATCATGATCGCAATAATAAGTGTAATTTCTGGGAAAAATCCGTGCTCCAAGAATAGATAGGATAATGGAAAATTCATCATTTGAAGACCGCCCACTAGAATCTGATATTTTTTGATTTTTCCAGTTGCAAGCATGGCCGTGATCAATGTTTTTGATAAAACTTCGCTCATGGTAAAAATTAAAATGAGGCGGATGAAGTTTACGGTATGCTCCGGAACAGTTGTAAGCCAGAAATTAAGTATAGCTTCGGTTTCAATAATGACAGGCAAACAAAGCAATAGAAGCATATAAAAGGAGAGTCGGGTGCCTTGTTGGATAAGGGTGAACATATATTCATGATCACCTGAGGCGTAAGTTTTTGTTATCTGTGGATTAAGCGCGGTCATAAAGTTGGTAACAAAACTGTTAATCGCATAATTTACCTGTGATGCGATACCACGAGCGGCATTGACTGCTGGCCCACAGAATATATTCAGTAATATATTGATGCCCTGATTCAGAAGCACCGTAGATCCGGACCCAATCATATTCCATCCTGTAAAGCTACCCATTTCTTTCAGTAATGTCTTATCAAAGGCCAATTCATGCCGGCACTCAGCAAAATGTTTTTTGCAATAACTGGTATAAATCAATCGGATAATCAGAGATACTGCAAGCATCAGGACAGCATATGTGGACAATTTGTCATAAGGAAAGATAACGAGCAGGAAAACAATCAGAAGTTTTAAGCTGACTTCGATGATGCTGACATAAGCAAAAAACTTCATACGTTCATGAGCAATGATGGCGGCGTTATAGGGCACACTGACCAAATTAATCATGAAAGTAACGATCGCAGATTGCAGTACCCAATTAGCGGCAGCCATCCGATCAGGAGGAATATTCATTTGGGTATTCAAGAACCATACACCGATCAGTTCTGCCAAGATCAATATGATAAACGCCATACCGATATGAATTGTGATTGCGGTTGAGAAGATTAATTTTAATCGCTCAAAGTTTTCTTTTCCCAATTCGAAAGTAAGAAAGCGACCGACTGAGGCTGAGAGCGAGCCAGATAGAAGAGAAAACATTGCCACAACACCACCGACCACATGATAAATTCCAAAATCTTCGACACCCAAGGTACTTAGCACTATGCGACTGGTGTAAAGGCTAATGGCTATGGTTAGGAGCATTCGGAAATAGAGCAGTAGTGTATTCTTGGCAATGCGTTTATTGTTTTCTTTTTGCGTCATCGGTGTTTTTTCTGCTGTCTATTATTGATTTTGCTTACCTTCCATGGTGCTTATCTAGTATAAATGTAATAGGATAAAAATTCTTAAATGTAACGAATAGTTGAGCTATTGTCATAGCAGATAGGAAATTTTCGTACGTATAATTGACAAATCCAGCTAATGAATCGATTCATTAGCTGGATGTGGCTAGCGCAGATTTTATGAATTAATCTAATTAATAGTATTACACTGTGAATTTCATTATTTGATTTTTACAAAAGTACCGTTTTGTTTTGCCCAAGCTTCTCCGGTGACGACATTATTGACAAATGAGGCATCTGTTTTAAAACAATCTGCAACCATTTGTGTGGCATAGGTACCCTTGATATGGTAAGTGACGGGCGGGAGTGATTGTGACTCCTGGTATACTGCCGCCTAAATCCTCTATTGCCGAAGTAATATCAAAGCAAAGATCCGAATTAACAATCGTGTTTTCTGATCCTACAGGAGCATGGATAGTACAGTTTTTAACGTTTGCTGCAGCATCAACTATTGCTTGGAATGGATTTGGGCCAGAATTGACGGTAATCCCTTTTATGTCTGACGAATTAAGATTATTCGTTCCAAGTAATGAAATATTGGTTGGGGCTGGTTGCTGTGGAACTTGGCAGATATTGGTATCAGTCGGCATCGCGATACACTGATTATTTGTTGTTACAGTTACGACATTACCACTTTGGCTTGCTGTGATTCCCGCAGGGATTTTGGTTGAGTCGCATGCTGGAATGCCAGTGTTTCCACCCGAATTGTCAATTTGAGTAATTAGGTTGGCCAGAGAGTCAATACGTTTTGGACTGTCCCCAAAGCTACCTCCGAGAACATAGACGTCCTGATCGTTCTTATTAACACCTGCATAGATACCGGTTTCTGGATAATAACGATAAAGCCAAGGCTCCAAAGTTTGTGTTGGTTGGATACTCGGAAATAAATCTTTAAATGTGTTTTGAGCCCAATTTAATAGCTTATTGGTGTCATCCGTTATTGCATCTGCCAAAGAGGGTTGGATATTTCCAAGAAAAACGAGTGTGGTGATGGTCGATAAAAACAAATGTTTGATACGTTTTCTCATAGTGATATAACTCCTCTTATTGATAATCAATCTAATTGCATACGGAATTTTGTTGGCTAGGCTTGAGGTTTCTTGCAATTTTTAGAACTGCGTAAGTGAAAAGAGTAGCATTTTATATACCTAACGCATAAAGAAGAAGTTGAATATCAATAGGGTTTATTTCACTTAACTGAATGGGACGATTCGGTGTGGTGTTACAGTGAAAGAAAATGATGGGTGATTGTTGCAGTAACAATTTCCATATGAGTTTGATTAGATTTTAGATTTTGTGCGTAAAGCAGAAAGCCCGATCAACCATAA
>ERZ1292625.2478-Hain-H41-01um-R1-2478-length-16965-cov-18_pt1 | contig 16965 bp, 15 predicted proteins | sample MGYA00564400_ERZ1292625 | MGnify/ENA primary metagenome ERZ1292625 (study PRJEB36523, sample SAMEA6512639) | groundwater metagenome | collected 2019-01-08 | study: AquaDiva: Metagenomics assemblies of 32 groundwater samples | reverse complement strand
TCATGAGAGAGTACTAATCCTGTGTCCCCGCCCGACCTCCCTCCGAGGCCGGGCGGTTTCTTTTCGCCATTGACGAAAAATCATGAATCTGGTATACAAGAAGCTCGCGTAGAACCCTAGCTTTTTCAAGGAAAAGGAGAAAGCCATGAAGTTTGCGAAGTTGTTGGTGGCGGTGTTTGTGGTGGTGATGGGATTCACTGCGTGCAGTAGTCCAACCGGGCCGAGCTACCCGAGGATCGTAATCCTAGAGCCCCAGGACCAGGCCAAGCTCAAAATCGGCTCAACGGTCACCATTCGGTGGGAATGCCAGAACTGCGAGACGGTGCAGGCTCGCTTGGCTACGGTGACTCTCAGCCGCGAAGGGAGCGATTCGAACACCCGCTGGATTGTCGCGGAGGTGCTGACGGGATTCCTCTCGGACAGCCGGCAGTGGACGGTCGGCCGATACGAGCTCGTGTACGAGCCCAGCGGGCCGTATCCGGGATTCTATTACCTAAACATCCACTCGCATTCAGTGGACAGTACTAATGTGTTTGAAGTATCGAGTCAGCGGAGTGTCCTCGTCGAGCTCGTCCGTTAGCCGCGTCATCGCCCGACCTCCCTCCGAGGCCGGGCGTTTTTTGTGCCATTGACGAGAAATCAGGAATCTGGTATATAGGGGTATGTGAAGGATGCCCCTTTACATATGGTAGCACCTTAACTTTTTCAAGGAAAAGGAGAAAGCCATGAAGTTTGCAAGGCTGTTGGTGGCGGTGGGGATGATGACCATTGCCATGCCAGCGAGATCACAGTCCACAGACTGTGTTTGCCCGAAAGTCGAACAGACCGTTTTCAGGGTCTGTGTCGACCAGACTCGTACGCTGGCCCAACTCGTCGCCGATGGGAAATACGACTGGGTCAATCAGAACATCACCAAGTTCCAATTCGCCCTAGGCACCGAAAGGGTCTCCACCGACATCGTTCTGTTGCACTTCGGTCGGTCGGTGACTTCCGAGCAGGTGCGGGCAGAGATGGAGCGTCTCGGCCTGCGCCCGGCGGATGTGCGGGAGTTGTTGTCTCTCGGTGCCCAGGAACCGAATTTGCAGAGAGATTTCTCCATCATCGCGCTGGGCGCGGTGGCCGGGGTCGGTGGCGGCCGCAGTGTGGCGTTTCTGCACCGGTACGACCGTGCACGCGGCCTGAGCCTGGGCTGGTTCGGCAGCGGGTGGGTCGGGTTCTACCGTTTCGCCGCAGTCCACAAGTAGGAGCTGGGAACCTGGGATTCTTGGCACTGTGCAAGGCGCTCGGACCCTTGGTTCCTTCCGCGCTCCCGCCTCATCAGCGAGGGCGCCTTCTTTTACATCCACGAAATGATAGAAATATGTCGGAGGTGCGAGATGGAGACGGTGTTGCGGCAATTTCCCGTTGCGGAGAACCCGGATGAGCTGACAACCGTGAGCGCGGAAAAACACTTCGGAGTTGAGGTTCGCGTGCTGGATCTGGAATTCTGCCGGGGCATCGCTATCCGACCGTCGTACCTAATTTCCGTGGAGGGAGAGCACGACAATGTGTATCGCGCGTTCGACTACTTCTGTCCCGGCGTGCTGACCGAGCAACAGAGGGCGCGCCTAAACGGCTAAGATGGTGCTATCTTAGCCGTTTTTCTTTTTAAATTGCCAAAAAAGCTTGAAGAGGCGCGGGCAGTTTGGCGGATGACGAGGCGCAGGCGAGCACCAGAGTGAATCGTACAAGCGGTACGGTGAACGAGGAGCGGAGGCGAAAAGCAAAGGCCCCGCAGAACGGGGCCAAGAATTTGCTTTTCGCTGGAACCTGCAACGAAGTCATCCAGCAAAATGGCAAACCGGATTCAAACCTCTATAATAACCGGCAACACCATCGGACGCCGTTCCGTTTTCTGGAACAGAAACATCCCAATCTGATCGCGCAATTCATCTTTGAGATACGCGAGATTCAGCGGGCGGGCCTTTTCGCTTTCCACAATCGCGCGTACGCGCTTGCGGACCTGCATGAGCAGGTCTTTCTGCTCTTTGAGATAGATAAAACCACGGGAGATGATGTCGGGACTTGTGCGCATGCGGCCCGTCTTAGGGTCCACGATGCAGACAATGGTGAACATGCCGTCTTCGGCGAGCGCCTGGCGGTCGCGGAGTACGACATTGCCGATATCGCCGATGCCCAGACCGTCCACCATGATGAGATTCGACGGCGCTACTTTCTTATCGAACCACCAGGTGTCGGGAGTGAGGTGAATGATCTGGCCGTTGTCGGCGATAATGATGTTGTCTTCCTCGATACCCACCTGCTTACCCAGTTCACCATTGGACACCATCATGCTGTACTGCCCGTGGTGCGGGATGAGGTACTTGGGCCGCGTGAGCAACATGATTTCTTTCAGGTCTTCCTGACGCGCGTGGCCTCCGGCGTGGATGTCCATCATGGCGTAGTGGTACACTTTTACGCCCGCGCGGTAGAGCATGTCTTTGAGGTATTGCACCGAACGCTCGTTGCCCGGAATGACCGAACTGGAGAAAATCACGGTGTCCTTCTTCTGCATGGTGATATGGCGGTGCTCGCCGTTGACGATACGCATCAGCGACGCACCCTCCTGACCCATGGCGCCTGTCGCAACCACGGTGACATGCTCGCGCGGATAATCGCGCAGTTGTTCCATGGAGATTTGCGTGCCCTTGTTCATCTTGATGTAGCCCATCTCCTTGGCAATTTCCACATTGGTTTTCAGCGAGTAGCCGTCAAAGATGACCTTGCGGCCGTACTTTTCGGAGAGCTGAACGATTTGTTGCATGCGGTTGATCATCGAGCTGAAGGTGCCGATGATGAGCATGCCGGTCGCATCTTTGAAGATGAGGTCCATGTTCTCGTAGATGGTCTGCTCCGAAACCGAGTGTCCCGGCCGTTCGGCATCGGTGGAATCCACCATCAGTGCCAACACGCCCTTGTCGCCGAAGTCGCGCAGTTTCTGCAGGTCGACCGGCTTATCGTTGATCGGGGTCGCATCAAACTTAAAGTCGGCGGTGTGAATAAAGTTGCCGACCGGAGTTTCGATGAAGGTCCCCAAGTCGTCGGGGATATTGTGGTTCATGTGGAAGAACTCCACGGTGAAGTAATCGCCCATCTTCACGCGGTCGCCGTCTTTGACCACATGAATAGGAAGCTTCGGCAGTTGAGGGAACTCGGAGTGGCGCTTCAGGACGAGATTCTTGGTGAGTTCGGCGGTGTAGATGTCGGGGTTTCCCAACTTTTGCTGCAAATAGGGAACGGCACCCACATGGTCCATGTGTCCGTGCGTGAGGATGAGTCCGCGGATGCGGTCGAGTTTCCCGTCGAGGTAGCCGACATTCGGAATGATGAAGTCGATGCCCGGCATGGTCTCATCAGGGAACTTGATGCCGACATCAATGATGAGAATGTCGTCTTTGTATTCGAGCATGTAGCAGTTCTTGCCGATTTCGCCCAGACCGCCCAGTGCAGCGACCTTCAATGTGTTATCGCCTGCGGTCTCGCCGAGTTCTTTGGGTGCGCCGATGCGGCCGGCATGCATTTGCGTAGGTTGCAGTTGGCGCTGACTCGGCAGTTTCTTACGCGGCATGCTCATGCGGCGGTCGCGTCGGCGTTTGCCGCCTGCACCGCCGGATTCGTCGTGATCGCCGGAACCCGCTCCCGCGCTCTGCGGATGTTGTGCATGCGGATGCGGGGGTTGGGGATGTTGCGGCCGCGGTCCCTGTGGCTGCTGCGGGCGCGAACCCTGCCCGGGGTAGCGGTTATTTCTGCGGCCGCGATTCGGGTTACCGCCGCCGGCGTGATATGCGCGCTGGGGGATTGGTTCCCTTTTCTGTGGCGTTGACGCAAGCGTTGCCTGCGGTTGTGCCGTGGCTGCCGGTGCGGGGTCCAAGCCCGGGCCGAAACCCGGTGCGTTATTGTTGCTGTCTTCTTTCTGTGTCATGCGTTCTGTATCTTTATTACGAGAGTTAATACGGAGAATAGGAAGAGAGGACTTGGTCTCGACTCTCGGCTCACCGTCGCGCGCCTCGGTCTGACCACCAACTCGCGGTGACGACTACTGTCATCACATCGCTCCGTTGTTCAAGTCCCTCCCGTCCGTTCATAAGATTTGAAACAGTATGGTCTAAAGACCATCCAGTTTCAAATTTTGTGCTCGGGAGAGGACTTGAACCTCCACGGGATTGCTCCCACACGGCTCTGAACCGTGCGTGTCTGCCAGTTTCACCACCCGAGCTCTCTTTAATTATTCGCCTTGAGGCGCTTAAACTCGTCGATCCACTTCGTGCCTGCGGCATCAATGCCTGCAGTGGTAGCCATATGCCAACTGGCCCAAAGAGCCACAACATATGCGTTGAGTGCTTTTTCCAGAGGTGACGCACCCACCAGACCGATAGTGGATACAGTATACCCCATTGAGCGCACAATTGCAATGAATGCTTCAATATCTTTTCTGTCGCGCGGGAGCTCCTGCATATCTCGAATAACAATGGGGGCCATGGTCGATTGGTAGTTCCCCGCCCAGCCCATGATTTCGTTGTGGGCAACCGAAGGGAAGCTGGCCGACCAGCTGTGCCGCTTAGCGTTTTCGTTGACCATAGCTTTGAAGAAGCCCGCGATTTTACGCCATGGGTAGCTCGCATAAAAAACCGGGGTCTTCGCGCTTACATCACCGGCGAGCGTAACGGCCGCGCTCTCCAATACGGTCGCATCAATTGCGGGGAGCTGCTCGGTCATGCCAAGCATCGTAAACAGTGCACCGATCATCAGGCCGGTATTAAAACGCGGGGGAGTTTTCGTATCAGGCAGAATCGTCAACGGTACGCCGTCTGATTGCGCTTTGCGTCCCAGTTCTCCGCCGGTCGTGATGACCGCAACCGGGATACCCGCGGCACGCGCGGCATCGTATGATGAAATGGTTTCCGCAGTACCGCCCGACCATGAGGTGCACACCACAAGGTCGCCGGAAGTTGCTGTTACGGGAAGCTCCCAATCCCAGTGGACGACAACATTGTCGCGCGCCATCGAGAGCATTTCACCGGCAACACTGGAGCCGCCCATGCCGCAACAAATCACGCGGCTAGATGTGCCCTCAACGGGCTTCGCAAGAGCTGCGCCGTCTTTGAGTTGTGAACCAAGCGAGAGAATCGCGTCGCGCATATAATTACTTGAAGGTGCGGGAGGTATCCGTGTACCAGTTTCGGATGTCGGCGAACCGGCCGTCGGGAGTGGAGATAATCTGCGTATCGAATCCCCGGACATCGCGCGTCAAGCCATACAGGAAATGCGGGCTATACAGGAAAACCGCAGGGATGTCCTCGATGAGGATTTTTTGGAAGTCATCATATTTCTGTCTGCGCTCCAGCGGGTTGAGCGTCGCACGCGCTTCTTCCATCAGTTTGTCCGCGGTGTCGTTCTTGTAGAGTGCCAAGTTCAGTCCCGGCTCCTGCCGTTGGCTTGAATGCCACATCGCGAACGGATCCGGATCAATACTCATAATTTCACCGAACAAAAGAATCTGGTAGTTGCGGTCTTTGATGACTTGCTGGAGTTGTGAGATGGGCAGGGTCTCAATCGTTACCTTTACGCCCAGTTTTTCCCACTGTTCTTTGATTTGCGCCGCGACCGCGGAAAGCTCCGACCAGGTGGAGGTGGTGATTTTGAGCTCCAGCACCGCGTCCTTGCCCTTTGCGGGAACGCCGTCAGCATTCGGGGTATAGCCGCCCTCTTTGAGCACGGATTGTGCCTGCACAAGGTCGTAGTCGTAGGTGCGGACATTCGGGTTGATGTCCAAGATCCCGCCCATCATCGGGGAGTTGATGAGAAACGCATTCCCATCCATAGCTTTGTTAATGATTTGCACTCGGTCAGTTGCATAGTTCAGCGCAAGGCGGACATTCTTATCAGTAAGCGCCTTCGACTGCGTCTGATTGAAAAAGAGAGCGTAGTAGCGCGGCATCTTGATTTGTTCGAGATTGATGCGGCTCTTAAACTTCAGTTCCGAGATGTTCTCACCGGACAGATAACCGATGTTGTCGATATCGTTGTTGTTGAACGCGTCGATAAGCTCTTCTTCAGAATTGTAAAAACGGAATTCGATGCCATTGATATGCACGCGGCCGCCGTAGTACTGCGGCCATGCTTCGAGTTTGTAGGAAACAATTTGGCCCAAATCACTTTTCACCAGCGATGCGAAGCGCAACGGGCCGGAGCCAACCGGTTTGAGATTAAGCTCGCTCAAGCTGAAATTGCTTGGCTTCACATCCGCCCACAGATGCTTTGGGATCATGCCGAGTGTCAAGATGTTTGGAAATTGCGCATACTTTGCTTTCAGATGGAAAATAATAACGCGTTCTCCGGCGCGCTCAACGGTAACGCCCTGCCAGTTGCCACGGACCGCCAGAGGAGCGCCGTAGTCGGAGTTTTGGGCCGTTTGTATTGTGAACACCACATCGTCGGCCGTCACGGGGACGCCGTCGTGCCACCGGGCGTCATCGCGCAGAGTGACGCTGTATGATAGGCCGTCGGAAGTGATTTCGGGCATCGAGCGTGCTAAATCGGGCATCAGCTTGCCCTGGCCGTTATATCGGTACAGTCCCGAGAACACCAAGCTTGCAAGATCGCGGTCGGCATCGCTGGTCTGCGATAATAAAGGATTCACAAGGCGCGGCTCTCCCAGAATACCCTCAACAAGCGTTCCGCCGTTTGCGGGAACGGCCCTGGTATAGTGGTAGTAGGTAGTGATCGGAACGGCAAGCAATGAGCCGACCGCAAGCACCGCAAAACCGAGCACGAGATAGCGTTCCGTAATACTCAAAACTTTCGGCAAGAGACGCAGACGGCTTTTCCACGGAAACTTCCGTGTGAGGGCATCTTTTATGGTCTCACGGCTGGGACCGCCGCCTCCGGCATTGAGGCCGAAGAAATCTTCCAATTGATTGTCGTATTTATGCATCTGACGGAATGTCAGCGGATATTAGGCACCCAATACGAGACGGGCGATAGAAACGCCGACGAAGAGGATCGCCATCACGATGGTGATATAAAATACACCCTTTTCTACGCCGCGTTTGGTGCTGTATTCCATGCCGGAGCCGCCAATGCCTGAACCGAGGCCGGATCCCCGCTGTTGAAGTAAAATCGAAATGACAAGCAGAACCGCCGAACCGACCTGCACATAGGTGAGTATATTTTGCATGGTAGTTATTGATTATTTGTCGGTATTCGGTTCAAACAGCATATTGACCACGCTGACGATAAGCGTTGCCCACAATAATGTCCAGAGGCCGGTGATGGAAACGGCAGTCGTGATGCGGGGGACTGACCACAGAATAAGAGCGTTGATGACGACCGTGAATGAACCCAGTGACAACAGGATAAGCGGTAGGGTAAGCAGTTTCAAAACCGGACGGATAAAGGTGTTCAGCGTGCCCAACACCAGCCCCGCGATAAGGTAGCCCGTGATGCCTCCGGCCACGGAAAGCCCGGCCAAAAAGTAATCGGCCGCCCACAGGGCGAGTGCGCTTACCAGTACTTTGATGAGGAATCTCCGTACCATTTCAGGTCACCATCATAGCACTTCGCTTCAAACTATTCAACCAAGCTCTTGCGGTGGCGACGGCGGTAGTGGCTGATGGAAAAACGGTGAGCTTCCGTATCTATGTGTACCAGCAGGTCGCGCATGGCGCGGGGAAGATCGGCGAGCATGCGGATATTTGAATCTAAACTTGAAAACAGGTGGTCGGCCTGATGTTTATCGTTTTTAGTGAGGGCAATTACCGGAATATGATGTCCTGCAGAATCAAGCGCACGCACCATCGTGTTCATTTGTGCGATTCCTCCGTCAACCAGAATCAAATCGGGCAGAGGCCACTCGTCGTGCTTCAGACGGCGCACCATGATTTCGCGCAGTTGCGCAGTGTCGCCTACCGCATCGGCATGGAGATTAAACAGGCGGTACTGCGCTCTATCGGGATGGCCGTCCGTGAACACCGCCATCGCGCCGGAGGGGTGGTTGCCCTGAATATGAGCCACATCATATCCCTCGATGCGCTTGGGTTCATCTGCCAGCCCGAGTTCGTTGACGAGTTGCGAAATTGCACCGAGATGACGACCCGTCAGCGCGCGACGACCGGCAACAAGCTGCGCATTTTCGAACACGCGACGGATGCGTTCGATGCGCCGTTGGAGCCCGAGCGCTTCATCGAGTTTCTGTGTTTTGCCCAAATGCTTCATCTGTATCTCAAGCCGTCCGATGAGCGTGTCGCGTTTGCCCGTGAGAATATCGGTGATGGCACGGATGGTGCGCGCATATTCTTTCTTTTGTGCGGCCGTTGCCGGAGCTTTGAGGCAACAGTAACCGGGGCATTTACCGATATGAGCGTTGAGGCATTTCATGAAATGCTTTTGTTTGCAGGTGCAGTAGGGAAACAGTCCGCGAAGCAACCGGATCGTCATCGTAAGTGCGCCCGCGTCGGTGAACGGGCCTATGAGCCGTTTGAACGGCTTTTTAATTCGGAGACTGCGAACTTGGTGCGTGACGATGGGCTGGGGAAATGCCTCATCGGTGAGCGCGACATACGCGTACTGCTTATCGTCGCGCATCACGATATTGAACTTCGGCTTCAAGAGTTTGATGCGGCTGGATTCCAAAATCAGCGCCTCGATTTCAGTCGGCACGGTTTTCCACTCCACCATACGGGCTTCCGTGACCATTGCCATGATGCGCGGGTCTTTCGTTTTCGCATATGACAAAAGGCGTGAACGCACATTCACCGCTTTTCCTACATACAGCACGCGGCCAGCTTTCCCGCGCCAGATATACACGCCCGGCGTGGCAGGCGCTTCTTTGATGCGTGCGGTGAGCTTCGCTTTCTCCATATACAATATTATAACATAAAATATAGCCATAATCAAATGGAATTAGTCGCTCGACATCCTCTCCGCTCCCCGCCGCCACACCCCGACTCACCACTCGCTACACACGAGCGCCATCCTGGCGTTGCATACGACGCACCAATAGGGATGGTGCGTCTGGTGCAACGCCGACGGATGGCATCTGTATGCGCGAGCCGATTCCTAAGGTTCGCTGGGGTATGACGGCGGGGAGCTACGGGAGAGAGCGAACCACCCAGGCCCTGGCCTGCTCGCTTGCTGTACCAAAGCCGAGCGCACAGCGATGGCGACGTTACGCATCGGGAGCGGACAGGGCTTGGGTGGAAAGCGGAGGGTGTAAGTCCCGGACGGGTTGCAATTTGTTCGGGTGTTGCGCATTCTTTCTGATATGGAAGCACTCGACCGCTCAATTCTCGCGACACTGGCGTACTATGGCGCACTGCGACGGCCGCTGACACCCGTGGAGACATATGAGAGGCTCATTCCTTCGGAGCGTCTTGGGGTGCCGGCCTTGCGCCCAACACTTGGCGCCATCGTGTCACGATTGGACGCGCTGGTTGCCGACACAACAGTTGTTACGGAGTATGGGCTCTACGCTTTAGCTGATACTCCCGCAGAGTTTGGAGCGCTCTTTGTTCAGCGACAGAAGGAGAGCGCCCGGAAATACCAACGGTTGCTGAAATACGCATGGTGGTTGCAGGCGGTGCCGTATGTTCGCGCGCTGGCGACAAGCGGTTCGCTCGCATTGGCCAGTACGGGCAAAGAGAGCGACTGGGACATGTTTGTTGTCGCGCATGCGGGCCGTCTGTACACGGCGCGGACGAGTTTGTTGCTGGCGACGCTGATGATGGGCCGGCTCCGGACCAAGCGGATGCGCAGTGCGCCCGATACATTTTGTTTTAATCACTACATCACAACCGATGGGCTGGCGCTTCGCCATCGGAGTATCTTCACGGCACACGCGATGGCGTGGCTGATTCCCGTGTTCGACACGAACAACATTTTGCGAAAATTGTGGCAGGCGAATCAATGGATTTGCGATTATTCAGCACAGGCGGGGGGCACCGAGTTTGTGCGCCGCAGCGTAACGCATTCACGCGTGCTCAACGCAGCGCGCCGGACACTGGAATTTTTCCTGAACACATTTATTGGCGCCGCAATCGAACGCGTCTTTCGGGTATGGATGCAACGGCGCATCAATCGCAATCCGGTCACGCGCGAACGGGGCGGCCGCATTGTCGCCGATGCCCGTGAGCTGGAATTTCACCCGCACTCCTTTGAGGCGGTGGCGCTTGCCCGCTACCATACGACACTCACTCGTTACGGACTCGGCCGGTATCTCGAACGCGACTCGGGATTGACAAAATAAATGAAAACCCGTAAAACTGCGCAATCCGTAGGTCGTTAACAATAACTCGTATCAATGAATGGAGGGTGCTATGCGCCTGTTACTTCCGTATCTGTTGAGTGCGGTGCTCGCCGCGGGCCTAGCGCCTGCGACAACAGCCGAAGAGCCGATGCTGAATATCACGCAAGTGGAGACATTGCCGTACGGCGCGCCGGTCTACGGATTCTCAACGCTTGATCCGAGTGGTCCGAGGCGTTTTGAGGGCCGTTTCTTGAGCGTCATGTACAATGCAAACGGTTCGGGACATGACTGGATTGCCGTGACATTGGATGATTTACCGGTCATCGCGGCCGGACAGTCCGGCAGTCCGGTGTATGTGGACATTCAGGGTGTCCGCAATAAGATTGGGACGCTGTCGTTCGGCGACAATTGGGCGCGCAATCCGATTCCGTATCTGACGCCAATCCTTGAAGTGCTGAATGTGCAGAAGAATGATGCCTCGGCGACGGCTTCCGTAAAACCCGGCACCGATAGTGCGAATCTGTTGTCCATGATGCGCAAAACTCTGCCGGCCAGCAACCCGTTACTGATGATGCTGGATCAGAATGTGACCAGCGGGGTGGTTGCCCGCGGTACGCCCGCGCCGGTAATAGCCGGGAGCGTGCTCGGCGTTCAGCTTGCGTGGGGAGACTTCGACCTCACCAGCTACGGAACGGTGTCGCATGTGGACGGGGATAAAGTGTTCATGTTCGGCCACCCATTCCTGCAGCTCGGACCTGCGGAGTACCGTTTGGTGCCGATGAAAGTACTGACCGTACAGCAGAAGTACGACCGGTCATACATCGTTGCGGTTCCGCTTCAGAACGCGGCTGCCGTGGGCGTCATCACGCAGGATCGTGAGACCGGTATCTACGGTGTGCTGGGGCGCGAACCGCAGACCGCGATTCCCGTTTCCATTGACTTGCTTACCAGCGCCGGCCAGCACAAAGTATTCAACTTCTTCAGTGTCGCGGAACCATCCATTGCTCCCATCATCATCGGAAGCGGCGTGTCCACGGCTATCAAGGCGTGGTCGCGGGAAATGGGGGATATGACGCTGTTCGTCAACGGAAAGCTGGAAGTTGAAGGTGTGGGCGATATCGATTTCAGTGACTCGTTCACCAGTATTACCGGGGCGGACGGTTTGTCGCCGTTTGCGATGCTGAAGGACAAAACGGATTCAGTGCTCTCCAATCGCTTTACCAAGGCGAGAATCAAAAAGGTTTCCGTTTCGGTGAAGGTGTTCGATGAGTATCGTACGCTGTCCATCGATTCAGTGAGCTTGGATCGCCCAAATTTCAAACCGGGAGAGACGCTTTCGTTGCGCATCACCTTGAGCCAGCCGCTCAAGGACGCGAAAACGGTGACCTTGGATATTCCGCTCCCATTCGATTTGCAGTACGGTGTCGGCAAAATCGTGGTCGGAGATGCGGGAGCCGTCGATGCCATTGAGGGAGGTGGCTCAACGGTAGTAAACCTCGCATCGCTTGCCGAGTCGCTAAGCGCTAAGCGCAGACCCGATGCGGTGTACATCTACATGGTACTGCCGCCATCAAAGGTTGGACCGCCGAGCACCGACAAGTCTGTGCCGATGCAGGTGGGGGATATCGCCGCGGAGGTGAAGAAGACTTCCAAGCGGTTATCCAGTAATGTAGAGGAGTATCAGGTCGTCGTCGGGGATTTCCAGGTGTCCGGCAGAAAAGAAGTGGAGTTCAAAGTCGGGACGGCCGGAACTATGCCTCCCGGTCATCCGTAGTCAGCAGGCGGTGTCGTCATTGACACCGCCTCTTCTTTTTTCTAAGATAGTGGAGCTGGCACTTTATTGGTCGGAGTGCCAATGTCCAGAACCTATATCAATATGCTTTTCTGACCGAAATGACAGGATTCGGAGCGAGAAGAGAAGAATATATGGAGACATAGCGGGACTATGTCGACGGATATTCTGAATATTCGCAGCCCGAATCCTGGCATTGCAGGCGAAAGGGCATGTTGAGATAGGTTCACATACTAAGTAATAACGCAATATATATGAAAATAAAACCATTGCGCGATCAGGTGCTCATCGAGCCCCTGAAAGAAGAAGTGAAGCGTGGCGGTATTATTCTGCCGGATACGGTCACCAAGGAACGGCCGGAGCAGGGCAAGGTGATTGCGGTCGGAGAAGGGAAGTTCGTGGACGGGAAACTGCAGAAGCCGTCGGTGAAGAAGGGCGATATCGTGCTGTTCACCAAGTACGGCCCCAACATGATTAAGATAGATGAGAAGGAATACCTTATCACAAAGGAAGAGGATATTCTTGCGGTAATCGAGTAATCTCTAAATTCTAAATCCTAATTTCTAAACAATATCGAATCTGCTGATTTAGAGATTCGAGATTAGATGTTAGAGATTTATCATAGGTATGGCTAAACTTATTCAATACAAAGACGAAGCGCGCGAATCCCTGAAACGGGGAGTCGATAAGCTGGCAAATGCGGTCAAAGTCACCCTGGGCCCTAAGGGCCGTAATGTGGTGCTCGACCGCGGATTCGGTTCGCCCATTATCACGAAAGACGGCGTTACGGTTGCTAAGGACATTGAGCTGGAAGATAAGTTTGAGAATGTCGGGGCCGAGCTGGTGAAAGAAGTCGCCTCTAAGACGAACGACATGGCCGGCGACGGCACCACGACCGCGACGATTCTTGCGCAGGCCATCGTTGCTGAAGGGTTCTCGGCCGTATCTTCGGGTGCCAATCCCATCGTGCTCAAGCGCGGCATGGACAAGGCAACCGACTGGGTCATCGCCTATCTGGAGAGCAAAAAGAAGAAAGTTACCACTGAAAATCTCAAAGAAGTCGCCTCGATTTCCGCCAACGACCCCGAAATCGGCAAACTGATTGCCGATGTGTTCAAACAGGTCGGCAAGGATGGCGTCGTGACCGTTGAAGAGTCGCAGTCGGCTGAAATGGGCAGAGAGCTGGTGGAGGGTATGCAGTTCGACCGCGGATACATCAGTCCGTACATGGTGACGAATGCCGAGCGCATGGAGGCCGTCTACGAAGACCCCTACATTCTTATCACCGACCGCAAGATTTCCAGCATCAACGACATCGTGCCGCTATTGCAAAAAATCAATCAGGCGGGCAAGCGCGATCTGGTCATCATCGCCGATGATGTGGACGGCGATGCGCTGGCGACTCTCGTGGTCAACAAATTGCGTGGCAATTTCAACGCACTTGCGATGAAAGCTCCCGGCTTTGGCGACCGCAAGAAAGAGATGCTGGAAGATATCGCCACCATCACGGGCGGCACCGTTATCGCCGAAGAAAAAGGTTTGAAGCTGGAGACCATGGAGCTGACCATGCTCGGCCGCGCCCACAAAGTGAAGGCGACCAAAGAATCCACGACCATTGTGGACGGCAAGGGCAAGAAGGCCGACATCGACAAGCGAATCTCGCAGATCAAGACCCAACTGGAAAATACCAAGTCTTCCTACGACAAAGAAAAACTGCAGGAACGGCTGGCAAAGCTGTCCGGCGGAGTCGCGGTCATCAAGGTCGGCGGTTTGACCGAGACCGAAATGAAAGAGAAAAAGTTCCGCATTGATGACGCCGTGTCGGCGACCCGCGCCGCGCTGGAAGAGGGAATCGTGTCGGGCGGTGGTGTCGCACTGTTCTGTGCGGCCCGTGCGCTGACCGCGAAGTCAATCAAAGGTGTCGGCGAATTCGGCGATGAGGCAAAAGGCGTCGCAATCATCAAAGCGATTTTGGAGAAGCCCCTGCGCTCCATCGCGGAGAACGCCGGCAAGGATGCCAATGAAGTCGTCCTTCGCATTTCGGAAATGGATGAAGGCAAGGGGTTCGATGCCGCGGCCGGCGATTATGTGGACATGATTTCCGCCGGTATCATCGACCCGCTCAAGGTCGTGAAGACCGCGCTGGTCAACGCTGTCTCCGTCGCCTCCCTCATTCTCACCACAGAAGCTGTGGTGACCGACAAACCCGAACCAAAAACTCCTCCCGCAGGCGGCCCCGGCATGGGCGGCGGCATGGATTACTAAATGAAAAATCCCCCGGGCCTTGGTAGACCCGGGGGACGCGGCTAGTCAGGTTGCATGAGGACGAAACCAATCTCGGAGCCGTGATTGAAGAGCATGTCTCCAAGTGCGGCTGCCAGATTCTGTCCGACGCCGCACACAACAGCCATGCCTAGGATATGGACATGAGTCACACCGCTCGCGACTTCGATGACCACGATGCGCTGACAACACGGCGCTATGCCAGCAGTTGCTCTCACTCGTGAAGCGGGCCTCCAAAATCCGAACATCAGCGACCCCCTTCCAGCTCGTCCTCGGGGTCGGAGTCGAACTCCTCGGGATGGTATGGATCCTTGAGGAGCATGGCGGTCGGTCTCACATGCGGTCCGAGTTTCCTCTCCACTTCCTCGACCGCATCTTCCGGCGAAAAGCCGATTGCAGCCGTCAACCCGTCAGCGGTTCGTGCCTCGAACACATTGCCGACACATCGAACATTGATGATGGGCACCGGCAATAAGACATCAAGCTTGATTGACATCATAACGACTCCTTTCTGAAAACGACGAAAACTTGAAAACGAACGGGACTCAATAATACATCAATAGCGTTAGAATGTCAATGTTTTCGGCGCGGGCACAAACAGGAGTATACTACCCGCAATGACGAGATACATTTTTGTTGCGGGCGGGGTGATGTCCGGCATCGGCAAGGGGGTGACCGTCGCTTCCACGGGGCGCATCCTCAAGGACTACGGGTTTCGTATCTCGTGCGTCAAAATCGATCCCTATCTCAATGTGGATGCCGGCACGATGAATCCGACCGAGCACGGCGAAGTGTTTGTCACCGATGACGGCATGGAGACGGACCAAGACATCGGTAACTATGAACGGTTTCTCGACCAGGACATTCCAAAGGCGAATTATATGACGCAGGGGCAGGTATATCTGTCGGTGATTCAGCGCGAGCGAACTCTGGGATATGCCGGGAAGTGCGTTGAGCCGTATCCGCACATTCTGGAAGAAATCATCGGTCGGCTCAAACGCGCCGCGAAGGCAAGCGATGCCGATTTTCTGCTTGTCGAAATCGGCGGCACGGTGGGGGAATACCAGAACGCGCTGTTTCTGGAGGCGGCACGCCTGCTGAAGTTCGAACAGCCTGACCGCGTGCTATTCATGCTCGTCAGTTACTTTCCCATTCCCGCGATGCTGGGCGAGATGAAAACGAAGCCGACGCAGAATGCCGTACGGCAGATGCAGGCCATCGGTATCCAGCCCGACATCATCATCGCCCGTTCCTCGCGACCGCTGGATCGTCCCCGCAAAGAAAAAGTCTCCGTATTCTGCAATGTGACGGCCGACGACATCATCTCGGCGCCGGATATCAAGAGTATCTACGATGTGCCGGTGAACTTTGAAAAAGATCATCTCGGGCGGCGCATTCTGCAAAAATTAGGTCTTCGCCCGCGGCATCATTTGTCGCCTGCGTGGCGGTCAATGGTCCGGCGGATGCATAGCAGCAGGGCATCGGTGCGGGTCGGCATCGTGGGGAAATATTTCGGGACGGGGGATTTTACACTGTCTGATTCGTACCTGTCTGTTATCGAGGCAGTCAAACACGCCGCGTGGGCGCAGAACCGGCGGCCCGAAATCGAATGGCTCAATGCGCAACACTATGAAAAGAATCCCAAAAGCGTGAGCGAGCTCAAACGGTTCGATGCAATCATCGTGCCGGGCGGGTTCGGCAAACGCGGAGTTGAGGGAAAAATTTCCGCTATCCGGTATTGCCGTGAGCACAAGATTCCCTATCTCGGTCTGTGCTATGGCATGCAGTTGGCCGTCGTTGAGTTCGCCCGCAATGTGTGCGGACTGCGCGATGCGCACACCACGGAGGTCGCCTCACGCACGAAGCATCCCATTATCAGCACGATGTCCGACCAAGTGGCCAATATAAAGGAAGGCGCGATGGGCGGTTCGATGCGACTGGGGGCGTATGATTGCAGTCTTTCGCCCGATTCCCGCTGTTGCGCACTCTACGGTGCGGAAATGATTTCCGAACGCCATCGCCACCGCTACGAGCTCAATAATGCGTACCGTGAACGGCTCGTCAATAACGGCATGCGAATCGCAGGCACGAATCCGCAACGCGACCTGGTGGAAATTATCGAACTTCCCGACCATCCGTTCTTCGTCGGCACACAATTTCATCCCGAACTGCGAAGCCGTCCGCTCGCTCCTCACCCGTTATTTTTGGGACTGATTCGCGTTGCGATTGACAGGGCTTTGAAGAAATAGTATTGCTGAACCCAGGTCGTTCACGATATAAGGAGGTCTCATGCGGCAGGTAGCCGTTATCGTCGCGTTCATGGGGTGTTTGGTCGCTTGCGGGAGTACATTCAACGCTCCGTTCTCATCCGGTTCTCTGCCCAACAGCGTTTCGGTCGGAGGCGGTAGCGGGAAGGCTCTCACGCATACGGGGCTAGCGAATGGCGCGTCACTCTCCGGTCCCCGTAATGTCGGAACCCAAGTGTGGCTGGTGCCGGCGCCTGCCAGTGACATGCTCAAACTGGCGACCAATCCGGAGCTTTGGCCCCAAGCGCGCGCGAGGGTTGATGTACTGTCACTCTACCAGCTGCATGCGTATCACGATTCCG
>ERZ1292625.1903-Hain-H41-01um-R1-1903-length-21577-cov-6_pt1 | contig 16969 bp, 16 predicted proteins | sample MGYA00564400_ERZ1292625 | MGnify/ENA primary metagenome ERZ1292625 (study PRJEB36523, sample SAMEA6512639) | groundwater metagenome | collected 2019-01-08 | study: AquaDiva: Metagenomics assemblies of 32 groundwater samples | reverse complement strand
GCAGACTGCCTTCACGATTCTTTCACAAATTTCGTTGCCGAAGGGACTGTTTTCTAGGAGTAACCGACAGACTGAACCCAGTCCTTCAATACTTATGCGGTTTTGGAAACCCGCCGCGCGATCAAGGTTGTGGAGCCAAGCGGCGGCTTCGAATTCATCCATATTGAAGAAGACCACGCGATAGATTCGGTTCTTGGCGAGGGATATCAACTGTTTTACGTGCGTGAAGTCATGTCCCCCAAAAACCTTGGGTGGGATGTATTCTGGCGTCAGGGTGTTCTCGAGATGATCGAGGAAGGCTTGCATTTCTGGCGTTCGCAAACATGTCTCCTTTGGCTAGGGTTGGATTTTGATAGGTTTTCAAAGAGCCCTTGCATTCTGAATTTGTTGAACCGCTTTGTCAATGGTTTATAAAAAAGCGCGCAATTTTATTGCGCGCTTGGGGTAGTTAAGACTATTAGATCGGAGGCCGTTTTAGTATGTCGTACTGTTCGAGATACTCCGAGTATAAGGAGAGTGGGCCGCCGACGCTTTGGGAGGCAATGCCTTCCACGAGAGGTAGGTTTTCGGCTTCCGAGAGCCCGCGCGACAAAAAGAATCTTTGGAGAATCTGATCGTGTCCGAAGGCGGTTTTGGTCCCGGTTTCTATGATTTTCCCGAGTGATGTGATGAGCGTTACGGATTCGTTTGAGAGGTTGCCGAAGGTTTGTTGGAGCGATGAAAGATGCCCCCAGCTTTCCTCGCTGATTGGGGACAGGTAGTAGGAGCAGAGACCGGAGAAGCCGTCGCGACTATTTTTCGGGTCGGCTCGATCGAGGACCTTCCTTTCAACAGTCAAGATGAAGTCTCCGAAGGGAGTGAGCCCTTCACGAATTTCGCCTTTCAGGCGCTCGAGTAATTGCCTGTCCTCATCGGTGACTTCACGCGTAGACCTTGCCGCTTCGTCGTAGATTACCTCGCTTACCATGCCCAAAAGGGCAAGTTCTTCCGAGCTTCTTACCGCATGATCAAAGGAGAGTTCCTCTTCGATTTCTCGGCGGGCGGTCATTAATGGATTTGTGTCGCTTCGAGCGTTTTCACCAATCCAGTTGCCGCCGATAAAACAGAGTTGTCTTCGGAAAGCGGCCATTGGATAGCCGTCATCCTTCATCTCGATGAAGACTTGAGATGGATCGGATTTTCTGAAGATGATCGCTACGGCCGAGATGTTATTGATTCTCGGCTTGGTTTTTGTTTCCAAGTAAACCTCCTTTCAAGGCTTGGAGTACTACGAGTTTAGAATCGCAAGCAATTCACTGTGAACAAGGCCGTTTGAAACGACGATCGATTTTGCAAATGGTGACCAAGTAGCGCCTTCAAGGGTGGTAACTGTCGCGCCAGCTTTTTCGGCGATCAATCCGGCGGCGGCGATGTCAAATGGATCGGGTGGTATGAGGGCGTAGCCTGGATAATATCCTTGAGCGACATCAATCAGGCCCGATGTGCAACACATGGTGGTAGCTGGATAGAGGCTTTTTGCCCTTAGGTTCCCCAGTCTTTTCAAGAAGAGTTCTGGATCGGTTTTCCCCCAATCCATCAGGAAGTGACACCGGCTCAGCTCTCTTTTTTGCTGACTGACCTTGATTGATCTTTCAGTGTTGAGGGTAATATCTCGACTGGTTTTCCAAGCTCTCGAGGCAATGGAGACGGTGGCCTCAAAAAGCTCGCCGCGTCCTGGCAGAAAGACAACTCCGATTTTGGTTATCCCATCTTTCACGAGAGCGATCGAAACACCCCACCGGTCCCGGCTTTGGTGGAAGTAACCTACCGTGCCGTCTAATGGATCTATAACCCAGAGATAGCCACTCGTTTTGGCCTCGCCTCCAGCTTCTTCGCTGAAAGCAGGTATGTCGGGGTATTCTTTTTTGAGGATTTTGAAGATGATTTCTTCGGAAAGAGTGTCGGCAGTAGTTAGGAAGTCTTTGTCTTCCTTGTCGACTATCGTGGCGTCAGGTTGAAGATCTAGCAGGGCGTATCCAGCATTCATGGCGGCTACCCGCATATTCGTTAAGACTTGGGTTGATTCTTCGAGCTCGTTTCTTAGCATTTGTTTCTCCTTTGGGTTTTTAAAAATCTAGCTGTATATTATCGTTATTTGCTCGCTGTGTCAATAGCTTGAAGCTTCAAAGGGGTTTTTTCGATATTTCAAAACCGACTAGATATTCTTGGTAGGAATCAAGGGGCTGGCCAATTTCTTCCACTCCGATGTCACTTACGATCGGCATTTTATTGGCGTCGTTTAACCCTCGGCTCAGGAAAAATTTTTGGAAGGCACGGTCGTGGCCGAAAGCAATACGTTTTTTGGTTTTTACTATCTCGTCGAGCGCGGTGATTCGAGTTTGAGACTCATTGGATAAATTTGAGTATTTTTTTTGGAGGGCCTTAAGGGTTTGCCAGCTTTCTTCGCTCAAGGGAACGAGCCAATAGGAAACAAGACTACTTAAGCCGTTTAATTTATTTTTTGGATCAGCTTGATCAAGCAGGCTCTTTGGAACACTGATCATGAAGTCTCCGAAGGCGGCGGCGAGCTTTTTGATTTCCTCTTTGACTTTACTCAGAGATTCTGCGTCTCTTGCCTCGGGTTTTCTTTGGCCATGTGAGACCAAATGCTCTTTTTCTTTTGAGATGATGCCTAGGAGGTTAAGCTCTAGATTAGAAGCTGCGCCGTTGCTCAGACTCAGCTCTTCTTCGATTTCGCGTCTGAAAGTACTAAATGTGTTTTTGTCGCTTTTTGCGATTTCCCCAATCCAGTTGCCGCCGATGGGGCATAGGCAGTTCTGAAAAAGCTTGACTGGGTAGCCCCCATCCTTTTCCTCGAGAAAAATTTCGGCTGGGTTTGACTCGCGATAAATAATGCCGACGCTCGCGATGTTGTTAACTTTCGGTTTTGCGTTGGCGTTGTCGTTTTTCTCCGACATTAAACAAAGAGGCCAATTTTTTTCCTAACCTCGGACATTTTTTTACCAGCGATTTTGGAAGCTTGGGTTGATCCGGAGTTTAGAATGTTTTTTAGAGCAGAGGATTTAGAGAGTAACGATTTTTTCTTTTTTCGATAGTCGGCGAAGTAATCTACAGCGAGTTTGACAAGGGAAGATTTAAACTCGGAATAAGTTTTTCCAACAAACTCTCTTTCGAGTTTTTGAATGTTTTTTCCGCTTAGACTTCCGCAAATCTTTAAAAGATTAGAGATGGCTGGCTTCGTTTCTGGGTTGAATTTGATTTCGTTCCCAGAGTCGGTTACGGCGCGCTTTATTTTAGATTCCATTATCTCGGGAGAATCGTCCAGGAAAAGACAAGTTTCGGGCTTGGACTTGGACATTTTTTTCGTCGGATCGCCTAAACTCATAACCCTCGGAATTTCCGTGTGGAGGCCCTGGGGTTCAACAAAAGTTTTTCCAAATTTTGAATTAAACTTCCGAACCAAAGTTCGGGTGAGTTCGAGGTGTTGGTCTTGATCGTCGCCAGTCGGAACGAATTTTGCGTCATAGAGAATAATGTCGGCGGCCATAAGGACGGGATAGTCGAAGAGGCCGACGTTAGTGATTTCTTTTTCGTCACCGGATTTTTCTTTGTATTGAGTCATGCGTTGAAGTTCTCCCATTGGGGTCAAGGTGTTCAATATAAAAGCTAATTCGGGATGGGCGGGGATTTGGGATTGCTGGAAGATGGCGGATTTTTTTGGATCGAGACCGGCAGCGAGGAAGTCGGCGGTGAGTTCGAGAATTTGCCTGGCTTTTTTTTGAGGGTCGAACTCTTCAGTCAGGGAGTGAAGATCGGCGATGAAAAAGTAGCACTCATATTTGCCAGAGTTCTGGAGGTCAACGAAATTTTTCAGGGCGCCGAGGTAGTTTCCTAGGTGAAGACGGCCCGAGGGTTGAATGCCAGATAGTAAGCGAGGTTTCATGGGTGTGTCATGTGTCAAGATTTTACTTCTTAATCGCGACACGTGGTGACGTTTAAACTTCGATGATGACGGGTAAGATCATGGGCCGACGTTTAGTTTTAGTATACAAAAGTTGGCCGACTTGGTCGCGGATCAGGGTTTTTAGGTAATCGGCTTCGAGGGGCTGGTAGTTTGGGAGGCGAGCGACAAGGTTTCTAATTTTTTTTCTGATTTCCTCGAGAATATCTTGGTTTTCCTTGATGTAGATAAAGCCGCGCGAGATGATGTCCGGGCTTTTTAGGAGCTTGTTGTGCTTACGATCGATGGTGGCGATGATTACGACCATCCCCTCTTGAGAGAGAGCGCGCCGATCGCGGAGAACCACTTCTTCAACATCTCCAACTCCAAGACCGTCCACCATAACGTAGGAAGCCGGAACAGTTTCCCTACTAATAGAGAAGCTGTCTTTGGTGATCTCGGAAACCTGGCCGTTATCAAGGAGGAAGATATTTTTTCGGGGGATGCCAATTTCTACGCCGGACTGGGCGTTAATTGAGCGTTTGTAAAAGTAGCCGTGAATGGGTACCAGAAATTTGGGATTCAAAAGTTTCATGGCGAGTTTTAGGTCTTCCTTTGGGGCGTGGCCGGAGGCGTGGATGTCGATGATGTCCGAGGTGAAAATAATCGCACCCTGACGAGCCAGGTTGTCTTTCAGGCCTTGGACGCTACGTTCGTTGCCGGGAATTACCGAGGCTGAAAACATGACGGTGTCGCCGGGTTTGATTTGAATGTGACGATGCTCGCCGTTGATTATTTTCATAAGCGAGGCGTTCGATTCACCTTGAGCGCCAGTCGAGAGGATTAAAATTTTGTTGTCTTTGTACTTGTGAATTTCCTCGACTGGAATGATCGTGTCTGGGTCGGATTTGATGAAGCCGAGGCGTTTGGCGATCTCAATGTTGGCTTTCATTGAATATCCGGAGAGAGCGACTTTGCGGCCGAGTTTCTCGGAGATTTTAATGACCTCGGCGATGCGAGTGAGAACCGAAGCGAACATGGCAACGATGATCCGGCCCTCGGCTCCTCTGATCAGCTCCTCCAGATTTTTTTCGACGGTCCGCTCGGACTCCGAGCGACCGGGCCGATCGGCGTTAGTGCTTTCTATGGTAAAGACGTGGACGCCTTGCTTTCCGATTCTTTCGAGATCTTGGATTTCAGTTGGGTTCCCTTTGGCGTCATATTCAATTTTAAAGTCGCCTAGGTTTACAATATTCCCTACGGGGGTGCGAAGGTTTACGGCAGTTGATTCTGGGATGGTGTGGATGATGCCGAAGAACTCCGCCTCGAAATGATTGGAAAGTTTTACAACGTCACCATTTTTGACCACGATGATGTTCAGTTTATCTCGGTTGGGGAAATCCTCCTGCCTTTTTTCGATTAGAGCCTTAGTAAGAGAGGTGCAGTAGATTGGCGGGTTGCCGATTTTTCCCATGATGTAGGGAATGGCGCCGATGTGATCGTAGTGGCCGTGGGTGATAATCAGAGCGTGGACGTTAGCCTTTTTGGATTCTAGGTAAGAAACATTTGGAATAATGAAATCGATACCGGGAGTTTCTTCTTCCGGGAACTGTAAACCGGCGTCGATAGCGACGATTTCGTTTTTGTATTCAAAGAACATCATGTTGCGACCGATTTCTTCGAGGCCGCCAAGCGGAACAAAGCGAAGATGGGGCTCGCTCTTAGTAGATTTTTGATCAACCGGAGGTCTAATTCTCGGTCGAGTGTGAGTTTTTCTGATCATTGTAAGTTGTGGTGCTGTAATTATACACTTTGCGCGAACTTTCTTTGAGCGGAACTGACGGCATGCTTCGCGCGCCAAACTGAATGCTCGGGCAGGCAAAAAAGAAGGGGGTTGGGGGGAAAGAATTTTTGCCCCCCGCTTTCCGTCACCGCCGAATTTTGTATTTCGCTTTGCGAAATGCGCCGCCTGTTTACAATTTATTAAACAATGTGTCCATTATTTTTTGTAATACCCCCCATCTTTCTGTTAATTGATTCCTTTCTTTTAGGATCTATCGACGGAAAAATCAGCGGATCTCATTGTTATTTCGCGATTGCATTATAAATCTTATTGGAAACTTGCTCTAAATAATCCGGATGTTCATCAAGCCATCCCGCCAGCGGATGAGTCGCGTCTTTAAATGTAATTACTTCTCTGGAACATGCATTCGTTGCAGAATTATAAATCCTCTCAATGACTTCGTTTGGGATAACCCGATCTTTCCCCGCCGAGAATATTAAAAGACTGCCGGTATAGTTTTCGATAATCTCCCATGCATCACTATTGCGCCAACTATATTGTTCCCTGATTATTTCACTAAACTTTGACCCAAAACAAACAGAATACGCTCTTGAAGCATAAACAGCCGGAGCTAATAATATAATATTTTTAATATTTAAAAAACCTAACAGTTTGATCGCGATATAACCGCTCATACTTGATGCAACCACTGAAAAAGGTTGAATTAACTCTTGAGATTTGACTATAGCCAGCACCTGACTGACCCTGCTCTCCAGCGATGACGAGGTTACATCTCCGGCAGTTTCTCCATGACCAATAAAATCAAAAGCGCATGAGCTGATTTTTTTATTGAATAGCGATTCCCGTAATTTATCGAATCTTTTTTTGCCGACTGAGCTGCCACCATGGAGGAATAATAAGCACGGCGAATTATCTTGAAACATTATATCTCCCATCAGTTTAGTTTTATTAAAATTAACAGAAAAATCTTTTCTATTCATCTTTGGTTTTTGTTAGAAAATTAATAAGAGCATCCGCCGTTGACCTTATACTATCATTGTCAACTATATTCCTATTTTCTTGGGAGTCGATTTTTCTGAAATTATGCGCGACTCCCGGTATTATTATAGAAGTCGCATCCCCGCCTTCTTCATACAGCCGTTGGACAAAAGTTCTATAATATTCCTGTATGCGTTGAGGAATAGGCGGATCGTCTGCTTCAAAAAAACTAATAAAAAGCGATCCGCCATCTCTGACATACTTATCAAGCTTAGGAAAAACAGGCGATTCAGCGATATTCCACGGACGACGAATAAATTCAGTAAAAGCTTCTCCGTAAGGCATTTCCTCTATTGCCTTTGGATACGCCGCTGGAGACAATAAAACAAGCTTTGTTGTTTTAATTTCTTGATCTCGTAGTTGTTCAAGGGCGTTGACAGCCATGTAGCCGGCAGCGCTGGTTCCTATTAGAGAAACTGTTGAGGCGGATGTATTTTTGTAGAAATGTTCAGCTACTCCGGTAAGCACATCAGTCATAGATTGGATTGTTTCTTTTCCCCATTCTCCACTTGAACCGCCTGTGGATGGCTGATTGTATAAAAGGCCAGATTCGTTTTTATCCAATAGTTTAATAGCAAGATGCCCGTATAATTTATTTATTAACGGTAATTTTACACGCCTTTCCTGATCTCGTGGTATGCCGCCTGCCATAACAACCAACGGCTCATTTTCTAAACCACGCGTAAGAGCACATTTTATCCCTCGTCCATTAACCGTGACAGTCTCTATATTGAATTTACCGGTTTCTAACCATTCAGCCTCCGATTGGGGTAAATGGTCATATCCGCGCGGCATTTTTTCAGAATTGAATCTCTCCATAAAAATTATTTTAACAACTCATCTATCCACGGTTCTTAGCTGATTTTAACTTTTGATTGATATGGAATTTTCATAACTATTTGATTAACTCACCAACGCTAACTCCAAAGACTTCCGCCATTTTTTTAATGTCTCGAGTGTCGGATTTTTATTTCTCCCGATCCATATTGGTTGATTTCGCTGATCAATTTCCTGAAAGTTACATTTGGTGCCGAGGGTGGGACTTGAACCCACAAGCCTTGCGGCATACGGCCCTGAACCGTACGTGTCTGCCAATTTCACCACCTCGGCAAAAGGGGTTTTTATAGAACTTTATTTTATTGAGGTCTTTCTCAAGTTTGAGGTACTTAAGTTTTGGATTAGTGGGCAGTTATGACTGGGGTAATTTCGAGGGTTTTAGTTGAAGGGGAAATAATTGAGGGTATTTTGATTTTAATTTCTGGTTTTGAATAAGTCAAATAAAGAATTCCCCCAGTCACACATTACCGCGTGACCGGGGGATGGACTACTGACGAATGTCTCTTGGACTCAAAACGAACTGGTAGGCGTGAACACCCTTCCCTGGAATGCGGAATTGGCGTTCGGCGGTGCCCATGATGTATCCCTGACTTGCGAAGGTGAACTGCAGACTGGCCTGTTGTCCACGTTCCAGAACTTCTCGCCCGTGGAAGATGTAGATTTCACCGGGACTGAGGGTGTAGCGAAGCTGGCCGCCCACTCTAATGCTTAGATCGAAGTGGGTGTTGTTGGCCACCTGAACGATAGCCGTGGCGTTCCAATCCTCCCTTGGATAGTCAACCTTGTGAGTGCGTTGACTGGCTTTGGTGAGGGCATAGACAGGCGTTTGACCGCTTCGGAGTTGATTGCCGTCGGCAGTTTTTATGTCTTGAAGCCGGACGATCCAGGACTCTGATCTGGGACTTTGGCTTTGAAAGCTAAAGATCTTGGAGGCGAATCCCAGATGTTTTCCTTGCGAGAGGTCGTCGGCGTTCAGATAGTACTTGATGAGAACCGACACCTGAGGATTCAGGGGTTCCCACTTAAGACCAAGGATTTCTTGGCCAATGACCCCGTCGATGCTTTCGCCGGGCGAGATAAGAGCTACCTCTTTGTCGTAGACATAGACCCTTCCGTAGAAGGGAACGGATGAGATTACCGAGAGGTGATTGCCATTCAGGTCGAAGCCAAGCTTCTTCAGGGCTGGACTATCCACCTTGACGGCGGAAAGCGAGTTTTCGACCAGGCCCGCAAATTGCTTCAGGATTCCAGCGTTTGCTGGCTGGGTCAAGAAGGCGACGATCGCAACGAGAAAAAGCGTCTTTTTTGCCATGTAGACATCCTCCGTTTTCGGGTTTAGAGAGTTAAGACTACTATTCTTATTATATACTCTTATCTACTAAATGTCAAATAGAAAGAAAACTTGACCGTTTTCGGTTTTTGGGGCAAGATGGAGGCGGATTTTTAACAATTTTGAAGCGAAAAGGGAGGTGATTTGGATGACCAAGAAGAAAGCCACTTCTGCTCTTGGGCGGGCGAGTTATATTCCTACTCGTCGGGAAGGGAAGACTAGCAATATGAATGGCCGACCGAAGCGATGGCGGGAGGACAGCGAGGCTCTTGATTTTTACCTGAACGAGATTGGACGTATTCCACTTTTGACTGGAGAGCAAGAAAGGGCGCTCGCGACACGAGTTCGCGAGGGCGACGAGGAGGCTTGTCAAAAACTTGTGAGATCGAATTTGCGTTTTGTGGTTTCGGTGGCGAAACAGTACCAGAACCAAGGGATGACACTCGGTGATCTGATCAACGAAGGTAACGTTGGTCTGATGAAAGCTGCGAAGAGGTTTGATCCTAGTTTGGGCTTTAAGCTTATTTCTTACGCGGTGTGGTGGATCCGTCAGGCGATTCTGCAGGCACTTTCCGAGCAGTCAAGGATTGTTCGACTTCCACTTAATAAGGTCGGCGATCTTCAAAAGATTAACCGCGCGAAGGAGCGGCTTGAGAAAGAGAGTGGATGGCCGGCGGATGCGGCGGCAATTGCCGACGAGCTTGGGATGTCTAGTGAAGAAGTAACCCGATCCCTCCAGATTGAGGGTAGGCATTTGTCACTAGACGCTCCTTTTGCTGGCTCGGAAGACAATAGCCTCATGGATGTAGTTGAAGATGAGGCGGCTGTTTCACCAGACGTGGCGGCTCTCGAGGGCTCCCTAAGAGATGCGATTGATCTTTGCCTGTCTCAGCTTTCAGCAAGAGAGGAATTGGTGGTTAGATTTTATTCTGGGTTGAACGATGACGGCATGAAGCTTACTCTCGAGGAGATTGGCATAAGGCTCAACCTAACTCGGGAGAGAGTGCGACAGATTAAAGAAAAAGCCCTTAAACGTCTTCGTATTGGCGATCGGGCCAGACTCTTGCGTTCATTTTACGATTCTTTCTAAGCCGCCTCCTGAAATACGGGGTGGCTTTTTTATTCTCCCCAAGCGCGTATTGACAGGTGAATGCCGTTGTGTATGATTAGCGTTAAGTTCAGATTCGATTGATTTTTGGTCCGCCCGCGAGCGGACTTTATTATTAATTAAGACTAGTCGCGAAAAGAATAAAAGCTGTTATTTATAAAAAAATAAAATGTTTGATGTAAAAAATTTTTCTAAACTGGTAGTGCAGGTGGCAGAGGAAAAAGGAATTCCGGCCGAAAAAGTAATAGAGGCGATTGAGTCCGCAATCGCGGCGGCCTACAAAAAAGAGTATGGAGTAAGGGGAGAGATCGTAAAGGCAAAGTTTAACCTAAAAACTGGCGGGGTTGATTTTTGGCGAGTGAAGACGGTGGTGGATGAGACGACCGTGCGGATCGTTGAGGAGGGAGAAGAGGAAGGTGAAGCTCCGACGTTCGCTCGGGGCGAGGCCGGAGTCCCGACCGCTTCGCGCGTCGGGAAAGAGGGTGAAGACGACGAGCAGAAACTCCCCCGTTACAATTCAGAGAGACATATTTTCATTAAAGAAGCGCAAGAGATAAAATCCGATGTGGCCTTGGGGGAGGAGTTAACTTTTCCGCTCGAGATGAGGGAGGATTTTGGTAGGATTGCGGCTCAAGCGGCCAAGCAGGTTATTTTTCAAAAACTTAGGGGCTCGGAACGGGATTCGATCTTGAGTGAGTGGCGTGGTAAAGAGGGGCAGGTTGTGAGTGGAGTGGTGCAGCGGTTTGAGAAAGGACATATTTACATTGATCTTGGGAGAACGGTGGGGGTGATGTTTTCTAACGAGTCGGTTCCGAGCGAGCATTACCGTTCTGGTGACCGTATGAAATTTTTGGTTTTAGCGGTTCAGGAAGACACTCGCTTGCCGGGAGTGATTCTTTCTCGTTCCCATCCAAAATTTGTGGCCAAGCTTTTTGAAACCGAGGTGCCGGAGTTGGCTGAGGGTTTGGTAGAGATAAAAGCTATCACGCGTGAGCCAGGGAATCGAACAAAACTTGCCGTGACTTCGAATGCAGACGGAGTGGACCCGGTGGGGGCTCTGGTTGGTCAGCGCGGAACGAGGGTGATGGTCGTAAACAATGAACTTGGAAACGAGAAAATTGATATTATTGAATGGTCTGACGACCCGGAGAAGTTTATAGCCAACGCGCTTTCGCCAGCCAAGGTGATGGGGGTTGAGGCTTTACCAAGGAGGGAGGCTAGGGTTTTTGTGCCGGAAGACCAGTTGAGCTTAGCGATTGGCCGAGGCGGTCAGAATGTTAGGTTGGCGGCCAGGCTTACGGGTTGGAAGATTGATGTTAGGTCGCAAACCCGACCAGAAGAGGTTCAGGCGGGAGGAGTGGCGGGTGAAGGGGTTTCCGGTAATTTCGAGGAAACTCCCGATGACAAAGACGAAGCTAAGCCCACCAAAGCGAAAAAATAATTGTTAAATTAATTTTCAAACATGAACAACATTCTACCCATTATACTTTCTCTAGTTTCGATAGCTTTTGGTCTGTTTTTGATTTTTTTAATTAAACGTTATCCAGCCGGGGATAGTAAGATTTTGGAGATTCGAGATGCGATTAAAGAGGGATCAAAAACTTATCTAAAGAGACAGAATAAAACTGTTTTCTGGGTGGCTTTGATAATTGCAGTTATTTTGTGGAAGGTTTTGAGCGGAGCGGCAGCCCTCGGTTTTCTTTTGGGAGCTTTTGCGTCCGCTTTAGCGGGCTACTTGGGGATGATGACGGCGGTTGATACCAACTCAAGAACGACCGAAGCCGCTAAAAAAGGGCTAGGTGAAGCTTTTCGGGTAGCTTTTTTGGGCGGATCGGTAACGGGGTTTTTAGTGGTGGGTTTGGGGCTTTTGATAGTCGGAGCTTTTTACATTTTTTTGCCGGTTGGTAGCGTGCAACCTCTCATTGGTTTGGCGTTTGGTAGTTCGCTTATTTCTGTGTTTGCCCGCCTAGGGGGCGGAATTTTTACTAAAGCGGCTGATGTTGGAACTGACTTGGTTGGTAAGGTTGAGGCTGGAATTCCGGAGGATGACCCTCGAAACCCAGGAGTGATTGCTGATAACGTTGGAGATAACGTTGGAGATTGCGCCGGGATGGCGGCTGACCTTTTTGAAACTTATGCGGTCACACTCACCGCGGCGATTCTTCTTGGAACCTCAAGTGTCTCCGGAGAACAGGTATCTTTTCCTCTAGCGCTTGGAGGGATGGCTATCGTAGCTTCGATTTTAGGAAGTTTTTTCGTGCGGGTGGGGAAAAGCGGCTCAATTATGGGAGCGCTTTATAAAGGACTGATAATTTCTCTTTCGGTGTCGGCGGTTTTGTTTTACTGGGTTTCTAAAGTTTACTTTCCGGAAAATTATTTGAACATTTTTTTCGCGAGCTTAGTGGGTCTGGTGGTTACCGCTTTGATGGTTTGGGTGACTGATTATTACACCGCGAAAAAGTATCGACCGGTAAAAAGTATCGCCGAAGCTTCAAAATTTGGACACGGAACGAATATCATCATGGGACTTTCAGTTGGGATGGAGTCAACTTTTCTGCCGATTTTGATAATTGTTTTGGGAATTTTATCAGCCCATGCTTTTGCCGGTCTTTACGGAATTGCGGTTGCGGCGACGGCGATGTTGTCGGTGGCGGGAATTATTGTGGCGATAGATTCTTTTGGGCCAATTACGGATAACGCTGGGGGGATTGCGGAGATGACAGGCGCGCCCGCTTCAGTTCGAGAGACAACCGACGCGCTCGACGCGGTTGGAAACACCACTAAAGCCATCACAAAAGGTTATGCTATCGCTTCGGCTGGGCTGGCAGCCATAGTTTTATTTTCCAGTTACATTGAGGAACTCGTGGCTTCTGGAAAGAGCGTGGTGTTTGAACTTCAAGACCCCCAAGTTATTGTGGGGCTTTTCCTCGGGGCATCAATACCGTTTCTCTTTGCTTCAATCGCTATGAAGGCAGTGGGCAAGGCGGCTGGATCTTTGGTGGCTGAGATTAGGCGGCAGTTTCGAGAAATTAAAGGTTTAATGGAGGGAACAGCAAAGCCAGAGTACGGAAAGGCGGTTGATATTGTGACCAAGTCGGCTTTGAAAGAAATGATTGTCCCGGCGCTTTTGCCGATTGTCTCCGTGCTCGCGGTTGGATTCTTTATGGGAGCGAAAGGCGTGGGAGGGTTTCTAATTGGGAGTATTGTTTCCGGTCTCTTTGTCGCGATTTCAATGACTTCGGGCGGAGCGGCTTGGGATAACGCTAAGAAGTACATTGAAAGTGGGAATTTTGGAGGGAAGGGGTCGGAGGCTCACAAGGCGGCCGTGACCGGAGACACCGTTGGTGATCCTTACAAAGATACAGCTGGACCAGCGATTAATCCTTTGATTAAGGTGATTAATATCGTGGCGTTACTTTTGGTGCCGTTCCTGTAAATTGAAAACTTCAATAATTTAATTTTACATTTTGACTTTTTAATTTTAAACTTTTTAGCATGAATCCCGTTATAAAATTAAAGAAGCGTAAAAATTTCAAGGACGATATTGTTAATATTAATCGTTGGTTTGTCGAATCAGCGTCGGGTTTAATTTTATAAACGGGATGAACCTAATTCCAACTGTAATTGAAAAAAGCGGACGAGGAGAGAGGGCGTACGATATTTATTCGCGCTTACTTAAGGAACGAATAGTTTTTTTGGGTGGACCGATAGTGGACGCGGTGGCAAATTCGGTGATTGCTCAGCTTTTGTTTTTAGAACACGAGGATAGCAAGAAGGACATAAAACTTTATTTAAACACCCCGGGCGGATCAGTAACGGCGGGACTCGCAATTTACGACACGATGCAGTACGTAAAACCAGATGTGCAGACGATTTGCGTGGGCATGGCCGCTTCGATGGGAGCGGTTCTACTTGCGGCCGGAAAAAAGGGCAAAAGGTTTTCCCTGCCCAACGCAGAGGTTTTGCTCCATCAGGTGATGGGTGGGGTGGAGGGTCAAGCCATCGAAGTTGAGATTACGGCTCGGCACATTATTAAAATTAAGGATAAAATCAATCAAATTATAGCTAAGCACACGGGGAAACCAATCGGGAAGATTGAGAAGGATACGGACCGCGATTTTTACATGACTCCACTCGAAGCGAAGGACTACGGTTTAATCGATGAAATCATTAAGAATCACCGGTAGTTTTTATTAGGAAGGTTCTCATAAAAGCCGCCGGAGGGCGGCTTTTATGTTAGAATTTTAGAATATGGAAAATGATCGCGAAGAAAAAGTAAAGAATGTTTTAGAGAGAAATGTAGAGAATGTTGTTGAGAGAGCCCATTTGCGGCAAGCGCTTTTGGGTGGTGGAAAATTGCGGATTAAGCACGGGATCGATCCAACTGGCGACAAAATCCACATCGGGCAAGCGGTGGTACTTTGGAAGCTTAAAGAATTTCAAGACCTGGGACACAAAGTAGTTTTGATTATAGGAGATTTTACCGCCCAAATTGGGGACCCGTCAGACAAACTTTCTAAGCGACCCTTTCTTTCCAAGACTGATATTAAAAAGAACTTGAAAAACTATCTCCCACAGATCGGGAAGATTCTGAATTTAAAGAAAGTTGAAGTTCGATATAATAGCGAATGGCTTTCAAAATTGGATTTTCGAGAGGTTTCCGATTTAGCGGAGGTGTTCTCGGTTCAACAAATGGTGAAGCGGCGCAACTTTTCGGAGCGATGGGAGAAAGAGGAGGAGATTAGTTTGCGTGAGTTTTTGTACCCGTTGATGCAGGGGTATGATTCGGTGGCGATGAAAGCAGATTTGGAGTTGGGTGGGACCGACCAGCTTTTCAATTTGATGGCGGGGAGAAAAATCCAAGAGCACTATGGTCAGAGGCCGCAGGATGTAATGATTACCAAAATGCTCCTCGGGACGGATGGCCGGAAGATGAGCACGAGCTGGGGAAATGTAATTAACATTATTGATTCTCCGGGGGAGCAGTTTGGCAAGGTGATGTCGATGCGAGACGATAGTATTGTTGAGTACTTTGCCTTGGCAACTGATGCTTCCGTGGACGAAGTTAAGGAAACTGAATTAGAGCTCAACAAATCTAATCCTAAAATAGTTAAAGAGAAGCTGGCGACTAGAATTGTTCGGCGGTATCATGGAGAAGAGGCGGCCCTAAAGGCGAAAGCGGACTTTGAGAAGGTTTTTTCCAAACGAGATTTTTCGGTGCCTTTGCCGGTCTTAGGGATCCCGCGATCGAAATTTCAGATTTTAGAGCTAGTTGTTACCTCGGGAGTAGTGACAAGTCGAAGTGAAGCCCGCCGGTTAATTGAGCAGGGCGGGGTGGATGTGGATGATGAGAACATATCAGATCCAAGAGCCGAGGTAACTTTTAAAGGCGGAGAAGTTCTGCGGGTAGGCAAGAAGAATTTTTTCAAAGTTCAGGTGGTGAGGTGAGATTTGTAGCCCCGCTTTCTTCGGGGCACTTGAAAATCCAAGCCGCGAATATGTGACACAGGATTTTCTAAGTGAGCGGGTGAGGGGAATCTCACTACTCGCCCCTCGGGCTGCGTTTTCAAAACCCTCGGTTTTGAATGATTTCCGACACGGGAGGACATCACCTCTTCCCGACCCCATCTTCTCGTTCGACTCCGCCTACCCGGAACCAAATTAATATGACAGGTAGTAATATTAATTTGGTTAGCAGAGCGGGTAAGGGGAGGCGAACAAAATTTTGCATCCGCAAAATTTTCTAAAACCCAGCGGTTTGGTAGCTGTTGCTACCGATTGGTTCGCTCAGCGGAAATATGTATTGGCACACTTCCGCTTCGCTGCCAATCGTAGTATTTCCGCCACAGGAAAACTCCCGTTTTCCCGACCCCTTTCCCGGTTCGATTCCCCTACTCACCCAAAACCAAAACGAGACGACACAAAGCCATCTCGTTTTGCTTGAGCGGGTAAGGGGAGTCGAACCCCTGTCATCAGCTTGGAAAGCTGAGGTAATGCCGTTATACGATACCCGCCAGTTTGGTTTAATTTAGCAAGTTTTCTCTAAAAACTCAAAATTATTGACTGGTTACCTATGTTAAATTAGAATAGTTTTGAGATAGATGAGATGAAAAAGTTACCTCGTAAAGCAAAACTTTTCTTGGTTTTTGCCGCCGTTGTTTTCGGCGGCTATTTGGCTGTAACGCTTGCGGGTTCTTTTGGCGGGGGGGTGCCCGAGGCTTTCTCGGATGCTAGAATGCAAGGAGCCTTGATTGCCCAAAGTATAGTCGATGTTTCGAATCAGTCTGTCGCGGATCTTAAAAAAATCAGTGCGTTTGATAAGTCTGGTAACTTTACCGAGGCGCTAAATGAAACGACAGCCATGGTTGGCAGGAGTCAGGAGATTAGAAACCAAGCAGTTAAGCTTTCGACCGAACTTGAAAAGATGACCCGGTCGCTTTCGGAGGTGAAATCTTTCGAGGCTCGCCAAGCGGCCCTAGAGGCAATTGGGAATCACTTATCGATGATTAGCAGGCTCATAAATTACAGCGGATATTTAGGAGGATTACTTGAGGTGTTGAGGAATAGGTTTTTAGGTAATTTTTCGGATAACGTGAGAGTCGCGGACATTATTGATCAGATCAATATTGAAGTAAAGTCGGTCAACGATTTAAATCTTCAGGCAAAATCTGCCATTCAGAGATTTGACGAGCTGGTGCGTTAACTTGAAACAATCTTGGTAGTCGACAAGTATTTTGGGCCAGTAGCTTAGTGGCTAAAGCACCAAGCTTATACCTTGGGGATCGATGGTTCGAATCCATCCTGGCCCACCCCTTATGCCGCTACCGCCTTTATTTTGAAGGGTTTGAGGATCGAGTAGAATTCCTCCTGTTCGAGCGTTTCCTTCTCGATCAAGGTCTTCGCGATCTTCTG
>ERZ1292625.2477-Hain-H41-01um-R1-2477-length-16972-cov-6_pt1 | contig 16972 bp, 18 predicted proteins | sample MGYA00564400_ERZ1292625 | MGnify/ENA primary metagenome ERZ1292625 (study PRJEB36523, sample SAMEA6512639) | groundwater metagenome | collected 2019-01-08 | study: AquaDiva: Metagenomics assemblies of 32 groundwater samples | reverse complement strand
CAGGAGTTGCTTTTTTCCAAGAAGTATTGACTTTTCAATACCGATAGAAGTGAATTCTTATATTGCCAAAGTTTCTTGGCATAAGGATGATTTGGTTCCTTCATCGGTGCCGTTTTCTCAAGTGTAGCTATATCACCGTCATAAGCATAATCATAAAGTTTCTGAGCGTTCTTAGTGCATTTAACAGAGTAAATAGCTGAACCACCAAAGACCGGCTTAGCAGGAAGTTCATATCTGTTCTTGGCAATTTCCTTCTTATCTTCTTCTACTAAAGGCTCTCCAGTTTTTAATTTCTTCTCTAATGCTACTACAACCCCGGAAATATAGTCCTTTCTTTGGATTAAAATGTCATATAACTTTTGCTTATCCTGCATAGAACCAGGTCCAAGAATAATCACTAAATCTTTTACTGCATCATTATTTATATTTACTACTTTCTTTAAGGCTTTAATATTCTGTGCCGGAGTCATATGACCAAACACTTTAGAAGCTTGAGGAGCTATATTTGGATCGACCATAGAAGAAAGTTCTTTAACGTTACTATCAAACTGTTTTCTAGCTCCTTGAGCGCGATACAATAAACTGCCACCAACGTCTATAGTCATTAATGTCTTTTTAACCCATACCTGATTATCATATTCCAAACCAACAGCATCCCAATTGGCAAGCCAAGCATGTAAACCAAAATTTAGTACTGCTGCTTCTTTATGTTGTGGATTATCAGGATCAAACTTTTCGTCAGAGTGTTCTTCCCACTTTGTAGCTGTCCCTAAACCATTTGGTGTATTAACAAATCGATAATTAGGAATAGCACCAGTAGCTAAACCGTAAAGTTTAGCTGCTAAAACTTCGTTTTTAGCATGGTCCGGAGATTTAGAGAACTTCACATAATATTCACTTCCATCAGGAGCTTGAAATTTTCCTCCAGGGTTAGAACCCATTTGTGGTCCTGTCTGCTTCCAAGTGGAAATATCTTGAAGTGGTTTAAGGGGTTCCTCTTTTGCCTCTTTCTTCTCTTTCTCCTTTATCTCTTCCCCAACAGTTTGCTTATCTTGAGGCTTAGAAGGCTCTTTACCACCCATTGGACAAGGACCAGGTTTACCTCTATTTACTCCTTGCATACACTTCATGAAATAAGAAGTTTTTACTCTTGGAGTTCTAGGTCCAAATGCTTTTATAATCTCTTGCTTGTGATCCTCCAAATATTGAATGTAAGCTTTCTTCAACTCTTCCTTAAATTCAATAAATAAAGTCTTTAATTGTTCTAAATCTAATTCCTCTTCTAAAGCTTTCCCTAGATAGAATTTAGCTTGAAGGTAAACTTCTGCAACAGCTACAGCCGGAAGGCTTCCCCACAGAGTGCTTCCAGGAAGCCAGACAGGAACTCCAACCAAAGCTCCAGCACCAGTTGCTCCCCAACCTACCGTCTGCCCTACTGCTAAACAAGCAACAGCTGTGGCCTTTCCATAGCGAGATTCCAATACAGAATAAAATTTACTTGTTAGTTGTTTTAAGGCATGTCCTACCTTGGAGACTTGGCGCAAAATAGGAAGGCTTTTAACTTTTGAAATAACTCTTTTGAATGTGTGAACTACACTTTTAGCTTTAGATGTTCCTTTACTATGCACTTCAGAGATAGATTCTCTACGTTCACCATTTGTAGATGGCTGTTGGGAAACTATAGGTCTTTTCTCTTGAGAGGTTTCTAATCCTGGACATGGACCGGGCTTTCCTTTATTTACTCCCTGATCACACTTCAACAAATAATCTAAGGATTTGTCGGAAAATGACTTCTCCGCTAACTCTCTTAAACTAGAAGCTATTTTTTGGAAATCATGAAGACCACTAAATTCGGGTTCCTTCAATAATTCCCTTTGTGCCTCACTACTTATTGGAGTGCAACCGGTTAAATCAGCTCTCTCTCCTTGTTTACAAGTCCCTCCTCCTTTCTTCTCATAAAGGTAATTAAATGCTTTTTTTTTAAATGGAGAAGACTCAACTAAAACTGAATTGTTCTTTTCTTCAATCTCCGCTGGATCAAATCCAATCATACCAATAACTGCTTTACGTTCTTCTTCAGAGATTTCGTCATCATCTGATTCTTCTTCCGGCAAAATAGAACGCCAATCGGAAGTATCCTCCTCCTCAACACTTCCAAAATAAATATCAACATTTAGTCCAGGTAAAGTAGCCATTCTAATTCAATTATTTAGGGGAATGAAACGGAGAGGGTTTAACTCTAGGGATCTTAGCGGTCTCTTCTTCAGGATGTTTTACTTCTAGTTCTAAAGATTCCCAAGCAGATTCTAAAGCTCTTTCGTCTTCCTCTGATAAATCAATTTCTTCTTGTTTATCTTCATTCGGGATTCCTCCAAGCACTCCAAACACCCGGAGAGATATAAGTTTCTAAAGCTTGTTGTGGTCTATTACCCAAAACATTGGATACTCTCTCCGCTACTTCCGCCACTGCCGCTTTATATTCCTCTGGGGAATCACAACAATCCCCTTTTTCACTAATAGCATCTATAGCTAGAGATGTTGCTTTAGCTGTCCTAAAATCCTTCGGGGTAAATAACCCCCCATCTAAGCTTTTGCTATATTTAATAACTGAATAATAATCAGTACTAAATAATTTTCCTCCTCTTTCATTTGATGTTTTCCTACGTTCCAAAAGCATATCCCCCAATCCTTTATCTCTTATTAAATGGTCATGATAAACTCCTTCTTTGCCTACAAATTGTAATCTTGTTCCATCATCAGCCTCAACGACATGGCGGCCTTCTAAAGTAGTTGCTCCGAAAGATTTTAACCAATAATCTGAATCTTCTAAAGAGCCTCCAGATTCAATGCGTTTAATAATCTCCCTTTTAGTTCCATCATCCCTAACTGGAATTTTCTTGTCTTTTACCTTTAACACTACAGAAGCTTTCCCCTTCTTATTATACTTAATTTCAAAATTATCTTTAGACATTTTCTCGCCATAAAGCTCTGCAAATCCTTTAGTATCCGCTTCACTTCCAGGGCGAGTAGCCTGCTCTAGCATCAACCAAGTACAATAAGCTACTTCACTAATCCGAGTATCTTCACTCTTTCTATTCTTCTGATTTTCTCCATGAATTTCCTTTATCTTTGTCAAGCCTTCAGATATCTTGCCAAACTTAGCCTTCTGATTAGTTGCTTCAAACTTTTCACTATAAAGCTTTTGCCCCCTACCTTTAGAATCAACTCCAGTAACTAAAATATCTCCATCAGGATTGGGATTAATTTTTACTTTCTTCCAGGCAGGTGGAACCATAGCAGGTTTGATATGATCCGGAGCAAGTTGTCCATTAGAAAGAATCACTTTAGCTTCCTTACCCTTCCCTTCACGCTTAGCTGACACCATTTTCTCTTTGACAGCTCTTGTTTTGGTAGGAATAGAAGGAGCTTGGACTTCTCTTTGTTTCGGTTTTTCTTTAGTTGGAACTCTAGAGGCAGGAGTACAGCCGGTTAAATCAGCTCTCTCGCCTTGTTCACAAGTGCCAGCACCTACATCCTTAATATAATAACCATTAAATGGAGAGTGCTTTATTCTGGAAAGATATAAGCTCTTTTGTTCTATAACATCCAATTCATCCGGCAGAAAACCATATTCTTCTCCATCAGCAAAATGAATAGTAACTACATGATGGGATGGTTCATATCTTCTTACAGTTCCAATCTGACCAACTCGAAAAGGTGCCCTATAATTCAACCTTACTTTAGTACCTTTTTTCATGCCAGGAGCAGATGGAGCAAAAATAGCTTTAGCCCTCCTTAACTGCCGATATTTCTTTCTGATTTTCTTTATTCCTTCTGGGTCGAAGAACAAGCTCTTAGGCTGTTTGGGAGGCTTTATCAAAGCAGCACCGCTAGTTTCAGAAAATGCAGATAAAGCTTTGCGGTTAAATCGTTCATGTGAAGGCTCCTTATGCGCCGGTATACACCCTGTTAAATCAGACCTTTCCCCTTGTTCACAAGTACCACCTACATCCTTATTATACCGCTTTCCTATTCCCAAATGGGAAGACAAAAACGACAACGGGATGACGATTCTATTCTCTTCATCTGCTGAAATCCATTCCAAATCATCCAATTGAAGTCTTTGACTAGGAATAGGAGACTTCAACTCTAAATAGGAATCCGCAACTTCTGGTAATAAGTAAGCGATAGTAATATGGGGAATATACTCAGAATGTATACTTTCTACTGCAAACTCATTTCTAAGAATTGAATTGAGTTCATGAAGTTGTGGACTAATCACATCTAATTTCAGAACGACTCCATCTCCAGAATCAGCAAAAACGGACAGTTCCCCTATCTCTATTATTATCGGTCCATAGCGAATTAAAAGAGATTTAAGCCTTTGCAATACTTCTTCAGAATCTTCTTCAAATCCGTAAAGAATTGTAATATGGCTACTAAACTCTATTCCTTTAGGAGCCAAATGAAAATCTGGAATATTTTCTAAAGCCCAATCAGTAATTTTCTTTTGCAACTCTCCTGGCAAAGTTGCTATAAGGCTGCCATGCTTTTGTTCAGTAGCTATCAAGATAGCCTCTTTTATTTGTTATCATATAAAAAGGGAGCTGAGCTGCAAGATTGGAACAGCTCAGCTCCAGCGCAACGGAGGACCAGACGAAAGATACACAACACTATCTAGGTTACTCTCTCTGGAGTCCATGTTGTCGTAAATCCAGGAGCACCACTAAGAGCTTCCACACATAAACCACTTTGGAATGGAGAATCCAATGTTATACTATTCTGAGCAAGATTAAACTGCCCACTTACACCCCCAGCTGCACCAACTACACCCAAGACCTTTGCTCCAGAAGCAGCTATAGATACTCCACTAAGTTTGATAACCCCAGCATCATAGAAAGAAATAGCCACACCGGATAAAGCAAGCACATTCTGATGAACTAATACGCTGTTAAGCCTACCACCTCCAGAAAAGATAAGAACATTGCCACCAGATACTATTCCTCCAGGAACACCAGTCAAAGCCGGTCCAAAGGCTCCAGAGTAAATAGTAGCTGCCTGACCTCCTCCCCGAACATGCATAAATTCGCCGGTGTCTACCGACCCGCTGTGTATATTAGCCCCAGCCATTCGCAACGGACTTCTTGAAGTTACTGACATTTTTTAATCTCCCCTTATGCCTGGCAATCTGCCTAAGCGCACAAAGATTGTAAAGCTAACAATTGCTTCAATCCGCCCCCTGCCACACGGCGGGGGGAAACCTAAGCCCATTGTAATTCAATCCGCTATTTTAAGTAAAGAGTATTTTACATCCTCGTAAGTCCCATGTCTGGGAACCACTAGAAATAGTGGAGGATGTCTTCACTGGCTATTTGGTTCATGTGCTTCCACGTCACGACGAGGCTCCCCATATCCGTGCTCTCTATGTTGTATCACACTCTCTTGCTGTCCTCGTAGACATTGGCAGAACTCAGGTATCATATCATACCCTCCCCATGGATACTCGCACTTGCTGTATTTGATCCCTGTATCCTGGCAATCGGTACAACCTAACTTATCCATTGTTATGTCTCTTTTAGGTAGTAGTTAATGACTCTTACAAATATCGAAACATTTTTAACCCTCCCAAAAAGATTCCAATTTGAATCCTGATAAATCCTGAGAGCAAAAGAAGCAGCTAACTCGGCAGAGAAGTGTAACTCTGCACCCAGGCAGCAGTCACACCTGACCCCGCAGATAAAAGTAGCAACTCCGCTCTCAGATAGTATCACCCCGACAAATTATCCACCTTGGTTATCACTAGCTATTTGGTTCAACTATCCTGTCATCAACCAGGAACAGCTTCCATATACAAAGTTAAACAAGGCAGTAAATCCAACGTTTCCCTTAAAATCTGAGAATGACCAACTCGGAAACTCTTCAATTCAGCATTAAAACTAGCTTCTGAAAGAACTTTGGAGAGAGTAAGTTTATCATAAGCTGCACTATGACCAGCAAATAATAAAGACCAAAGCCTTTGCGCTTCCGTATTAGAAGAAGCGCAACCATCATTTATTTCACCAAATTCAGCTAGAGTTCCTTCTTTATATCGGTTTATCAGCAATTCAGCATCAGGAACTAAAATTCTCATACAGCCATCAGATTTAATTACCCTGCGGCATTCTCGTAAAAAGGACAAACCTTCTTTATAATCTAAATGCTCGATAAAATGGCTCAAATAAATTAGGCTGACAGTTTCCGTGTTGTAAGGTAATCCCTTTCTAACATCTACCTGTTGAAACTTATAACTATGATTAGCAGCAAATTGACGCAAATCTATGATATCCAAATTTTGCCAACCATAATGGAACATAGTGGCAAAGCAGCCAATATTCAATTTAATCTTACCATCATCAGGGACATTAGCACTTCCCCGTTCCAGTTCTTCCTTATCCACTACTTCATGATTAGAAGGCATAACAGACTTCCAGAAGGATGAAGATCGTAACAAACAGTGAGTCTTATCGAAACCATCGTCCTTCTCTCCAAAATCAATTCCATGAAGCCCCCTCTGTGACACCCTGATCATTTCCGAAATAACATCGGATAACAGCGATTCCGGAATGTGTTCAAAAACCGCAATGCTGTAGATCAAGTCTACTGCTTTATCAGCCACAGGCCAGGGTGTATTACAAAGATCCCAAAGCTCTATGCCATCGGCTACTCTAGTAAGGTAACAATGCTTAGAAACCTCCAAGCCATAAGCGGGAATACCAGCACCTTGAATACGTTTGAGAACGTACCCACGCGCTGCGCCAATTTCAAGAACTGAAGAAGGTTGGCGAGAAAGGATGTGTTGAGCTGTAATGTCGTGAACTGGAAAATCCCAAAATCCTTCAAATCGATAACCTCCAAATTTTCCACCTCCCCCAAAATATTTTCTATCAAATATCTCAGACCGATCCTGCCATTCAATAACTTCAGCCATAATATTACCGATCAATTTTCGCTACCAAACGCTGTGGCAACGAATGCCTTTTGGCAAAGGGAGTGATCTCTCAAAGCGCGTAGCATGATGCCACGAGCGCCGTTGTAGTCTCGATCCATCATTCTGCAGTCGATCTTGGAACGAATCGTCTTGCGACCGCCCAAGTTTTGAACGATCTCACCTGTCCAAGAAACCGTCTTCGAGGTGTACGCTTCGTTCACGTCCACAACCGTCTTGCCGTACTCGAACGCCTTGTGCTTTAGGAACGTGGCGAACCGGTGCGGTGCCCAACTCAGCATGGAGCGAACCGACTTGCTGCGGATGCGCCTGGTCGCGCGACGAACCATCTCAGAGGAGTTGTAGGTGGGCAGCAAGATCACGTCGTAGTTCCGCACCAGGAACAGGGCGGCTTTGTGGTGCAGCTCGTCCACCAAATCTCTGATCTTCCAGCGCATCCGGTCGGCCGCCTTGCGTAATCGCCGCCTCTTGCGACACCGACTCGTTGCGGACAGGGATACGAGTTTGTCGAGATGACGGCACAAGCGAATCACTCGCCCAAAGTCGCCACAAGCAATCTTGCCGCACTCGCTATCGCTGTAGAACGTCAGGAACGAGCGGATTCCGGGATCGAGACTCACCACGCGGCCTTGGTTCTCGGCCAGTTGGCGCGGTGAAGTAAACGGAACCGACACGTACCAACGACCACTGCGATAGACGAGGCGGCTGTCACGCACAGCACGTGGAATTGGTTCCGACCAGAACAATTGGCCGGAAACTGTGTGATATAGGCCGTTCACGGACACGGCGCTTTTGGGCACGAAACACGACTGAACCGGCTCTTTCCTGGACCGGAACTTCACCTTTTGAAACTGGCCGGTTCGCTTACACTTGATTTTGGCGGCAGTCACCGCTTGGCAAGCATCGCGGATGGCCACCGACTTGATCTGGTACGGCACATCTCTGGCCCAGTCGGGCGACTGCGCCATGATCACGCCCTTGATGGCGTACCAGTTGGCTTTGGTTTCTGGTTGAGACAGGTATTCGACGGTCTTGTTGTAGAACCATCGTGCCGTACCGTGCCACTGGCGAAAGATCGCTCGCTGCTCAGCCGACGGATAGACTCTTATCCTTCGCGATTTGCTTGCTGTAGCGACGTAGGCCGTGCATGCGGCAGGAGAAGACGTGCAGAATCTGAAGCAGGTCTCTGGTGAGTTCCTGATCGGGGCTATCCTGAGTTCGGTCGAGAACCATGACTTCTCCACCGTTTTCACGGACGAGAAATTCGACGAGATCAAACCCGAACCGAGCGAGTCGGTCCCGGCGGGCAACCACCAGCGTGAGCTTTGCTCCCGACAGAAGTCGTCCCAATAGGGAACGCAGTCCTTTGCGTTTGAAGTTGATGCCGCTTCCGATGTCCTGGACGATTTCCGAGTTTGGGAACTGCTCGCGCATGTACACGACCTGTCTGGCCAGGTCGTCCCGCTGCTTGACGGATGAAACTCGGCAGTAGCAGACGACAGCAGGATCTGAGTTTCTTCCGATGAAGGACTCGATGTTGAACAGTCGCTGGCTCGCGGCGTTTCGCACGACCTGGATACGTCCCTCATCGGCGTACTTCCTCAACGTATTGCCGGACAATCCCAAAATCTCTTTGGCAGCAACGGTACAAGTTTCATGCACCATATTGTAGCGAACGGTAGCCTCCTGTCAACTAGCTACCAACCCTTCTATACTTAAATTATTCCAATCTTCTCTCTTTCTCTCTAATGAAACCAACCCCGCCTTACCACGTTCAGCTGCCAACTTTTTTCCTTCCTTAGCTAACTCCTCAAAATCAATCATAATATTCCTTTTTCTCCTTTGTGCTTACCACTATGTCCCTTCTCAAGGACACAAACTACTCCCATAGGCCCAATTTCACCACAACAGTTATCAGAAACCGTTATTGAATTCTCTATAGCTTTAGACAATAAACCACTAATAATCTCCGGTTTAATAGCTTCCACACATAAATCTGTATCCCTTGCTCCATAAGGTCGAATTAGAATACGTTCAAAACCTACTTGTTGAAACAGCTCTGTAAGAATAACTGGAGAAAAGTAACAAGAATGGAAATTTCCCGCATAATTCTGATCCCCAAATAAGACTCCAGAAAAAGAATCAAAAGCATTATTATTATCCCATCCATTAGGATGATCTTTAATCCATTGAACCTGTGCCTCCGTATTTGCTGTTACTATAACTACTCTTCCCCCAGCCTTTATTATTCTAAAAACTTCACCTAAAAATGATTTTGTTTTCCTCCAGCTAATATGCTCTAAACAAAAGACAGAGATTACCCCATCAAACTCGCCAGAACGAATAGGTAAAGGCTCATTAAAATCACAAGTGAAATCAACAGTAGCTTGACCTTGAGAGTTATAGCACAACCTAAGATCAACATTCACATCATTACCACCCAAGCAGCGAGGTACAACAAGAGGTTGTTCACCTCCCCCCAGCTCAATCAAACGATCATTAGAATTTCTGCGTATGGTGATAGTCACTATAGTCGTACCGAAAACGAAGTAAGAATGACAACTATGGTTATTATCCCAAACCTGACTTTCTCCAAGGTTCGCCAAGAGCAGGTCGAGAGCCTTGCATCTGCCTCTGCAATTCCTCTAAATCAAAGCTATGAATAGCTTCAATAGCACTTACTTTCAAACACCACATTCCGGAACCATAAGGACTAGAAGCATTCACATTGCCAATAATTCCAGAAACGCTTGCTTGCTCAAGCTGACCATTCATCCACTGCATTACAATATTTTTAGCATCATCTTCTGGAATAATAACTTGGATGAAATTCCCAGAACCCAAGATGAATTTTAAGCCAATGTATTTCACAATAGTCTCCTCCAAAGACGAACATAAGAAGCTCGTATTTTATCCCAAGTATACTGTTTCGCTATATCGCGAAGAAGAGTAGCCTGGCTACTTTGAACTCCATTTTTCTTAATGCTATCAATGCGCTCTGCTAAATCATCTACATCCGCCCGTTTCACAATATATTCTTTAGGCAGAAGAAAAGAAGCTCCAGCTCCCTCAGAAGCAATAACAATACGCCCGTGAGCCATCGCTTCCAATATCTCTAGTCCAAAACCTTCGCTAACGCTAGCTTGCACTAAACAAGATAAGGAATTATAAAAGTCGGAAACATTATTTACCCACCCAGACAAACATATAGAGCCTCCTCCAAACTTATTAATAAGGTCCACCATAAAATTAGAAATACTTTGGCTTCCAGCAAAAACCAGCAAAGCATCTTTATAATTCAGTCTCTTCCAAGCTTGTAATAGATAAATCAAACCCTTATCAGGCCCAACTGCTCCAAGATAGCCAACAACGAATTTATCAGGAAAAGCCGCCACATTTTCAGGAATTTCACAACCATGAGGAATTATTTCTATTCGCTTACAACCATAGCTACGCATACAATCCGTTGAATGTTCCGAAGGGCAAATAACAACATCAGCATCTAAATAACCTCTTACATAATTGCGCCACAACTGAGGATCAACAAGGTGAGGATAGTTAAATTCTAATCCTAAGCGTCTATGTTCCTTCTTTGATAATTCTATATTATGTGCAGCAGCAGTATAAGTAATTTTACAGCCTAACGATTTTAATTTGCCTATAGTCTTTGAAAATGTACCAGAATAGAAATGAGCTAAAATAGGTTTCTCATTCTCAATATCAAAAGACAGTTCATGATCTGCTTGAAATACATCAGGGCTAGTAGGACCGCGTTGATCTAAAACCTTAGTAGGTCCTATTTCTTTCAAGGCTTCCGATTCATGATGGGTAACTAAACCTCCACCACTCTCGCTGCCAACTTTATCCGACGTGATGTATAAATTCATTATATCTTTAATCCGTATCAACAAACGCAACGGCTATCTGGTTATCGCTAGTTACCATGGCTAATCTAATCTATTATTACCATCCTCCAGTCCTAATCGCCTCAATACAAAGCTCCTCATATCGATTTACCATACGTTCTACACTAAATTGTTTTGCCCATTCTCTACATGTTGCTCCATCTATTTTATCAATTGCTTTACTCTTTATTAAATCTACAACATCTCCTACTGAATTTACTAAAAAACCAGTAGTTCCATGCTTAATAGTCTCCCTCATGGCTCCATAATTCCACGCAATTACAGGACATTGACAGCCCAACGCTTCCACTGGTGACAATCCAAAAGGTTCCCGAAAACGCTGATTTAAATGCAATAAAGCTCTAGCTTGACTAAACCACCAAACACATTCCCCCCTAGTTGCCGAACCTATAATCTTTATCTGTTCTCCATCAGTAGCTCTCTTACAGGATTCAAAAAATTCAGGCTCATTAGTTATGCTAGTATCCCCGATCATATCTAAACCAACATTAGCCTCTTTAGCAGCTTGAATAGCTAAATCAGGCCCTTTAATTGTGCTAAAACGTGCCAAGAATAAGAAACGGTCGCTTCGTTTAATAGATAAAGGTTTATAAAAATTCTCAGCATCCACTCCATTATGAGCTACTTTGGCTTCTCTCCCAAAAAGAGCTTGAAAATGATCTGCTTGATCTTGACTAATACAAACAAAACAAGGTTTATCTACTGGAGGTAATTTTTTATACATCGTATCAATTGGAGCATGACATACAGACAACACTGGCACTTTTAATGGTCCTTCTTGCTTTAATATAAGGCTCCACTTATTCCAAGATTCATCGATTATACATTCCCATTTCAACAATTCTTGCCAATATTTTTGATATCCTTGCCTTTCATCCCAAGAACCAGCTACACCATTAGAAATTATACTTACACCAGGACATGAAGAACCTTCAGGAGCCACTAAACCTACACTATGTCCCTTCTCCGCTAATCCCTTAGCAGTAAGCCAAGCCAAATGCTCCAAGCCGCTATAACCAGATACGGGTAATGAAAAAACAGGAGTACTAATCACACAAATCTTCATAATTAACTTCATCATCCACAAACAACCCATTCTACAACTTTCATATCTTCACAATATCCAATCTTCTCCATCCTTTCCTTTTCCTCTTTTGCCTTATCCAAACTATTAAAAAAGCTAATTATCATTAACTCTGATCTAACTCGATAAAAATCCATTAGTTTGTCCCTACCCAAAAGGACATAAACTTTCAATTCCATATCCAACCCCTCAAGTTACTGGTACTGCATCCAAAGGTTCAAATCTAGCAAAAGAACTCTGGGCATACCCTATATGACGGCATTGCACAGAAGTATCTACTAATATTTTATAGCCATGATTTCTGGCATGGTTGCAATTATGCACTGCTACTCCATTAGCTGTATAAGATTCACTATTTTCTATTTTAAGATTGTAAACCCGATCATGATAATTTCTTTTACTTACAGTTCTTATCTTCACAAAAAAGTAATCACCTGTTTCTATCAACCTTTCATTACTATTTACCAATTCACTATTAACATCATAATCTACAATTTCACCAAACCGCCTTGTCAACACAGTAGGAACAGAAAGCGTATTTATTCTTCCATATTTATTACTTGCAAACCGAATACCACAAAGAATGTTTAAACGCAAAAGTACCATCTGCAATTCTCTAGCTAGACGTGATGACATTGTAGACATTCCAAAAGCCTTATGATAATACCCATCTCCACGCCAATACCCCTTAATAAGATGCTTTAGACATTCATCACTAAGTAGATACCAAAATGGAGGCATATGCTTATAGTGAGCCCCTTTACCACATAAAGAAGTGAATAACATTCCTAAAAGCTTCGAGGAGACTGTTAACTTGTTACAACCACCACCAATAGTTTCTAAACATCTAGCTCCAAAAATGTTAAATAGCACCTGCTTACAATCATTTATATCTTCTATACATGATTCATTAAAAGCAAAATTGATGGCCTGAAGTTTGGTATGTGGAAAGCCTTCTGCAATATAATAACCTAACAAGCGACAAAACTGAGGCGTAAGAGATAATGTTGTAGAAAGACTTAAAGCACTATGTCGAGTCCTCAAATATCGCCAGTTATTATTCTCACAAATCAAACCATTTTTATTAAGATAATCACCAGTGATTAAATTCACTTTAGCAATAGGACTGTATTTAATCTTAGGCACAGCCAAATAATCCCCAACTTTCAATTCAATTGCAGGCACCCAATGATCCCCTGATGTTGTTTTCATATAATATTTATGATCAGGTGTAGAGCTAATCTCATTCATATACCAAGTTTTAACAGAAATTAAATCTCCACTATATAGACGTGAAGTCGTATCTAGAACTTTACTTAACTCGCCACGATGATCCAAAATCAAATCTCCTACTACTACATTTTTTATCACCTTTAACCTTTCTCCAAAAATCCATGTATATTTGGGATAGCAAAAGGTAAAATCTTCTGACAAACACTCATGAGCCGGCCTCACCCCCTGCATATCAACACGCCAATCAAACCAATGATGTCCTGGAGATTGAGGAGGTAATGACTCTAGTACGGACCTATGAATAGCCAAACATCCGGCCCCGACCAAATCTACTTCCACAATAGAACCTTGTTTATATTCTGTAACCCATTGTCCATTTTTAATCATTACTGGAACAGCAGCAGGAGGTGAACGCCGGCAATAAAGACCGCTCATAATTGGTTGTTGATGAGATATCAAACGTAGAATAGCATCATGAGGTGGAATAACGTCGCTGTCGAGATAGAAACACCAATCTACTCCAGCCTCCAAAGCTCTCATAGCCGCAAGATTCCTAGCATGGTCAAAAGGCATACCAGCTAGCCCTAAAGGAGGAGGACCGGGGATAATAAGATTTCTAAGACCGAATGCCCAGGCTATAGTAGTATTGTCTGTATGCAATATTGCACATAGCACAGAATTCTGCTCTTTAATTTCCCAGGCCCCAGCCATCTAAATATCCTCCACTATTTCGTTTCCATCACTTGAGAAATAGTCCCCAAACGACGCCAACAAGTACAAGAATAACGAATTAAAGGGTCTTTTTGAATATCTTTTAATTGCAACGCTCCATAGATAGGAGCACCACAACAAGGACAATGCCCCACGATATGAAAAATAGGCTCTACAGAAAAAATTGAAGATTTTGACGGAAATCCAGACATGATCCCTGTATCTTCCATGTTGCATCCTTCGTGTTGATCTTAAACTAAGCAATCAGACAATTATGAACTTGCACACTTGGCACATTTACAATTCGCCCCTCTCTTACATCTCTTACTTTGGTACAGTCTACTACTTTTTATCCTAGGTGGAAAGACCTTCCTTCTGGAAATTCTTTCGGCAGTATTTTCCTGGGCAATATCTTCTGTTTCTGAACTAGCAGAATCAGCAGCCTCATAGGATTCTGTAGTCGAATCAGCAGATTTAACTGATTTGTGTTGTCTAGCAAAATTACTAAAGTGTCGTCTGGCATAATTTTCATCTCCAACTAACTCCTCACTACTAGCACGCTCTCCAGTTTCTCGATTATATGCTTCCCACATATAAGTAATATGACCATCATCATACTTAAATTTAGTCAATGATGCATCCCAAGGCCACTCTATAGGTTTCCAAACTAAAGTGGTACTGTAATTACTACCCTTAGCTTTATAGGATTCTTTAGCCGAATTAACAGACTTAGCTTCAATTACCTGCCAACCATTATGTTTAGCCCAGCGCTCCGCTTCTACTTTACTCCTAAATTCTCTAGAAGTGGCTCTTAAACCCCCCAACTCATATAAAGTCCAATTTCCATCCACACCCTCAACACTATAAACAGGTCTACCCTTATAAGATTTTTTAATCTGTTTGCCTGTAGCATAGGATTCCCCCGTTGCATCCTGACAAATTGCTATAGCATTTCCTATTGGCTTTTCCTTCTTTACTTTATCCACACATCTATGTACAGAAGTTCCTTCCGGCATGATCTTCTCCTCTATTAATTTCCATCTTCTATTGCACCAGTCATCGCTATTGTAGTAGAAGAACTACCAACAATAATAGTGCTTTCTTGAAGAGCCGTTGGTTGTTCTTCCTGAACAGCATAAGGCCAATCAGGAAAGGCAACCATACCAGCTGACGTTGTATTATATTGTTGATCTAAGATCATCTTAATCTCCCACAAGTTTGATGGATTTCAGAAAAATCTCTAAACGAACCAGTTAAATCTAAAACAAATATCAAAACCCGCTTATGCGTTGAAGTATGAGTGAGAAATCTCGTTGGTCAGCTGTTCCTCCACTTATTCCAGCAGCGGTAAACACCAATGCAACAGAGTTTGCAAGAAGGTCTCCTGATGTGAGCGCACTGAGTCGGTAAAAGCCCAACCCTATCTCAGCAAAATTCCCACTCTGTAACGCTCCAAAAGCTCCACCATCCCTAGAAATCTGTCCACTAACAACCCCGCTAGTAAATGCCGTAAGATGATCCGCTGAACTAACCAACTTAAATGGAAAATTAAGTATTTGTTGCGCTCTAGCAATCCTGATTGGAGCAACTTGACCAACTTGGCCGCTAGTAGCTAAATCAGACAAAGGCAACGAAACTGATCCATTCCAATTAATTTCTCCATCAGCTATGGTAGGATCAGTTTCAGCAGCAGAGCCTGCCAACTGTTGCTTAGCTACTATACCATAAACTCCAGCTGGAATAGCACTAGGAAAAGTAGCTGTGTAAAACGCTGAGGCTGTTCCTTGTTCTGTAGCTGAAACTACGAAGTTCGCGTATGAGGCAGTCAAATAAGCTTCAAAAGCAGCATTAACAGTATTCCAAATCTGTCCAATTCTATTACGAACTAAACAGTATACAGTTTTTCCAGACTGGAAACTAAGTTGCATCTCACCAGCCATATTTAACGCTTCTCCTTACTCAAAACATACCATCCATTTGCATCCGTACCTACAATAAATTCAAAATCAGGATACCATAGTCTTCTTTGCTTTGCCAAACTATCTGCCTCCTGATGATTTACCAACAAATGAACATCCTCCGGAACCTTTGTAGAACCTGTGGGAGCCTTAGAAATCTTAGAAGCTTGCCAAGCAATCAATACGGCTTTAACAAAATCCTTACGATTAACAAACTCTTTTCTCGCCGATTCCTGATTAAACCATTGATTTCCAGCCCAACCTTCTATTTGCATAGCGGTGGTACGTAGACGACGAGGAGCAGAAGGATGAGCTAAAGCTTCTTTTACAGATTTCGCTTCCATAAGTTATATTCCGATTGTTTCGCCCCAGAATCAATATTGTCCTAACAAACCACTTATTAACCCGGACGTAACATTCATATCTGGATTAACAAAGATAGCTCCACTCATTGATAAGCCAATACGTTGTACCAACGAACCCGACATTCCTCCGATAACCGTTTGATTCGGCCCAACTCCTGAAGAAGCTCCACCCATAAATCCGGATAAATTGACAAGTAGACCACCCGACCCTACATAAAGATAATTACCCTGCCCAGCAAACCCAGAAGCTATCGTACCGGAATTAGGTGTTAAAACCACACCCCAACGAACGAAGCGACAACTAGCTCCACTCGTCACATTATCTATGTTTACCCCAATAGCCGGTAAACGATTTCCTGACTGACGCTCAGCCGGAATAATATTTCCACCACCAGAACCAAAAGCTACAGCAATTACCCCGCTAATAGATTGCCCCGCCGTCATCGTATCTACAAAAACATTCCTGGCGTAAGTAGCAGTAAAGCCACTTGCTTGGGTCCCACTCGTCACAGAACCAGAACCCAAATCATTAGCACCAATAGTACCGGACGCGATAACTCTAGCCCCACCACCGGCAGCCCCTAAAACAGCACCACTCCCTATATGGCCGGACATTACAGCTCCACTGGCATGATGAAATTGTCCTATCTGGCCGGAAGCTATAGAACCACTTACAACAGCTGTATTACCAATATGGCCGGATGTTACAC
>ERZ1292625.390-Hain-H41-01um-R1-390-length-68109-cov-19_pt3 | contig 16975 bp, 19 predicted proteins | sample MGYA00564400_ERZ1292625 | MGnify/ENA primary metagenome ERZ1292625 (study PRJEB36523, sample SAMEA6512639) | groundwater metagenome | collected 2019-01-08 | study: AquaDiva: Metagenomics assemblies of 32 groundwater samples | reverse complement strand
ACGCGGAAGCTCGTGTCTTTCATAGATCCAGACTTCGAGGGTTAGCATGAACCTGATCTCCATCGACCCCGGTAAGAGCACGGGCTGGGCCGTGTTCGCGGACCGCACGCTCACGCTCGCCGGCGTCGACAAGAAATCCGACCTGTTCCGCGCGACGTCGCCGACGATCCCGGGCGGCATCGTCCTCGCGTCGGAGACTCGGGTCCTCGTCGAGCTCCCGCGCTGGTATCCGCACGACTACAAGGACGTAAACGACCTCCTCGACCTCTGCGTGCTCGTGGGTGAGGTCAAGCGCTTCTACGAGGCGCAGTCGTGCAAGGTCGAGTTGGTGTTCCCGCGCACGTGGAAGGGCACGGTGCCCAAGCCCATCCACAACAAGCGCGTGCTCGCGGCGCTCACGCCGGACGAGCTCGCGCTCTTGCCGAGGCGACCGCGGGCGAAGGACGTGGACCACAACTGCGTAGATGCTGTGGGCCTGGGACTTTGGAAGTTGGGTAGGTTGCGGTGAACCGCCCCTACACCGACGTCGCAGTATTGGAAGCCCTGCGCGGCTGTCTAAAAACTAGCACGAGAAAAGATGAACCGCCCGTACACTGATGAGGAGCTGCTACAGCGCTTGCTCGACGACCGGTACGCGGACGCGCTCTCGGACAGGGAGCGCGAGGTCTTCGCGTCGATGCGCGCGGGCTCGTTCTTGTCGCCGCCTCAGCGCAACTGGGTCCGCTCCGTCGCCGAGCGCCTCGGCATCCAGGTCGCGCTGGCGAGGAACGTGTTCAGCGCGATGTCCGCCGAGAAGCGCGCGGAGCACGCGGGCCAGGTGCGCACACGCTTGCCGTGGGAGAAGCCCGGTTACGTCAAGGCTGCTAAGCCTCCAGGAAGATGAGCTGGTTCGCGCTCCGCTCCGAGGTCCTCGCCGACTTCGACGAGGTCCAGCACCTCGGCGAGCGCGCGGCGCGCGTCCGGTGCGGGGGGGACGACGCTTCCGAGCTCGTCGCGACCCCCGTCCGGCGCCGGCGCGTGCAGCAGCTCACGAGACTCGAGGCGGAGTTCCTGGCCGAGCTCTGCCGGGAGCCCCGGGTGTCCAGGGCGGCCCGGGCGTTGCTGCTCGGTTCTGCCCATTCCAGGAAAACTATCCGCGCCCTCGTCGCCAAGCGGCTGATCCGTCTGGAACGCCTGAAAAACAAGCGGGGGACGCTCGTCGCGCGCCTCGTCCGAGGGGGGTTTTACGAGTAGGGGTGTTTGACCACTCCTGTCCCAGGTGTCTACAGTCCTGCCCATGGACATCGAGGTCGGCTTCAAGCGGGTGGTAGTGCAGGTCGGGAACGACCAGGTGGTCATCGAGACGGAGAAGGACATGCCCGGTGGTCGACAGGGGGACCCCATCTGGGGGATCTTCTACGACGCCGGGACCCGGGAGGCCGAAATCACACCGCCGACCAAAGAGGAACCGGAGGGGGGCGTCGACGAGAGCTTCGTCACGGTGACTCCCGGCAAGTTCGTGATCATCACGCTCGCGGCCGTCGGCGCGGTCATCAACCAGTCCGAGACCGGCGCGGTGACGCTCTACGAGGTCTACCCGGAGGGGCGCGTCTGGTTCGCGTGCCGAGAGGTCGACGTCAAGGAGGCCGACGACATCATCGCTGACTTGCTCGGGGCGCCGTTGGCGGAGGCCGCCAAGCAGCAGGCCGCCAAGCGCGCGGCACAACCCCAGGTCGCCCCCTCCTGAAGATGTCCAAGTCCGGTGCAGGTGCCGCGCGCGTCGCCGTCTCCCTCGACGAGGAGTCGAGGAAGCAGCTCGAGGTCCTGTCCCGCGTCTTCCGCATCAACATCTCCAGTGTCGTCTCGATGGCGGTCGCGCGCTGGTTCCACGCCGAGCCGCTGGTGAAGAGCACCGACACCGACGAGAAGGACGCAGAGGCGTCGCAGCGCCGATAAGGAAGTGAGCAAGCACGATGGCAACGATCACTCTGGTGTATAGGGTCGAGGTCGGCAACCAGGACCCGGCGAACTTCGTCGGTCGCGTCGAGACGATCGACGTCGCGCCCGACCTCGAGAAGCTCAACGTGAGCGTGTCGAGCGACAACACCGTCCAGGCCGGCGCCGAGATCGTGCGCACGATCGCTCTGCTGACGAACGCGACCAGCGACGGCATGTTCCCGACCGACGCGAACAAGATCGCGGCGACGCGGGGGCTCCTCACGAACGTCTTCCGGGCGCGGGTCCCGGCGAAGGTGACGGCCGACGAGCCCGTGGTGTCCTGACATGACCGAAGCGACGAGGGACGACAGTCCGAAGCGCAAGCGCGTCAAGCACAAGCGCAAGGGGCCGATGCCGCCAGCGCAGTCGCCGTCGGTCGCCTACCCGAAGGGCACGCCGATCGACGCAGGGACGCAGCTCCCGCCCGGCGAGGAGGTCATGATCGACAGGGAGACCGCACTGCGGATCGGACTCGACGCGGAGAGCGCCCGTACCCTGACCCAGCACAAGGAGACGATCGGGCGGAAGGCCTCCGGTGAGCAGAGCGTGCGTTGGAACGCCGACTTCCGCGTGCGCTACCAGCAGGCCGTGATGCTCTACCCGAACTCGACCGTCTCGTTCGAGATGCTGTCGCCCGAGCCGCACAACAACATCGAGTCACGCTACCTCACGGACCTGCACGACTACGACGACGTGATCAAGTACCTGCGCGACAACTACTGGCGCGGCAGGCGAGAGGTCTACAGGTGGCGGGTCGGCGACGACTCCAACCCGCAGTGGGCCGTCGGCAAGATCCAGTTCCCAGCAGCTTCAGAACCGAGAGACGACATGGCCAAGAACCCGCCCCAGCAACAGCCCCCGCCTTACGGATACCCGCCGCCGCAGGGTGGATACCCGTCGCCGCAGGGTGGATACCCGCCGCCCGGCTACGGCTACCCGCCGCAGGGCTACGGCCCGCCTCCTGGGTACGGCTACCAGCAACCGCCGCCCGGCTACGGCTACCCGCCGCCCGCTCCCGCGCAGCAAGCGCCGCCGCAGGCCGCGCCCCCGCCTGCACCTCCGCAGCAGGCCGCGCCGCAGACGGTCGTGATGCAGCCCATGCCGATGCCCATGCCGATGCAGGTTCCGCCTCCTCAGCAGCCCATGGGTCCGGACCCGCGCGACGCGATGATCCAGCAGATGTTCAGCGTGATCGAGAAGCTGCAGTTCGAGCTCTTGAGGCAGGCGCAGCAGCAGCAACAGCAGCCCCCGCAAGTAGTGCAACAGTCGGCCCCGCCGCAGCAACAGCAGCAGATGTACGACCCCTGGTGGTTCATGCGCATGCAGCAGATGATGCAGCAGCAGCCACAACCGCAGGCCGCCCCACCGCCGCCAGTGCAGCCCCCCGTCCCGGCGGTGCCCCAGCAGACGCCGGTCCAGGCCGTGCGCGAGATGGTCTCGACGGTGACCGAGCTCAAGCGCGAGATCAGGACGCTCGACGGGGACGACGAGGTCCCCGAGCCACCCGCGCCCCCCATCGCGGACGACTTCCCCGTCAAGACGCACGACGTCGGCCCCTTTCGCATGACCGCGGTCGATGGCAAGGTCGTGACCGGCGGCATGCCTTTCTTGATGGGGAACGCGGACAGGCTCGGCGCGATGGCCGAGAGCATGTTCGACAAGGTCGCGGGCTTCCTGAACGACCGCGAGCAGCGGCAGGCCAACCAGATCAACCAGGCCAAGCAGGTGAAGGACCAGGAGGTCGAGAACACCCGGCAGATGGTCGAGAACGCGGAGCGCCTCGCCGCGGCGAGGGAGAGGATGGCGAGGGCTTCGGCGCTTGAGGCGTCGGCGCAGGTCGCGCCACCGCCGCAGAGGATCGCCGCGCACCCGGAGCCGATCGTCGCGCAGCCGCCGGTGCCGGTCGCGACTCCCCCGTGGGTTGCTCCGCCGGTGCCTCAGCCGTTCATCCCGCCGCAGCCGCCGCAGCCGCCGCAGCCGTCACAGCCGCCACAGCCCGTCGTGGCGCAGCCGGTCGCAGCCCCTGCACTCGTGGCGCAGCCCGCACCTCAGCCCGTACCTCAGCCCGCACCTCAGCTCGTCACGCAGGTCGTCGCGACCCTGCAGGAACAGCCCGTCCCGCCGACTCCGCGCGCGCCGGTCGCGGCGGTGCCGCAACCCGTCGAGGTGCCGGTTCAACCGCCGCAGGTCGACATGACGCCGTCGCCCAGGCCGGTCACTGACGAGGACTTCCGCTTCGAGGAGGTCGAGCAGTCGGAACAGGAACCGGTGCTCGTCGATCCCGCGCCCGACGCGAACTAGCGCTGAAAAACCGCCGCCAGTTGCGCCGTCGCCAGCGACGGTGGCAATCTTTCCGCGTGGCCACGTGGAAACCCCCGGTCGACAAGCGCAACCACCCGTGGGGAGAGCGCGGCGTGCTGTCGTCCTTGGACGAGGTCGCGAAGGCCGCGTCCAGGGGCTCGACGGACCCGCGTGTGAGGACGTGGGCCATCGAGACGCTCGACAAGGCGCGCGAGAAGGGCGCGGTCGTCAAGCACCCGCACGAGCGGGCTCGTGTGCTGCTCGAGGCCGTGCAGAAGAAGCTCTGGGCCCCCGATCCGATCGGCGCCGAGTACATCCCGGAGGCGCACCTGCTCGCGTGCGACCCCGACAAGCCCAAGGACGGGCAGGTGTGCGTGCGAGGTGATGACTGCTTCGCCGAGGGCACGTTGGTGCTTGAGGAGCAGTTCGGTCTGATCCCCGTCGAGACACTCAAGCCCGGGATGCAGATCTGGGGACTCGACAGGTGGTCGACCGTGCAGGACGTCTGGTACAAGGGCGTGCTCCCGACGAGCGTCGTCCAATTGAACAACGGTGCCGCGCTTTCGTTGACCGCGGACCACCACGTCTACGTGATCGAAGACGGCAACGAGCGACGGATCCGCGTCTCTGAATTGTGGCCGGGGATGGAGATGCCTCGACCACGGTACGCCCCTCTCGAGTTGCGACGTTCACGGAAGGAGACGCTGCGCTGCTCGACAGTGAGCACGGGCGCGATGCTACACGACATCGACGAGCGCCCGTGCTGGGACATCACCACGGACGACCACCGCGTCTACTTGCCCGAGCACGACGTGACCGTGAGTCAGTGCGACGGCCTGGCCACCCTCCTCGGTGCTTCGCTCTCGGCCGTGGGCATCTACACGCTCATCGTCGGGCACGGCTACGGTGAGAACCGCATCGAGCACGTGCTCTGCGCGGCGCACCTGCCGAGGCTCAACGTCTCCGCGCCGTGGCACTACGCCGACCCGAGTACCAAGCTCCCGCTCGGTCGCTGCGTGCCGTTCAAGCGCGAGCGCCTGCTCTCGATCCCGAACGTGAAGGTCCTCTGCGACGGGTCCGCCTGCCTGGGGAAGCAGGCGTTCGACCCGGAGAACCTCGAGTTCATCGACCAGGGCCTGTTCATCGGCGTCGGCAGCCTGCCCGAGCTCCGGGGCCTGAGCTCGCGCGTGGTGTGGGAGGCGCTCGGCGGGCACGAGCCGTCGCTGCTCGAGCAGGCGGTGGAGAGGCTGAGAGGATGACCCCCTACCTCTACGACGACTACCGTCTCGGCGAGGTGCCTGCGAACGGCAACAGCACGAAGCAGAGGCTCTCCGTCATCGAGATCACGTCCATCGTCGGCGTGACCGTGAGCGCGGCGATCCTGTTGGTCAACGTTTGGAATTTGGCGAGGCAACATGAACGCGAGAAGCACCAGCAACCCGTACCCGTGGCTGACCGGTCCGGTCGGTGAGACCGACGCCGCCGCGTGGGAGTCGTACCTCAAGGCGCTGCGCGGGCAGCTCCAGGACGACTGGGCGCACGCCAAGGGCGCGTACCTGTCACTGAAGAAGGTGCGCGAGAGCCTAGGCCTGTCGTTCATCGACACGACCCCGAAGACGGAGACCGGCGGCCCGGACCCGCACGCCTGGACGCCCGACCTCGACGTGCAGGCGCAGGACCTGCAGGCCATGACCGTGCTCATCCTCACCGCGCTCGACGACGCCGTCGCGGGCAAGCGCAAGATCTCGTGGGACCCGAAGGGGCACTTCGTCATCGAGTCGCTGCCCGAGGACGTGCTCCGGCTCGAGCTCGACAGCGTGGGCGTGCCGTGGATGGTGGACGCGAAGACGGGCGCTCCGACGCACGTCACCGGGCAGCTCGGCGTGCCGACGCTCGTGTGGGTCGCGACCGCGACGTCGAGCATCCTCGCGCTGCCGGCCTACTACATCGCCGACGCGGCCGTGAACGGCATGCGCGTCGTCGCCGAGCAGAAGACCATCAACACGATCGGGACCAAGGCGTTCGAGTGCGTGCAGAGCGGCAAGTGCACGCCGGCGGAGGCGAAGGCCATCGCGGCGGCGCCGTTCGAGGGCGCGAAGGGCGTGCGCGAGGCGGCGGCGAAGGAGCAGGCGGAGAAGGGCAAGGAGACGACCGATCTCATGAAGGCGGTCACGACGCTCGGCTGGATCGCGCTCGGTCTCGGCGTGCTCTACGCGGCGGTGCGCTTCATCCCGCCGGCTGGCTCGCGCGCGCCGATGCTCCCGGCGTACTCGCCGAACCCGAGCAACCCCGTGCCCGTGAGCGGGTACGCCTACGAGCACCGAGGGCGCAACTGGAGGGGCTCGCGTGACGACGACTGGGAGATCGTCGTCTACACGCCGACAGGTAACGAGAAGCACCTCGGCACCCGTCGCGTGGACGACGCGCTCGTCAACGTCTGGGTCTCGGGTGGGAAGCACGTCGCGCAGACCGTGGCGTTGACGGGTACGAGGAGTAATCCGGTTCGAGCGTTCAAGCTCTACGCTGCTGACCTCGAGTTCCGCACTCCCTACCTTCGGTTGCAGTTCGGTAGGCACGCGATCAATCGAGAGGGGACGTTTGGGCGTCGCAGCGATCAAGTCCCCGAAGGCTGGATCTTGCCTGATCGGCCTGAGCGCATCCCGGGCTTCATGCAAGCGATCGACGCCTACGAGGGGCGCGTGGTCTCGGTTCGTGAGATCAAGCAGAAGCGACTCGCAGCATGAACAACTCAGCGCGCATCGCCGAGGCGACCGTCTGCGACAACAGCGGTTGCTACACCGGTCACCTGATGGTGCGCGGCGACCAAGTCTCGTTCCTCTCCGTGCAGCGTTGGAGCGCGCTGCAGCGGCAGGGCTACAAGCGCGAGGTCGACAAGGGCGACGTGATCTGGACCCCCGAGATGCCCGAGAGCGACGTCAAGTTGCCGGCCGGCTACGTTTTGGTCCATGACACGACGGGCGAGATCCTAAATAAATGCGACCTGTACGTGCTGAAGTGGCGCGGAAAAACTGGGTCGAATCCTGCCAAAAGTGACACAGGATCGATCAACGAGCAGTTGCTCCGAGACGCCCGAGAATACTTCGTCGCGGAGAGCGGTCGCGAGTTGACTCCCGGTCACGGCGCCGTCGAAATCCCTGAGGGATCGTGGACTAAGGTCGCGAGCGTGCAGTTCGTCCGCTACCGCCGACCCGGTTTCCCGAAGCCGTTCGAGCACGACTACGACCCCGCGGTCGATGTGTACGATTGCATGCGACCGCTCGCGTGGAGGCTGCCGCTGCCCTCGGGCTGCGTCGTTGACAGTCGCGGATTCGTGTGGCCTTAGTTCGTTCGTGAAGATTGTCTTCAACTCTTCAACAGCCGCGCAGGGCTTCCAATGCTGCGACGTGACATGCGAGCGAAAAACGCTGCTACGCGGGACAGCCTTCGTATCCAACGGCGCATCGCTCGCTATCGTTCGAACCCGATCAACGGTGCGCGGCGCGCAGACGCCGTGCGTGCTGTAGCTGCAGGTGGAGAAGAAATGGCCACGAGAAAGCAAACCGCTGCCCGTCGACGCAACATCAAGAAGGCTCAGAAGGCTCGTCGCAAGCCCCGTCGGCGCGCGGCGGCTGCCGCAGCGAACCCGCGGCGCAAGCGGCGCAAGGCGGCGGCGAGTGCCGCGGCCAACCCGCGGCGCAAGCGTCGTCGAGCTGCAGCAGCTGCGAACCCTCGCAAGCGGCGTCGCAAGGCCGCAGCCTCAGCAGCTGCGAACCCCCGCCGCAAGCGGCGTCGCAAGGCCGCAGCCTCAGCCGCAGCGAACCCCCGCCGCAAGCGGCGCCGGTCGCAGGCGAGCGCCAACTCGTGGTACGGGCAGCCCGTCCGCCACCGCAAGGCCGTGAAGAAGGGGCTGCGCCGCAAGGCCGTGAAGAAGGGGCAGCGCCGCAAGGCCGCTCGCCGCCGGGGCTACCGCGCGAACCCCGCGACCCCGGCCACGAACATCAACGTGTCGGCGAGCGCGCCGGCCAACAATCCGTGGTACGGGCAGCCCGGTCGCCACCGCAAGGCGGCGAAGAAGGGCTGGGCCCGCAAGCGCCGCGGCAAGGCCAAGGCCCGCGGCAAGAAGCGCTGCCCGCCGTGCAGGCCGCGCCGCGGTCCGGGCGGGAAGTTCGCCGGCGGGTTCAGCCGCCGCGAGCTCGCCGAGAACCCGCAGCTCGCGAACCCGCAGGGTCTCGCGCGCAACCCGAACGACAACCCGTACACCCCCGCGCTGTACGACAACCCGTTCGACACCAAGAGCGTGGTCTCCTACGGAGCCGCGGCCGTCACGGTCACCCTCGGCCTGATCGCCGCCGACTTCGTCGACCGCGCGATGGCGACGCGCAAGCCCGCCAAGGGCCCGACCGGGGCGGAGGCCAAGCGCGCCTGGTACGGCCGCGACGCAGCGGCGGCGCAGCGCATGCGGCCGGACGCCTGGCGCCTCGGCGCGCAGGCAGCCGGTGCGGTCATCTCGCTGGCCCTCGCGTACTTCACGCGCAACATCAAGGTCGTGCCCTGGCTGCTCGGCGGCTTCGGCATCGGCTTCGGTGCCAACCTGCTGAAGAAGCTCAGCGACTGGTGGATCATGCCCGCCATCCTCAAGGTCAAGGAAGGCGAGGAGGGCAAGGAGACTTGGGCCAACCGTCTCTTCCCGATGGAGCAGGCCTCCATCCAGAACGAGGTCGTCAAGATGTTCCAGAACTGGGACGCGGTCGAGTCGCTCAAGAACCAGCAGCAGGAGACGGCGCTCATCCAGTCGCCGCTCGGCAACACGACGACGGGTCCAGCGTACCAACTGGGAAAAGCCCAGGGTGACGGCGCGCCCGCGAGCGCTGTCGGTAGCCCCAACGAGCGGAGGTTCATGAACACGGGCCGGCTCGGCCTGTGCCCGGAGTGCCACGGTCAGAACGGCTGCTACTCGGACTGCGGGACGCTCTGTCCCAACTGCCCCGAGTACAACCCCCGCACCGATTGCGAGTGCACCGTGGAGGAGGGCGACGACCTCGCTGCCATCGCCGCTGCCGGCGGCGTGAGCATGCGGGACGTCGACATCCTGAACGGAGGCACGCCGGCCACCTACTGGAGGATCGGCAACAAGGTGAAGCTGCCGTACGGCGCGTGCTGCGCGCTCGAGCGCCGGGGGGCCCCCGTCCCCGCCGCCCAGCCGGAGCCCGCTCCCTCGGCGCCCGTCGGTCCGTTCGCGGCGCCGATCCCGCAGAACATGATCCCGCAGCCACCTCGCGTGGAGGGGGTCCCCGAACCCGTGCTGGCGCGTCCCGCGTCGGTGAGCGTGTTCGACCTCAGCGGCAACGCAGAAACGCAAGAAGACGAGTAGAGGACTGGGCGCTAAGTAAACCCGTTCGGTCTGAAACCCAAAGGAAGAGAAAAGAAAATGGCCAAGCAACGCACCGGCGCCGTCGAGCGCATCATGAGCACCCCCAAGGACCTGCGGGTCTTCCAGTCCCTGCAGCAGGTCAAGGAGGCGAACCAGCAGAAGCTCCTCCGCGTGAACCTGTTCGACATCCAGGACCGGGAGTTCCCGCTGACGCCGGCCGAGTTCACCGCCGACAACCAGCCGCTCCAGAAGGTGTTCTCGCTGGACACCAACGCGAGCGGGCGGCGCACGAACCTGAGCCTCGGCGCGACGGTCGACACGCCGACGCTGATCTGCGGCATCGGCATCTTGGCCGTGACCGAGGGCTACGGCCTGGCCGTGCCCGGGATCATGGTCGACACCCCGTCAGCGCTCGAGGACACCCCCTGCTCGGACGGCTGCGCCAACGCTGGCCAGGAGAACGCCGTGCTCGAGTGGGGCCAAGGCGGGTGGGACTACGTCGAGAAGTTCTTCACGCTCAACCGCGTGCAGATGTACGTCTGTCGCCACTACCAGATCTTCGACGAGTGGGCTCGCGACCTCGGCCTGGCCGCGGTGACGAACGAGTTCATCGGCGCCGGTCACTGCCTGAAGTCGATCATGCCGCTCGTCCGCGAAGTGAACGACGTCATGACTGCCAAGGCCATCGGCAAGCAGTTCATCCCGCAGAACGTCGTCTCCAACGGCGACGGCGGTTCGGAGTGCATCGGTGCGCCGACGGCCGAGGTGCTCTGGGGCGCGCAGCGTACCCCGGGCGTCGCCAACCGCATCTTCCCCCTGCCCTTCCCGCTCTTGATCGTGCCGGGCATGCCCCTGCAGATCAACTTCCTGCAGGACGGGGACGACTGCTCGCTCGAGGCCATGCGCCGGGACTCGGTCCTCGACGAGGCCGCGGGAGCGATCAAGCCGAGCGCGGCGTTCAACGACGCGCTGGCCTGCGACGTCGGCAACTCGAGCGTCTGGACCGTCAACGGCGGCTGCATGTCGCTCGGCATGGTGTTGGCGAGCTACGACGTCTCGCCCGTCCTCGCCATGGAGTACCTCAGCAAGATGGCCGAGCTGGGCAACCCCGCGGTGGACGGCATCTACCGCAACACCAACGTCGCCAGCTACCTGGGCGGCTTGCTCGCGAACCCGACGGTCCGCAACCAGCAGCTCGGCGGCGTCCCGGACGACGAGCTCGCGAAGATGGTGAGCAACGTCAGCCGCTTCCTCAAGTGAGGGAGGGCTGGGAGTAGAGGACCCCCACGCCGCCACCCGGCTGCCCGGGGTCCTCGCCTTGAGCGCGAAAGAGGACCCCTTGACCCCTGAGAACCGGCAGAGATTCACCCACCTCGGCGAGGTCGCCGTGGCGGACCCCGTCCTGGCGATGACGCTGCTCGGCGCCGGTCGCGTGAACGACGCCGGCTACCTCGACCTGCGGAGTGGCTGGGAGGTCTTGAACCTCGTCGCGCGCTGGGAGACCCTCACGGCCGACCAGCAGATCGAGGCCAAGACCCTCGAGCAGATCTGCAACGACCTCTGGGTCAGGGACCTGAAGTACACGGTGCGTCGGCCGCTCTTCCAGGTTGGCTCACCGTGGAAGGGCGAGTGGGACTACTACAACTCGCTCAACCCCAACATTGACTTCACGCTGATCATCAAGAGCTACATCGACTACGCGATCAGCCCCGACCCGACCCCCCTCGAGAACATCGTCACCAGCTTCGACTGCGTGTGCCCCGCCGGGCTCGTGCTCAGGAACGGGGCGACGTTCGACTCGTTCTTCACGAACCTCCGGGCCTTGCAGGCCGACGAGAACCCGACCGAGGCGGTCGTCACCTTCCACTGTCTCCGTCTACCGAGCAACGTGTACGGAAACATCAGCATCAACAAGGCCGTCGAGGAGCTCCGCAACCGGGGCTATTTGCCGCCGGCCTGAAAGGCAGGCGGGGCATGCCCCGGGGATCAGCAGCAGGCAGAAAGGTCATCCACCTCGCGGGCGTCGAAGGCGCCCTGCTGCCTCACGATCCTCGTTGGGAGAAGCGCGCGGTCGTCGAGGTCGTGACCGCCGCCTACGACGACGACGCGCTCGGCGTCGGCACGTCGCCCTACCGCGGGGACCTCTCCACGACCGGCCTGCGCGTCCCCGCCCTCGCCTCCACGCCGGACGACCGCTACCTGTTCCGGCTCGCGGCGGCGGTGGTGTCCCAGAAGCGCTCGGTCGTGCTCCGGGGCATCCGCACGCTCGTCACGATGCGGCAGGAGTACCTGGACGAGGCGACGCACAGCACGTTCGTCTTCGAGCGCGAGGTCGAGTCCCCGCTCTGGAACTTCCGCGACGGCAACGTCTCCTTCCACCTGCGCTGGTCGTACCCGTCGCAGGCCCGCCGCTTCGCGGCCGACGCCGACCCGGCACACCTGCCGGCGATGAGCCCGTCCTCGTGGGGCCTCGACTCGGCGCTGCTCTACGCCCCGCCGGCCGCGGTCTACACGCCGCTCGGTGGCGGTATCCCCCCGGGGCGCGGCGTCGACTACCTCGGGACGTGGCGCGACAACCGCTTCCCGTGGCACCGGACGAGCTGGGACCTCCAGATCCCGATCATCGGGCCCGGCGTCGTCACGCTGTACGCCTCGGTCAAGCAGACGAACCCGACGACGCGCCCGCAGATGCCGGTCTTCATGAACCCGGTCACCGACGGCTGGCGCGTCGAGGACCAGTTCCTGCTCCAGCACACGCAGGCCGTCTACGGTCACGTGGCCGGTGCGCTGACGCTCGAGCTCTTCCCCGACACGAAAGACATGACGTGAGGACAACACCATGAACGCGAAGATCAAGTGGGACGAACCTTCTCTGTCGCTCGGCCGCGAGAGCGACGACCCGTGGCTCGGGACCCCCCTGGGCCAGTCGGTGGCGGAGTACCCGATGTTTCCCGTGAACCCGTTCGCGTTCGCGGCACCCGCCCCGCGGCGGCGCTCGAGGGTGAGCTGGCTCGGACAGGTGGGAGTCGGCGGTGACAGCGGTCTGTCTGTCCCGCAGCTCAAGGAGACCAACTCCTACAAGACCTGTTACACGAACGGGGTCCAGAAGTGCTACGCGGCCTATCCGGATCCTCAGCAGTTCCAAGACTGTATTCAGGGCGCGGAGCAGCTCTGCCTGCAACTCGCCGACAAGGACGAGGCCGCCAAGAAGGGCGGCGGGGCCGCGTCGCAGACGCCGCAGCAGATCACGAACCTGCAGAACACCATCAACGCGGCCCTGACGAAGCTCGGGATCTGCAACATCGGCGTCGACGGCAAGATCGGGCCGACGACCTGCCGCGCGGCGGAGTACCTGACCAAGCAGGGCGCCGGCGTCTACGTCCCCGGCATCTGCGCGAGCAAGCCCGGCGCGGGCTCGTTCGACCCGAAGTGCAAGCTCGGCCAGAAGGGCCCGCCCGTCAGTCCCTGCGCGCTCTGCAAGGCGGACGAGGACTGCGTCGACGAGAAGTGCGTGCCCAAGTGCCCGGCCGGGCAGGAGCGCGGGACGGACGGCAAGTGCGCGGCGAAGAAGACCGCTGCCGCCGGCGGCGACACGCCCTGGGGCCTCTTCGCGCTCGGTACGGCGGCCGTGGGCGCGATCTTCCTCGCGCTGAGGGCGCCCAAGATGCCGCCCCGCGAGGCGGAGCGCCCCGCGGACAACCCGCGGCGAAAGCAGCGGCGCCGGGCGGCGTGAGGAGAAGATGGTCACTTGGCTCGGCGTCACGCTGTTGGACATCGGTCACGCCCGCGCGGCGCTGACCGCTTGGACCAACGCGCCCGGTAACCCGAAGCCGCTGCCGAGTTACGGTCTCACGTTCCCGTCGCTGAGCTGGACCCAGGAGGACGGCATCCTCCTGCACACGTTCGCGGTGTGGTGGAACGGGTCTGGGTACACGCCGCAGGTGCCGCTCGGGAAGGGGTCCCCCGCGCAGGCCGAGCTCACGGACGCGCACCTGTCCGCGCTCGACAAGTGGGCCGCCGGGGCGGTGCCGCTCCCGCCGGCGGTCGACGTGCCGGCGAGCAAGGCCCTGCTCGTGCTCTGGGCCAAGACCGACGGCGCCGGGCTCGCGCCCGCGGACTACGGCCTGCAGCCCGCCGACCTCGCCCCGAGCTGGAGCGCGCGCGACGCCACCGCGCTCGTCGCCTTCGCCAAGTGGGCGAACGCCGCGGGCGCGTCGCCGGCGCTGACCGAGGTCGGGATCCTGAACACCGACAAGAGCATCGCCCTCAAGCAGTGGTTCATCGAGCGTTCGTCCAAGATCCCGGGCGGGTGGGTGGCGCCCCAGGCTAAGCCCCCGGTGCAGAAGCCCCTGCCCGCGCCGGGACCGAACGCGGACAAGCCGCAGCCCGCGCCGGCGCCGACCGCGCTCGCGACCAAGTCCGACAGCACCGCGCTCTACGTGCTCGGAGGCGTGCTCGTCGCGGTCGTGGGCGGGCTCTGGGTCTGGATGGCGCGGACGCCTCGAGCTGCGGTGCCGCCGGGACCACAGGAGAATCCGTCCTCGATGTCCGCGATGTTTAGCGCGCCGAAAACGAAGAGAGAGCGGCGGTGGAAGCTCCTCGACTGGGCGGAGAAGAGAGACGTCAGTGGGCGGCCGTTAGCCTACTTGCAACGCGCGTACGCCATCCTCGACGATTGGCACGACGAGAGGCGCGTGAGTGAGCGCGAGTACGTCGAACTCGAGAGTATGTTGGCGCAATTCGGAGTCCGTCGGGTAAGAGTGCTGGGATCGAAAAAGGCATCATGATGGAACGCTGGACGCACAACTTCTACGCTTACTGGGACGGCAAGCAGGTCTACAAGGCCTGGGGCGCGTTCCTGTCCAAGGAGGAGGGCCGCGCGCAGTCCAAGCAGATCTGGACGTCGCTCGCGCAGACCAACGCGCAGAACCACCTCGTGGTCTACGACGAGCAGCCGTCCAAGCACGTCGTCGAGGCCTACGACGGCGCGAAGTTCACCCTGGTGAGCGGGTTGCCGGCGGTCCCGCCGCCGCCCGCGCCCAAGTGCCCGCCGGGCCAGGTGTTCGACGCGAGCGGCAAGTGCGTGCTGAAGTGCCCGCCGGGTACGAAGCTCATCAAGACGAACCCCGGAGACTCGGGCACGTGCGTGCCCGTCCTGCCGCCGCCGACGCACCTGATCCCAAAACCGACGTCACCCGGCCCGATCACGGCGATCTTCCCGTTCTTCCCCCGACCCCCGCGCGTCGCCGGTGTCGGACGCGTGCGGTGGAGCGACTCCGAGGTCGGCCGCCGGCAGAGCGTGCCCGCGTGCCCGCCGGGCTACCACTACAGCTCGCGCTACCACACGTGCGTGCCGGGGGCGAAGCCGGACCCGCTCCTGCACGGGCTCGGCGCAGTCTTCCCTCCCGTCACGAAGCCGGACGAGGTCGCGGAGGCGAAGCAGGCCCTCGCGGTGTGGGGGGAGAAGAACACCTCGCCCGTGTCCGGTTACAAGGGTGAGGGAGCCGCCTGGAACGCGACCGACGCCACGATGCTGATCGCGTTCGCGGACTGGTGGAACGTGAACTACTCGGTCAAGCTCGCGACGACGGGCGTGCTCGACTCGCAGCACCTGTTCTCCCTCCGGACGTACGTGCTCACGCCGACGCAGAAACCCGGCGGCGGGGGTGCGGTAGTCGTGAACGTCCCCGGTGGCGGGAACGTAGTCGTCCCGTCGGTCGAGGACACTGCGAGCTGCATCGCGAAGTGCCCGAAGACGGGTCCTGAGATGCTCTCGTGCATCAAGGCGTGCACGGACAAGTACGGGGTGCTCCCCCAGACCGCGCCGCCTCCCGTAGATACCGGTGGTGGCGGCGGTGGCATGGTCGCGCCGCCGCCTGCCGGTGGCGGTACGGTCACGCCGCTCGCCAAGCCCGCAGCGAAGAGTGAGACGCCCTGGGGCTGGATCATCGGCGGCGCGGCGCTCGCGGGCGTCGCGGGACTGGCGATCTGGTCGGGCGCGCGGGGCGTGGGCGGGGCGATGGCGCCGAACCCCTCGAGCAGGGACCTGCTGGTGCAGTGGGACAACTTCGGTAGGCCGCGAGTCGTGCGTGGTCCCGTCTGGAGGATGATCACGTTACCCATTGGAGTGAGGGACAAGCACGGCGACGTCATCACGAAGTACACGCCTGATTGGGCGCGCATCGGCTACGTGAAGGTCTCCGATTCAGCGACGATGAGGAGTCCTCGCCAGTCGGGACACGAGATCGAGGGCCGCGTCACGATCAAGGGTAAGTCCTACAGCGCGTTCACGAGCGGCGGTGAGAACCCCGACGGCGGTGACGGGATGATCATTGTTCGTACGCGGACGCACCGCGGCAGGTACGCCGCGCGAGCTAACCCCGCCCCCGCCAAGATGATCTACTGGAAAGAGATCAAGCCCGAGGACGCGGTCACGCTCGAGGGCGAGCCGCGGTCGCAGTATTACGTCGTCAGGAAGCCGAACGGGAAAAAGTTCCTGGCGCACTGGAGCGGACAGGAGGCGCGTGAGGCGCAGCGGTGGCTCGAGAGCAGGAGAAAGTCATGAGCAAGGTCACCTGGCTCGGCCAAGTCGTCCCCGTTCCCGTTCCCCCGGCGCCCGCCTACGTGCTGACGACGACCGGCATCCCGCCGAGCAGCGTCGCCCTGCGCACGCCCGAGAGGACGGTCGTGGTCGGCGGCCCGCGCGTGCTGCAGCTCGGCCAGCCCGACGAGCCCGTGAAGACGGACTGGGGCATGTTCTGGGGACTGCTCTCGGTCGCGGGCGCCGCGCTCGCCGCCTACCACGGCTACAAGCGCAACCACGAGTCCACCGGCTCCGCCGTGGGCTGGGGCGTGCTCGGCGCGCTCTTCCCGGTCATCACCGTCCCCGTCGCGCTCGCGCAGGGGTACGGCGAGCCGAAGGGGGCGAGTGAGAACCCCGCGTCCCCTAAGCAGCTCAAGAGAGCGGAGCGGATCGTCAGCGAGCACCTAGCCAAGGGCTACGCCAGCACGAAGAACGTTACCTGGAAAGAGGCGCGGCAAGTAGCGAGGTTGGCTCGACCTGTCGTGTTCGCTTCTTGGCTCGATCTTGAAGACTACGTCGCGGAGAAGTGGGCGAGCACGAAGAATTTGACTTACGACGAGGTAGCTCAAGAAATTCGTTCAGGCGCGAGCGACAACCCCGTCTCGCGACGGGGTCCGGAGTTCGCCGAGGTCGGCGTCTTTGAGTACGAGGGCGTGAAGTACCAGGCGGGCGGCGCGTTCTACGATCGAGAGCACGGCGTGCTCGCGGGTTATCCGGGAGAGACGGCGCCGCACAAGTCGGCG
>ERZ1292625.2043-Hain-H41-01um-R1-2043-length-20244-cov-72_pt3 | contig 16997 bp, 18 predicted proteins | sample MGYA00564400_ERZ1292625 | MGnify/ENA primary metagenome ERZ1292625 (study PRJEB36523, sample SAMEA6512639) | groundwater metagenome | collected 2019-01-08 | study: AquaDiva: Metagenomics assemblies of 32 groundwater samples | reverse complement strand
AAGTTCTTCTGCATCTCGCCAAAACCTTCTTTTCTTTGTCTTAATGCCGATAACTGTCGTACTTGTTCCCCCAGCTTTGGGAAAGTCTGTGTCAATATCGGCCTGTCCTGAAACGCCTGTTCAATATTGTCATTAGTAATATCAGGGAATTGAGCATTTAACTTCTTTCCTTCAGGCGTGCCAAACATGGTGATTTGAATATCTTCCATTTGAGTCTGGGCATCTTTAGATGCTCCGGTTAATTGTTCCTTGATGAAATTCGGGTGATTCTTTTGTAAGGTAGACAAGAACGTTGAGCCTTCCTGCGGGGTGATAATATTATTTCCGTCTATATCAGCCCCATTTATTTTCATAAAATCAACAATCCCCTTTGTTCTTGTAGGAGTAAAACTAACCCCTAATACTTTATTTAAATCAATAGGTTCGTTCTTATCAAGAATATCCTGCCTATTCTTTTCTGCCTGTGATGTTCTGGAAACTGCAAAAGCATCAGAGCTTCTTGTGGAAGCCTCCGTACTTGCTATACTCGCCTCTGCCATTCGATGTTGCTGCCCAAACTCGGTTGCATCAATAGCTGCACCGAAATCGAAGAACTTCTTCTTGGGCGCTATCCGGCTCGATGTTCCAGCATCAGCTTGATTATCACGATTAAGCCCTCCTCTTGCAAACTTAAATGCTTCCCCTAATATTGATGCCATAATCAATCCCCCTTATCTATTGCTTCTCATAAATTCCCTGTAATAGTCTTATATGCTCCGAATTAAGAATACTCGCATAATTCCCAAATTCCAATGGGTTACACCTTATAGCATTTTGATATGCCCATTGCATTTTATCGGCATTGCCAGTGCGAATATAAGCGCCAAGCTGGTGTCTTGCCAAATCAAAATATATATCACTTTTATATCTGTAAAGCGTGCCAATTCCGCACAGAATTACAAATATGATTATTACCGAATAAAACCCTGTGTTAATGTATTTGTTCTGCATACGACAACACTTAACCCTAATAAGAAAAATAGCATAACAGGTAAAACTGTATGTGCAAATGAAAATTGATTCTGTATAAAATAAGCCAATACACCGGAACTTAAAGCCACAATAAGCAGTCTGTTGTTCATCAAATGAACATACATCATTCTTGTATAAGCCCATATTGCGTATAGATACACAAGTAGCCCCATAATGCCTGTGGCTACCAGCACATCCATGAAATCCTGATGTACCCTATCCTGATTCTCTGTCAAAGGACGGGTCTCTTTCTTCGCCAAATAAACCTTGCTAACGTATGGCATAAACACAAATCCGTAATTACCAAACCCAATACCTGTAACCGGATAATCCTTCACAACTTCAATGGCGGTAAGAATATTATAATATCTGGCAAACATTGTGCCGCCAAGTTTTTGAGTCTCGCTGCTTAAATTAATATCGTCACTAAATCTCTTAAATACGGTTTGGTCTTTCAGACTACAAAACACCGATATTCCCACGACAACTAAAAGCAATATTATTATTTTCAGCCTGTTCCATTTAAATATAGTTCTGCCAAGTAATGCAAAAAAGAATATATTTGATACCACCAACCCTATAAATGATGCCCTTGTCTTAGTTAGATAAAATGTAGTTATTATTAAAACCGCACATAGTAAATATAAGCACAACATGGATCGCTTCTGCGCTTTAATAACCCTATAATATACAAGAGGCAATATCATTATCAGATACGCTGAGAAGAATGCAGGATGCCCTGTGGTGCTGAATATCCGCTTCCCCATATCACTGTTCCACGTGAAACAATCTATACCATAGTTCTGGCATATACCATAGCCACAAGTTAAACACACTGTAATTATTATCACACTCAGGAATAAATCAATCATTTTGTATTCGACATAATTCGTTATAATAAAGAACATAAACATATAACACACAAGCGAGAACAATCCATTGTATCGTTTATATCCACCAAGCACACTGGTTAAAGGGTCAATCGCAAAGCATGTCGCCACACATGCAACCGCCAAATAACAAGCAATCGGCAGTAGTAATGGATTATACATGAAACTGCTCCCTCTGTTAATAATCCTTTTAACACAGAAAGCAACTATCAATGCGAATACCAATAAATAGAAAGCCGTTATCTTAGACAAATCGAATACGCTGTATAAACGCACATCAAAGAATAATGGGACAATAATCAATATCGCAAGCAATATCGCAAGCAAGCACTGGTTTAAGATTTTATCCATCTGTTTTCAGCAAGATTACAACAGTTATATCTTCATCTGCCTTAGTGCCTATTATCTTAAATCCCGCACTAAGCAAAATCCTTATCATGTTGTTCTTTGTATTATCAGCATTCATTGTTATATATTTAAAATCCTTGTGTATCTTCTTGATAATCTCTCTGATTATCCTTACTACCTTCTTGCCTAAAAACTCAGGCATCAACTGCATGTACTGTATATTGATTGTGTTGATATTCTCAAATGAACCTGCCATGTAGCCCACATACGCACCTTCCCAGAATCCAAGATACACATCTGTTGGCATATACCCCTCTTTAAACTCCACATCAGGGTATCTTTCTTTTGCCTCTGTATAAGTAAGTCTATGAATTACGTAGTCAAGCATCAGCTAATTGCACTTACAACAGGGCCAACTGTCTTTCCGAAAATAGCATTATTAAGGTCGTCTCTTCGTTTTTGTTTTTCGGCTTTTTTAGCCGTTCTCTGTTTTTGTAATTCCAAATCAGTTGATACATCAAACCGTCTATTCTCTTCCTCTTGTTGTCTAAGGGCTAAGGCAGTTCTTGATTGCTGAACCTTATCAGCTTGTTCTGTTTCCAATTGCTGTTCAAGTACCTTCCCCTTTGCTATATCAGGGAACCTCTGGCCTGTTCTCAGTCCAAAGTTCGTTATGATTTTTTCTACCCTGTTTGCACTATCTTTCTGCAAAAATTTATTAGTCTCTGGTGATATTGCCATATATACTACTCCTTAAAAAAACCTAATTCTGTATTTGCCTCCATGGAAGGAATTGGCCTCCCAGCGCCATTGGCTCAAACCCTCTGTCTTCATCATTCGCCGTCATTGTGCATCTGAACCTGTGAAAAGTGCCAAGCAGGTCTCTTGACGCTATCGGCATGGCCAGCCTAAACCCTGTCCTCGCAGGACTCATTGAGAAGTCCTGCCCTGTTTTATTACCGTCTACATAATGCGTTACCGTAACTGAATTAGTTGTGGTTCCTTTCGCTGCCATAATTAATCGCAGAAACCTTAACTTTGATTCTGTCATTACATTTCCAGATAGAGGAATATCTCCTGTTTCAAATACAGATACAATATTCCTGCCATCGAAACTTGTGCCATTAGCAAGCCTGAACAAATCTCCTGAATCGTTTGCACCATAAGCATACGTTACCCCTGTGTCTGTAGCAACAATACTTGTGCCTGCCTGCAAAGGATTAACATTCCTGTCCATCTTAAACCAACCCTGTCGTCTTAAATCAAATACCATCTCTGTATCTAATTCTGCGGTTGAAGTCCCCTTTGAGCTAAACAGCCAACGATAATAATGATTGTCGTCATGTGTTTCAAAGAACCCTCTTGACTTATTAGCCCTTGTCAGCTCAATAGCCTCTGGCCTTGTCTGGTCAAAGTAATTACTTATTGAATCGGATATAGGAATAATACTTGCACTATCCCACATATATATCCCGCCATTACCCTGCCATATCGCTATTTGCTTTGACTGTAAAGGTGAAAACTCAAGTCCTATTGATGAAGAATCAAGAGTAAGCGGAGCATTGCAACCAATGCGATTGGAAATCTCAATAACTTGCCAATCTTTAGGGTCTTTACCTATAAGAAGATGTGATGAATTATTCTTCAATACAAGAATATCAGCCTCCGACCCCGCATTTGCCTTGCTATGAACTTCTACCGCTGCCTGAATATCGGTATCATCACCATAGAAGAACGGGTCGCCTGAATCCTCTCCGTTAAACACATTAAGCGTAGCGACATTACTTACAATAGACTTATTTCTTTCATTCGCCTGGTCGTTAAACAACCATGTTCTGCCCTGTGCATTTAACCCAAACTTATAATTTGATATTGGTTTCTGTGAAGGAATCCCACCGATATAATAAACAAATAAGTTGGTGCTTGAGATAACTTGACTAAATTGTATCCTATAATAATATAAAGGGGACTCAGTTTTAATCTTAGTCTTAAATTCTACATTTTCTAAAAGCGGTGTCCATGTAACATTGCCATCATTTGCAAAGGATATACCATTAGACTTGGTGCCATCATTTAAATCACTAACGGCCTTCCATTCATCATCATCCCAATAGCTTACTGTTAAAACAGTATTCGCAACCGCATTAGATTTACGGGGAATCATCTTTATCCTGAAGCCCTGCATTTTCTCCGTAAATCCCAGATATATAAATTCAGTTGTGCCTAAATCATTAACGCCAGATTCCGCTAATTTAATATAAGTAGCTTCATCAAATCCGGTAGAATTGTCAAAAGTAAATTCATTTTTGAAGACATTTGTAGTAAAATCAATAAATTTATTCTGGTCAAGGAATTGGCCTGAGATAATAGTACGCAACTTACCATCCCAGAAATCTACCAACTTTTGAAACGGCTCATCTACTGTTACCTGACTTATAGTCGCAGTATCGGTTGCATTTGTAAACATAACTCTGTAAAAATAACCGTAAATACCTTCAATTATCTTTACTTTAGCAGTACTTTCTGTGGAATTAAATGCCACTGTTCCTGTTTGAGCAAGCGGTATTCCTCCGGAAGCAGTATTGTCTACAAGCCCTGTAACCGCTGTCATGGTACTGCCATTCCAATACTTAATCGTAGTCGTACCAGTACGGGTATTTGGCGTGCCAACGTAGAATTTAATACCTTGCAATGGTAATCGTGCGGCTACATAAGCAGTTACGCTACCGATACCGACATCGTGTGTAGCAAATGTTACCCGTTTAAGGGTGGCGACATTCTCCGAATCAGTAAGATTATTCCAAATCTGTTCAGTATAATCTTTATTCCATGCAGTAGAACTCCCAGGGTCAGTCCCATCAAAGATAGAGAAGTAGCCCGGCTTGTTTTCAAGCCCACCCCATACCTGTGTTTCTTTGCCATTGCAATAAAGCACATGCCCTATATTTGCATCACTAAACCTCCCATCGCTTGCCCCTGAAGCGTCTGTATGTAGCGCAGTAGCGGTAAACGACCCTGTAGCAGGTGTTGAAGTGCTATGCCTGAATACGGCAGGATTAGCGTCATTACCATCATAAGCCTGTACTAATACGTGTGTTTCAGGAGGATTACCCTTAATAAACTGAAACATATTCGCTATCTTAGGATTGGTAGTAAGCGGTGAAGTAGTAATCTTAGACATACCCCGAACGCTCTTAATGCCATTGTCGGTATATTCAAGATTAGTTAGAGTTGCAAAGTTTGATATTTGAGGTTTGTCTGTCTCTGTAAATACCAACTTGGCAGGGTCAAGACTACTTATAAGCCTGCCATTAAGCTCTAGTTGAAATGGCACAAGCTGTGATTGCTGTGCAAATATACCACCGCAGACAGTTAAGATTATCCCAAATATAATAAATATTCTTTTCATTTATTATTTACGCCTTTTCATATTAACTCTCATTGTCCTACCCTTGTGATAAGCAGTATCACTTGAGTTTTTAATTAATCTTAAAGCATTATCTGCTAACTGAAAAAAACTATCCGCTTTCTTAAAATCCTGGTCTCTACGTTTATAAATAGACGCTGCAAAGTAAATTGCGTGCATACAATATTGCTCAGGCAAGCCGAATATTCTGAAATCTGCAAACATCGGAAGCGGTTTAACTATCTGATACATAGTTACGGTATGGCCTGCTGTTGAAGGCGGAGGGTCTAAGATAAGCTGGTATCTTGCCTGCGGCTGTATAGCATAAGTATCTGCATTTGCCCACCCACGCCTTACATCCTCATCCGCATTGTCAAACATGGCAGTCTGTAACGCAGTTTCAGACGTTACATCAAGCACATAACCATTGTATAAAGTACCCGAAGTCGTATTGTGAACTATATCTCTCGGCTGGACACCATCTACAGAAAAGGTTTCACCGGTATTGGTCAATGTGGATTCATTGGTATCAGTATTAAGCGCACCTGCGCTTGTTGCAGTGCCTGTGACACGACCGAACTGCGCTAATTTGTCAGTAACCGAAAATCTGCTCGGAATAAGAACCGAGGTTGTTTGATTATCAAACGTGATATTGGTAAATGGTTCAAATGGAAGAAAGTAATTAGACGTCCCGTCATTATACTTAATATAATAATCGCCGCTTTCATTCCTTAAATGCAGACCTAAATACTGTGCATTAAGATTATATCGTGCCTGGCCTGCAACAGTAGTTATAGCCTGTTCGGCATGAAGCAAGCCCATAAGTTCGGCTACCATGATACCGCCTCTATCAAGAAAGTAATACTCTGCCTTTCGTTTGAGCCAACCCGACCCTACGGGTTCGCCCAATATTTCTCTTAGCGCATCAAGGGCTTCTCTTCCATCCATAACCTACTCCTTTTTTGTTTAATCAGCAAAAGGGCGACAATTAATCTACTCCTTTTTGTGTTTTGCCTCACACCATCTTGAATCGTGTAATGCCTTGCCGCCTATTTTCATCGTCTTATTACAATCAGGACAAGTATACCCTTCTGCTTTTGATTCTGCCTGTTCCGCTTCCAACTCCTGAGTAATCTCTTTCTCTCTCGCTTCTAACGTCTTAATCCTGTTCCTGATTTCCATTTCTTTTAAGTCAATACCTACTGTAATCTGATTACTCTTACTTGCACTCCCGCCTGCTTTCCTTCTAAGATTTTCAAGTAAATAAGGTTCGTCCCCGCCAGTTAGATGCCAATGTGTTATCTTTAGAATTTTCTCGGCCTGACTCCTTGAAATCATTCCTGTTTTAGCATCAAGCTCTACGTTACATCTCTTTGCAAGTAGTTTATCCACCCGAACACATGGTTCTGTCATCCTTCTGGCTTCCTCGCCAGGGTCAATACCCTTCATAGTTTCCATGTCACGTTCAGTAAACTGAGCAGAAGATACCTCTTGTTCTAAAGCTGAAAAAGAGACATTCATATCCGCTTTTTCCGTAGCATTAAAAACAGGCACTTCGTTTATTTCTGCAAGTCGCTGTCTCTCCTTGATTAACTGCCTTTTGGTATATTCAAGCGCAGACGAAGATACATGCCTGTTGTCAAGAGCGTCCTGCCGTTCTTCGATAGATTGTTCTAATTGTTCCTTAGCTTTCTTCTGCATATACGCAGGATAAGAAGAAGCTGTCTTTTTACCCTTATACTCACCAGTTTCCTTGTCAAATAAATGTTTCCTATCTACTTCGCCAAACATTGATTTGACTTTTTCAACAGGTCTTTCCATCGTATCTGTACTCATTGATTCCTCCGATCCCGCTAAGCGGGACTCATAAATTTGGGAGAGAGCGATATTACCCCCTCCCATGTGTTTACAAAATCTAAGCGTCTGTAGACAAAGTAATATTTGTTGTTGTTGCTGTCTGCTCTCCTGCAGCATTAACCACGGGCAACGGTGAAATAAAATACATTGATGCTCCCTGAAATGCTTCTGTGATATTAGCGGCATTGTCCTGTAATATAGCCGTAATATTCGGACCCATTCTGCCAGTAGAAGCATTCACACTTATAGCAGAATCAGTTGCATTTTCAGTCCATATATAAGAACCTTTTCCACCCTCAATATTGAGCCTAGTACAAATAGTAATAGTAGCCATAATGGCGCTAAGGTCGAAATCACCATAAATATTAAAATTTTTAATTATGATGTCATCACCACCTGTAAGCGCTATTACCGCCAATGGACTTGCTTCATTTCCTCCACTTGGAGTTGAAGTTCCTATATGAGTATATCCATCAATCAACATCCTGTTTGCATTTGCATCAGTCTGGATAACGGTTATAAATTCACCGCCTGCATCTATGTCTCTTGTTTCACAGTTCAACATCTTGAAGTCCGCAGCATTTACATCTATTCCTGCCGTAATATCAGCGAATCTTGCCTCGAATAACAAATTGACAATCGTTATATTGGCTGCGTCTACATCTACATCTGCCGTTGCCACTGTACTAAGTCTCACAGTAGGCCGAAGCGAACCCTGCCCAATACCGATAATCGTTATGCCTGCGATGTCTAAGTCGAGTCCCCCTGCGGCTGTAACGGTTTCTATATGGCCGGGTTTTACCAGAATCACATCGCCTTGATTCGCAACGCACTGGCCGACAGCAGCATCAATCGTAGAAAACGGCGTATCTATCGAACCATCTGCTCCAGTACTTGCATTAGCATCAGTGGAATCAACCCAATACACATTAACATCAGCAAAGATATTACCGCCTATTCCGGGCAGTACCGGAACTCCGAATGAACTCAAGCCGTTCGGAAATCGAGTAATATCTGCCTTTACATCTTGGCTTGCTACTATGCCAATTGAAAATGTAAACACAATAGCAAGTAAAACATTTTTCAGTTTTTCCATTTTATCTCCTCGCTATTTTAAGTTACCTGATGCCAAAATATATGTCTCCAATCAATAAAACCTAACGAATACCGGTCATATATTGACTGCCTTATGGCCTTCGTCATAAAGTCTCTTTCACGCTCGGTTTCGCCCTTGATTCTATCTAGGAAAATCATGTTTTTCTTCATCATGTCAAGGTCAACCATAGCCCAGTTTGAGACAGAGAAATCTTCCATGCGCTCCCATACAATGATTTGGTACATACTAGCCTGCATGTTTACTGTTCTCTCCCCCGAATCAAGACCCCATGGCGTGTTATTCAGCTCGCCTGCTTTAAACTCATTACTATCTGAAACAAGCAAACCCCACCTGCGATTAGTACTATACCTTCTACCGAGAGGATTCTTAAACTTACGCATAAGTATCCTGGTTGCAGCAGCAGAAGTCTTGTTTAACGCAGATGTTCCTAAATTGTCAAAACCAGTAGTCGTACTGACACCAACCCTCTTGGTTGTATGGCTATTTGAAGCCAATGCCACACCTTCTTCCTGATTAGTAATGAAGTCGTATGAACTTGATGTAGCATTTGCCACAACTTTCACTGCGCTATCTTCCCTGCCCCTATTGGCCGCATCAACAAGGCCTGCCTCTATACTTCCGAGAGTCATAACTCCATACTGCTCATCATCCATAAGGGTTCTCTCTGTTTCCACAAATCCGCCGAATTGCTTGGCTTCTATCTTTGTAGAATATCCCGGCACCATACTTAGCTCGGAAAATCTACCTGTGAAGTCCTGCACATCGGGAACTTGGCCTACGGAATAGAATTCCTCCGTAGCTTTATCGGAAGAGACACGTGTGTAAATCTTGTCTATCATATTAGACTGTTCTACAAACGTCTGTCTGTCCACCGATACCTTTTTCAATCCTTCAAAAAGGAGTTTCGTGTATGCACTCGATACGTTTGGCATTTAAAGTCCTCCTATTAATTAATTAGTGTTATGCTATTGGTGTTCCGAAGTGTTTCGGTATAAATCTGAATTCACAGAACTCTTTGCCTGCTGTTCTTAAATCAATGTAATCAACAATTATACCGTAATAATCTGCTGTCAATGCTGCGCCACAATTAATATAAAGCCCTGCTGCATCAAACTGAACACGGCAGAAACCATGCTTTAGATTTACTTTTACTCCGGTATCCCCAATTGAAATATCCCTTGTAAATGGATGGTCATTAGTATGCACAGTCGAAGAAGCATCATCTGTTACACGATAAGCTCCGGCATTAACACCAGACCTGAAGTATAAAGTGCTTAAATCAGCAACGCCGGCAGCATCAGCAGCATTTGTAGTACAACCCAAGCCGTCCGTGCTTCCTGCTGTTACTGTAAGCAAAGTAGGGGCAGTGCCAAAGGCAGCGTTATATATTGGCGCACGAATTCTGGTAGTACAATCAATTATTGCAATCTCTACCATCGCCAATTTCTCACCTTTAGGATACATACCTCTATTACCGAATTGAGTCCTGCCTACCAAGCCTGCCTGGGTAACAAGGCCGGTAATTTCTTCGCCTGCAAACCCAGCCACAGTAGTTCCATCTTCATACACCTTAGTTTCATTGTTTGTGCCAATTACAAGGCCGGCAATAATTGTTTCACCGGTTGTGTCAAGTGCGCCAGATGCAATATCAATCAGATCAACTCCTTCGCCAGACCACTCAACAAGTGAACCGACAAACAACTCTGCGGCTCCCGTAACAGGAACCATCTCTAGTTGTGATTGTTTTAATTCGACTAATTCCATGTTAGAATCTCCTTAAATTAAGTTAATTTGTCATTATTTGTATGACATACAAGCCATATATTTCATGTAAGAATACCCGTTACGGATAAAATCCCGCATAATTTAAGGAATGACACAACGGGCATCCCCCACCGTTTGTGCTATGGCTATGCACAACCGTCTGCGTTCCTCCACTGGAATTAAGCCTTAGTGAGGCCATTGATTTCCGCACATGCCCCATCACGGATATAGCAGACTTAGCATTGCCTGGTATAATCCCTGCGGATTGTGTGGTGAAATCAGTATGCTCTATAGCGTCACCTGATTTACTTCCTCCCAATTGATGAACTTTGTCATGGCAAATCTGGCCGCAATTCCAACATCTGTAAAACTTCCCATTATCCTTATCACCTTTAAACTGAGGTGTTTCATCCCATAATAAATGTGTTCTGGATTCCTTGGGAATATTTACATGCCTGTTTATGAATTTAGCTCTTGGCCTTGCCATAATCAAAAAAAAAGGCTGAAACTCAATGCAGTAAATATTCTGCACCAAATTTCAGCCTGATTGTTTCAGTACTGTTTTAAATTATAGTTTTATAGACTCTGTTTTCTTATAACGCTGAATTACTCCATTCTCAAATATAATCTCAAGCGAACCGTAGAATTTCCCAACTTCCAGATTTCGCATTTCATTAATTACCTTGCCTGTTTTATCAGGTGGATATTTAAGAACTCCATCGTATTTATGAAGTTCGACTTTCATGCGTTTTGTACCCGAAATCACTTCATCAATCAATTACCACGCCCTATTCTTGTTAAAATTGTCAAGACTTGACCTTAATTTCGCCAGTTCAGGCGTGTCTTGTTCTTTCTTCTTTGATGCGGGCGCACCTGTACCACTCCCGCCTACGCCTGTTCCAACCGCCTTCTCCTGCTTGAGATTAACTTTCTTAGTCGAACCCCCACGAACAACGCCCCTGTAATAGTTCAGTTGTGCCTTCTCTATATTCCATTGAGCATCTTGTAATGGATTATTAAACACATTTTCTTTCTGGTTCTCAAGATTAGCCATAATAGCAGCCTTTTCAGCAGAAGACATTTCTTCATTTTCCTCAAGTAAAATACGGACATGCTTCTCATATTCTTTTGTATAAGCCCTCTGTTCCTTATCCTGCTCTGACATCATCTCTGTGGCATTCTCCCTAAACCACTTCTTTGCGACAACAGGATTGGTTATATCAATAAAATCATCGCCATCAGCCTTTGGCTTGCCTACTGCTTCGATCCGTTCCTGTAACCTTGCAATGGTGTTGTTTGTAACGGCTTGGCCGTCCTGTAATTCACGGTACCTTCGGCCTAACAGAGATTGGTCGTTAAGCAACTTCTCATGCTTTTCCCTCAACCCCGCAAGCTCTGCGCTCTCTGCCTTTAACCTTTCTAATTCCCGTTCGGGTGTTTCTTTCTCTGCTGACGGTTCACCTGCTTCGCCTGTTCCTTCTTCATCTATTATCACTTCTTCGTCTATTATTACTTCTTCGTCCTCTGTCCCCATATTATCCCCCTTTTCTACCTTGTTTGATTTTATTGCTAATATTTTTTATCTTGTTAAGACTCGATTCTTTTGTTCTTAATATAGCCTCCCATCTTGCTTTAACTTTAAGGGCGGTATTATGTTCAAGGATTAAGGCAAGAATATTGCTATAATTCTGCTCTACAGGTTTACTATCATCATGCTTAAACAACATTATCTTGCTAAGACTTTCCATCAAGACTGAATCCATATCCTGCGTCAATACCCTGCCATGAGGACTGCTGAACGCATCTTCAAGAGAAAGTCCCTTGTTTATATTTTTAGCCATAACCTCTTTTGTTTCAGGATTAAGAGTGCTACTTTGAAATATTTCAAAATCTTCTTCAGTTATTTTTTCGCTAATTATACACCTCCAATTTTCAGTATACTCTCATATTCGATATTATACGGAGAAATACCATGTGACATAACGCACCTAATGCAAGAATTGACCATATATAAAAAACTATATCATAAATAGTAAAACTATATCTTTTAGGCTCGGCGGAATTTTCACAATCCCACATTTTATTATACTCATACCATTGAGCAAAGCCATCGCTATAGGTTTTATTTACTCTCCCTTTCATTTCCTCGACTGTTTCGTCCACTTTATGCGCCCACGCTTTCTCTTACACTCTGCTCCAGGTTACTTTGCGGGAAGCCCTGCTGATTGCTTGTCGGGAGCAATGTTCTCCCTCCTGCAACGCTACCGACCTCGCCACCCCCGCCTACATTTTCATCGAGCAAAATATTTTTAATATCATCATATTCCTCGCCTTGCAAACCCAATATCTTTAAATTCAGCGCATTAATAACAAGTGGTGTTTTTGGATTTTCTATTCCGGCATTAATCTGTAACATCTGTAATAACGTTTTTGTTTTCGCATTCTTGCCATGTTCCGTTTCTATTGCCGAAGTTATAGATTTATAGGCATACGCACGGGAAGGGTCATAATCTTCGGCTAAATCTCCAAGCATTTCATTATGGGTTTGTAATGTCGCAAACTGATAGTGCATTTGCGATGCCATCCAATATAATTCAGATAACATCGTATATGTAAAAGTTAGTTCTTTAAACCTGTTTCTTGTAGTAGTCCTTGCCTCATCCCTTGCCTCAGCCGTAGCAGACTGAACAGGGGCGACAGAAGTAGGGTCGGTTGCCTGTACCTGTTCCATGCTGCTGCCAAGAAATGATGCCTGATTCATAGCCTCGCCGATATTTGCCTGTATCTCAAGAGGTTTTAAATCATTCGGATCTTCCAACCCTATAATATGTTCGGGTTCTATAAATAGCGTGTCATTGCTTTCAATAGACGATTTACGGCATATAAATGTTTTCATAGTCGCAAGCATAACCGCATCGTTACTTATATTTACGGTATCGTCTATAGCAATTTGAAGTTCCCGACTGCATTTACCATCACCCATACCATCAGATTTACTTGGATGAACATAGCATAAGCCTCTGATAAGAGGTATGTAAGCTTCTCCTCTTGCGCTACGATAAGGATTCTGCTGAAATCTGATAAGCACTTTATGCCCGCCTGAAATGGCAAATGCAGAAATCACGCTTAATTTAATTGCACCTTCGACAATATTGCCATTCTTATCTATTCCAGGTTCTATCCCAGTTTCATTTCCTTCGCTATCTTTAGTTATAACGGCAAAATCATCGCCATATCGTTCTATAATCAACCAATCTTTAATGGGATTTTTATCTGATTCCAGTCCCTTTGGTATTCCGTAATCGCTGGTATGCGTGCCGCTTCCTCTATCCCTGCCGTCTATTTTAAGGCTTCTTAATACGTCAAGATTAAAGAACCCCATTTCAACCTGCCGTTCTTCCATCCATGTTATTGTCGTATTATATCTTATAATAACCCATTTTTCCTCCTGCAATGAGTAAGTATATTGTGATGATGTAAAAATATCATCCCTGCTTATTATATCAAAATTGAACCTGTCAATAACAGGTATATCGCCTTCAACCGGAACGTCACGGAATTCAATCGCAGGTATTTGAAACTGCCTGTCAATAAGCACTTCGCCATGAATATCTATTTCATCTGAATCTCTTTCTTCGGTTCTTGTTCCGATTATTCCCCGTTCCGTTTTCTGTTCCCACCAACATCTGAGATAACATGCTCCGTCTAAATCTTTCATGCTCGTTGCCCTGAGCAGCTTTTGATAATAAAATAATTCCCTCTGATTAAAAATATTGTTTACGAGTTTCTTTTCAGCCTTTGCGGCTGGAATTGCCTTGCTATCCCCTATATATACTTCAACAAAATCCCTTGTGCTGAAATTCTGCACAGCAGCCAGCCCCTGACTCTGTAAATGAAGCGCAGTAAACTTTGCGGTAGTCACATCCGAACGCCAGTCATAATTCTTTCGTGTGCGTTCACAACTAAGCATATCCAGGTATGATTGATAATCGGCATTGCCCGACTCCGCATTAGTCTGTGCCGTTTGATATTCATGGCTTACTATACGGTCAGCCAAAGCATTTTCTATACTTTCGTCAAACCTGTGATTTGAAGGTTTGATTACTATTTCTTCTTTAGGTTTTCTCTTTGCCATTTTTATCTTCTGCCTTGAAAATATAAAACTTTCTCTCGTTCTACCAACCTCTCCTGCATTAAGACAGGTGGTCTGAACCTCGCATCTTTATGTAAAAACTCCAAACCCGTACAATGGTCTGAATATTGCTGGGAAGGTTCACCCTTCTCCATTCGCCAGTTTTTTAATGATAAGCGCACCTGCTTACAAGGCGCAAGTACCCATAATGTAGGCAAGTATTTTTCTCTCTCTATATTAATAACATCCTCATTGCCGAGATAATTACTTGCCTCATTATTAAAAGGTGTTTTCACTATTAACGAATTCCGTAACCGCTGTCTAATCTTCTCCCTGCCCCGCGTACCTTTGGTATTTGCAGTCGTAAAATAACCGCCCTCACATACTCCCTGCCGTTTGAATTCAGCAAGATAGCCATTAATATCATCAACAGTAGTTCTTACCGTTCCATCTTCTTTCTTTGTATTACTTTTCTGTCCTTTGGCTAAGGGGTCTATCTTATCAAGTAAAAACTTATAATTCCCGCTCTTTTCCACCATCTTATCTACTATTTCCAGTACAGTATTGGTCCGGGGGCTTATATTCAATTCCTCCCAGATAAATTCTTCATTAAAGGATGATAATGATACAAAGCCTATAGCATAATCTTTATTTCCGTGAAAATCTATATAGCGAAAGTGATTCCATTCATAGGGTATTCTCACATCTATATTTTGCTATCAAAAAAATATGTGTTTTTTACAGTGTAAATCATAGATTTCAGTTTAATATCACCTCGCCGGTATTAGTAAAATATCTCGCAGGGTCTATACAGTGAACTCTCATATTAAAACTTGGGAATATCATAGAACTAACCTCAGTAAACAAACAATATAACCGCATATTCATTACATTTTGATCCTCGCAATCATCATACAATAACTTCATCATCGGAATTATCCTGTCAGGCGGTAATGTCGGATTGTCAAAGGTAGACCCGTTAAAAATTGCGATATTATCAAACTCGCTATCTGTCTCTTCATACAATGGCAATATCTCATGCCTCTCCTTCTTGTAGAAATCCACTACAGATTGCGACCTGTAAATCACCCTTGCCCTATTCCATATCATTTCAAACAGGTCGCCTACTTCCTTTGTGACTGTATAGCTTAGTATTAAATCTGCGCCTGGCACCGCAAGTAATCTTGGAACTTGTTCATCAACAAATTGCCTTTTCGGCTTTTCGTCACACCAAACTCCTAATCGCTGTACCCCTGCGCCTGTTTGAACAATTTGATTAAACGATACGAATTCAAATATAATATCTGCGACACCATAGGGGTCTTGTACATATAGATTGGCATCTCTAACGCTAATCTTCTTAGGCCTGAATAAATGAGCAGGCATCCACTTCATCAATTCTACGTACTGAGGATTCTTCGTCTCGCTCATTATGGTCTCGTCACGACCCTTGCCTTTATTCTCTGCCGTAGTCTCGCTGCCCGGCATACTTTGCCCTGCAAACCTGAAGATTCTATGCGCCCCTTCTCTTATATGGGGTATTAATTTAGTATTGCATCCCGGACAAATATATTTATCACTATAAAGATTGGTAAGCGGTTGTATATGAAATTCCCTGCCGGCAACCATTTCTTTAATATTCATCCCCCTTATATTAGCAGGGCTAAAATAATGTCCCTTATTCTTCCCTATAGTATCTTCTCTTCGTCTTAAGGCTTCCTGATATTTTATCGCAGTTTCACACTCATAGTAAAGAACATTCTTCTTAGGAACCGGATGTCTGCCCAATATCCTAAGAATGTAATTTATAACAACAAGTGCGCCTTTACCCGCCTGATTACCAAAGAACAGAGCTAATACATCTTTATCACATTTCAGAAACTTCATACCAAGCCATGTATAGATATAGCTTGCCAGCATTGAATAATCATTTACTAATCTTACTTCTGCCGGCTTAATTATTTCTTACCTTTCTTCTTAGGCTTCTTATGCTTACCTTTACTATCCTTATACGGCTTAGTTCCTTTGTGCGGCATTTATTTATTTCTCCTCATTGTTCGCCAATCCACATATCAAATGTAGTATTGGTTGCGTTTAAAGCCACGCCCACAATATCAACCCTGACAGAATCAGTAAATGGTATACTTACTGATACATGTTGAAGATTAGTGCTGGACTCATCTGTAGATGCAGTAGCCGTAGCTTCAGGCAATGTGGTATAGTTAGTGCCGTCAGGTGAAGTAAATACATCTATTCTGTAATGAGGCGTGCTTGTTCCTTGTGTTGCCTGATAAAATAAACTCAGGAAACCCACATTATCTTTAATCTTAAATGGTGTTCCCGTAATTGTAGATGTTCCATTAAGCGTGGCGCTACTTGTTCCTATACGAAACCTGCCAACAAGCTCGCCTGTCTTTGTCGTGTCGGCATTTGCCCGAAGAATCAGCACGGCAATAATTACAACCACAAAAC
>ERZ1292625.2473-Hain-H41-01um-R1-2473-length-17002-cov-5_pt1 | contig 17002 bp, 22 predicted proteins | sample MGYA00564400_ERZ1292625 | MGnify/ENA primary metagenome ERZ1292625 (study PRJEB36523, sample SAMEA6512639) | groundwater metagenome | collected 2019-01-08 | study: AquaDiva: Metagenomics assemblies of 32 groundwater samples | reverse complement strand
TTCTGAACAAGAGGGACGCATCTGGCAGGAATATCACCTCCGAGTTGACAATAGGACTAAATTTAAAAACTTTTTAACTAATCACGGTATTGAAACACTAGTGCGAGATGAGATGCCAAACCATAAGTTGCCGGGATTGGGGCTTGAGGACTTTAACTTACCAGTGACTGAACAGTTAGCTAAGGAGGTCGTTAGGTTGCCTTTACATGAGTGGTTAAGCGCTGAAGAGGTAAACTATATTATTGAGGTTGTAATAAATTTTTATGGAAAATAAGCGAGTTATTATTTTTGGTGGTGCCGGTAGTGTCGGCGAAGAACTAGTCCGGCAGTTAGTAGAAAAGAATGAAGTTTTTATATTCGACATTGATGAGACTCGTTTTTTTGATCTATATGAAGAGCTGCGCCTTAAAGATAAAAAGATATATGGCCGAGTGGCTGATGTTAGAAACTACCAAACTGTTGTTGAGACACTAGATGAGTTTAATCCTGACATAGTTTTTATCGCTTCTGCCTACAAACACGTTGTTCCTAACGAGTGGTTTCCAGAAGAAGCTATCAGTGTGAACGTAATCGGGACTTTAAATATAACTAAAGCTGCAAAAAGAAGGAAGATAGAGAGGTTGGTCTATATATCTACGGACAAAGTATTAGGTGAATCAGTCATGGGTATCACTAAAAAACTTGGTGAGAAGATCGTCCGTAATGCTGGCTACACGGTTGTCAGGTTTGGCAACGTCCTTGGTTCAAGGGGATCGGTCATCCCAATCTGGCAACGCCAAATTGACAGGGGTGAGCCATTGACGATAACTAGCGAGAAGATGGAGCGTTACTTTATGACGATTGAGGAGGCGTGCTATCTAGTGATCAAGACTGCCAGCATCGGCGAGCCCGGAGATGTAATTATTTTAGATATGGGAAAACCAGTAAAGATCATTGACGTCGCCAAGGAGGTGCTGTTAAAACTTGGTAAAATAGACTATAATATAAATATAATTGGGACTCGCTACGGTGAAGCGTTTACTGAAAAGCTGATGAGTGATGAAGAGGAAAAGCGAGCTATCAGGAACGATAAATTTTTTATCATCAAATCTGAAGAACCACATCAAATCTGAAGAACCACAAGACGTTAATTATTGGACTAACCGATCGCTAACTGATCAAAAAAAGGACTGGCGCTACAATGAAAAAGATTGGATCGAGGGTTATAGGTTGTCGGTAGTTCACCCCCACCGTCAGCTAATAATTGACGCTTTACGTGATTTTACGGCGTTTAGCAGCGTTTTTGAGATTGGCTGTAACACTGGAGCTAACCTGTTACGGATTCGTACTGAATACAACATTGAGGTCGCTGGCATTGACGTCAACGAACTAGCGATTGAATCAGCCAAGCAACTACTGCCAGAGTCACGTCTAATAGTTGGAAATTACCAGAAACTGCCTAGAAAGCAATACGACGTCGTTTTATCTGACGCCGCCCTTATTTACGCGAAACCAGAGGATATATTTAATATATCAAATGAGATGCACAGGCTTTGTAAAAAGGGTATGATTCTTGTTGAACGATATTCGCCGTCAGTTAGAGGAGAGGTTGTTAGCAACACTTGGGGTCGCGACTACAAAGCTTTGTTTGAAAATATAGGTTATCGCGTAACTGAAAGAAGCCTAACCGAAGAAGAATGGCCAGACTCACCCTCATGGTTAAAGTACGGTCGGCTTTATATATGCAAAAAATAATCGCTGTAAGCAGCTCAATAGCGAATTGGCGTCAGAAGATTCTCGAACGTTATCATGCAAAAGAATACAACTATTGGCAAGACAGATTTGGACAAGTTACGTTTTTCGGTCTTTATCGGCCTAAGGACTTTTTGCTCTTTTTACTGCACGGAGGAGAGAGAATCGTGCATTGGTGTGGCTCGGACGTCCTCCAAGCCGGCTGGCACTATCGTTGGCTTCAAAGGGTTAAAGCAAAGCATATCTGCGAAAATGAGGTCGAGCAAGGAATCCTTCAGTTAATGCTTCAACAGGAGATAGAGGTTAGACCAACATTTTTATCAAACCCAAATGACTTCCAAGTTTCATTCAAACCAACGCAAAATCCAGAGGTCTATCTGCACGTTAATAAGAACTCTGAACGAGAATCTGGCTATCTTAGAATCCGAAGGCTTGTGCCAAGAGTTCCTGAAGTTACATTCCATATATTTGGACGGGTTGCGCCTGAAAAAGGGGACTGCCCGAATAACGTTAGCTTTCATGGATACGTCCCAGAAGAGGAGTTTAATGCCAAGATTAAGAACTATCAATGTGGCTTGAGACTCCATGTTTTTGATGGCATGTCGGAAATTATCAGTAAGAGTGTATTGCTGGGCCAATATCCTATTTCATATATTCGTTACCCTCATGTTGATACTTACAACACCGAAGAAGAACTTGTTAAACTATTAAGAGAATTAAAGAATAAAAAAGAACCAAATTATCAAGCCAGAGATTTTTATTTAAAAGAATTTACCCGATATGACTCCTAGATGTATTTTATGTAAAACTGAAGATAAAGTAAGACTTATACGCAAGGACTTTTGCGGCATTAAGTACGTTGGCGTCGACGGCAAAGAGGAGGAGATACGGACTGATAGAGCTTATGACATTTACCATTGTGACGTCTGTGATTCACGATTTGTCTACCCGTATAGTATCATTGACTACGAAGCTGCCTACACCAAGACTGACATCTACGAGGGTTTGATCGACCTAGCTCATAAGCTAAAGAACGACCCAGACCCATGGTGGGTGTTGATCGGTCGAGGACAGCAATACTACGCCGCGTTTGATGCTGTTAAGGGTAAGGCTAATCTAGTTGGGATGGACGTTGGCTGTGGTTACGGTTATATGACTATCGCCCTCAATACTTTAGGTCATAAGTTTATGGGTATTGAGGTTTCAAAGTCAGTCGTTGACGCTTGTAATGAACTCTATAGCGGTGGTTTTTATCTAGCTGACGTTGAAAATCTCAAGATTGACGTCAAGTTAGATTGTATCGTTTCACTTGAAGTCATTGAGCATCTTTCATTCCCATTAAAATTTATGCAATCGTTAAAGAGTTTATTAAAGCCAGACGGCTTTATCGTCGTCACCACGCCTGACCGCGCCTATTTTGAGTTTAGAAAGACGTTAGACCTAGGCTGGCAGGGCGAGATGCCGCCGATTCACCAAGCGATATACAGTAAAGACTCAATGCACTGGTTGGCTAACGACCTGGAAATGGACTTAAAGTTTACTGACTTCCCCGGCGGCCCAGCTCAAACTATCGGCGCGATTTTTACCAATAAAACACGCCGAAAGTAACCGACATATATGAATTTTAAAGAAGTCTGGGAAAAAGTTGAGAAAGTTAGTGGTTGGTTTTCCGAAGAAGAAGCCTTTTTGCTCTACGTTATTACAAAACAACAACCACTAGAAGCCGTAATAGTTGAGATGGGGACTGCCTATGGCAGATCGGGGTCGGTAATTAACCTATCTGGCAGGAAGTTAATTACCATAGATAAGAACCCTGAATGGCAAGGCATCGGCGCTCCGGAGATTATAAAAGGAGATAGTTTTGAAGTGTCTAAACAATTCAAGGATGAAAGTGTAGATATGTTCTTCTTGGACGGCGACCATGATTATCTATCAGTTAAAATTGATATTAGCGCTTGGCTGCCAAAGGTCAGGATTGGAGGAGCAGTTCTTTTTCATGATTTTGAGTCTTGGCATGGGGTTACTGAAGCAGTGCAAGAAATATCAGCCCAAGGTAAAATTTGGAAACAGTTTAAACTAGGGTCATTGCTTTACTCTATAAAACTCCATGACTAAACCTAAAGTAACTGTCATAATCAGCACTAGAAATCGGCCTCAATTATTACTTGAGCGAGCTTTAGATTCACTCATATATCAAACGTTCAAAGACTTTGAGGTCCTTGTCATTGACGACGCCTCGGACGTGCCGTATAAAGTGCCTGATTTATTTCTTGACATTAAATACTATAGAAATGAAGAGCGTAAGGGTTTGGCTCACAATCGGAACAAAGGCGCTGCATTGGCTAAAGGCGAGTACATCGTTTCCCTAGACGACGATAATGAGTTTTTACCTGACTTCCTGAATCAGACGTCAGCTTTTCTAGATCGTAACAAACACTACGCTGCCGTAGCCGTCGGTAAGGACGTCGTCTACCCAGAGGGTAGTATTTACCAGCCACCGTCGGACAGTCCGTTCGCCTCAATCAATGATGGATTTTTAATTAGAAAAGAAGCCTACCTAGATGTTAAGTGTGACGAGAGATTACAATCGCAAGACGACGCCGACCTCGGTATTAGGTTTAGGAAGAAATACAAAATTGGAGCGCTCGACAAACCACTGATGACCGTCTACGGTTCACCGATCATCAATACCACGTCCTACAGTAACTACAGTGATTATCACCTAAAGGGTCTCAAACAGTTTTGGGAGGAATGGCATGATGAGTTTGCTAACGATCCAAAAGAATACAGCGCCCTAACGAGGTATATAGGCAGGATGCTTTATCTTGCTGGCCGAATGATAGATGCTATTCGTTTCTTTGATTCAGGGCGTCGTTTAGACAATACGTTTAGAAATTGGCTTTATTTAAATACAGCACGGTTAGGTTTTTTTAAACAATTTTACATAATCGAACAGAAATTATTACGTTATTGGAGGGTATATAGATGATAATAGTTAGAAGTCCTTTACGAATTAGTTTAGCCGGCGGCGGCACGGACGTTCAAAAGTGGTATCGAAACTTCGGTAGTACCTTTATCTCGGCGGCGATTGACAAATACATCTACACGACCGTTCATTACTCACAATACAACCCGAACATACGGTTGAGGTATTCACAGACTGAAGAAGTGGCCAAAGTTGACGACATTAAGCATGAGATCATCAGGGAGACGCTAAGGCTGTTAGACATTAAAAGCAACGTAGAGTTGACTAGCCACGCTGAAATCCCAGCCGGTACTGGCCTAGGCAGTTCTGGCAGCTTTGGCGTCGGCGTCGTTCAGGCGTTACAGCCACAGATGGCTCGCTGTGAATTAGTAAAGCTGGCAACCAAGGTGCAGATGGACGTCTTGGGATACCCGATTGGTTGGCAAGACCAGTTAGTGGCAGTCTACGGCGGCGTCAAACAGTATGAACTCGACACCAACGGTCGCTTTAAGGTAGTTCTCTTGGAGATTGACAAGAAAAAGCTGGAGGAGAAGCTGGTGTTGTTTGACACAGGTGTCAGACGACACGCCAACCTAGTATTAGTTAAGACCTCGACTGATGGCCTTTGGTTGACGCAACAGTTAGCCATACAGACCAGACGCCTCCTAGAGGCCAATAAGTTTGACGACTTCGGTAGGTTGTTAAACGAGCATTGGCGGCTCAAGAAGTTACGGCTACCGTCAAGTCAAGAGGTAGACGACTGGTACGAGCTTGGTTTGAGGAACGGCGCCCTTGGCGGTAAGTTAGTCGGCGCTGGCGGCGGCGGCTTCCTGTTGTTTTATACGAACGACCGTGAACAGTTGATTAAGGCAATGCCATTAAATTACCAGCCATTTAAGTTTGACGACTATGGATCAAAAGTCATCTACAACAAGTAAGGTCGTTGGTTACTTCCCTGGAGCTTGGGATTTGGTTCATTGCGGCCACGTCTTAGCCCTTGAGGAGGCCAAGGGTCATTGCGATTACCTTATCGTTGGTCTTGGCGCCCAGCCAGAGATTGGCAATCCAAGTAAAAACAGGCCCGTAATGTCCTTAGAAGAACGTTATCGGATATTGCGGGCCAATAAATTCGTTGATGCTATAATAGTCTATGAGACTGAATATGAATCAGTGGCGCTCGACAGCTGGTTACCCTATGACGTCAGGTTCATAGGTGCTGATCATAAAGGCAAGGAACACCCACACATACAACATGGTAAAATTATCTATCTTTCAAGGGATCATAACTACTCATCTTCAGAGCTACGCAAGCGTGTCTATGAAGTTGAACTAGCTAGGTTAAACAAACATGCAAAAATTTAAAATTGGCGATTTAGTAAAGGTCGTTGGTTTAGACATTTGGAACAAGGACGTTAGCCACGTGCTTCATCAAGGTCGAATTGAGGAGCTTGTTCAATTTGACGTTAAAGACCCTTGGTATAAGTTGGAGGGCGACGATGTCCACAGGTTCTACACCGAGGACTTAGAATTAATTAAAAAAAAATAAACGTCGTATGCTTAAAAAACACTGTCTAGTTACTGGAAATTTAGGGTTCATAGCCAGTCACCTAGTAGAGCGTCTACAACAAGACGGTCACGTAGTTTCAGGTTGCGACGTTAAAAACATGATTGACGTTCGCGACTACAAGTTCCATGAGCGCTACGACGTAATCTTCCACCTAGCGGCCAAGGCCTCAATCCCTGCCAGTGAGCGAGACCCACTTGAGAGCCACACGCACAACGTGGTCGGGGTGCTACGGCTCTTGGAGCACGCTAGGAAGTCAGGCTCGCTTTTCGTCTTTTCTTCAAGCTCCTCGATCTACGGCGTGGCTGAAGAACCAACGTTGGAGACTGAATTGCCAAAACCGATGACGCCCTACGCCTTCCAGAAGTGGGAGGCCGAGCAGTATTGCCAGTATTACTGGAACCTAGGCGTTAGGTCTTGCGCCTTGCGTTACTTCAACGTTTACGGCGAAGGTCAAGAGCGAGCCAACGAGGGTGAGAACCCATTAGTCTTAACCACGTTCTTAAACCAAAAAAAACTCGGTCAACCCCTGACGATCGTCGGCGACGGCGAACAAAGACGGGACTTCGTCTACGTCAAGGACGTCGTTGAGGCAAACGTAGCAGCGGCCAAGTGGTTAAAAACGGCCAATGACTTTGAGGCCTTTAACGTTGGTAGTGGCCAGAATTATTCAATCAATGAAATAGCCGAGATCATTGATCCCGGTGGTCAGCGAAGCTACCTACCAGCTAGACGCGAGCCACGCTCAAACTTAGCCGATGTCAGCAAAATTAGGTCAATTGGTTGGCAACCAAAGACCTCATTGGTTCATTGGTTAGGTTCAACATGATAAGAATCGCGCAAATAATAATGGTGCCAATGACTGGCGTGGGGATTCACGGTTGTAGGTCAGACGATTGGTTAGCCTACCGCCTTGAAATCTTCAAGAAGTACACCCTTGAGTCCTTGAGAAAACAGACTAACAGGAACTTCCTGCTCTTGCTGACCTTTAGGCCGGAGGAGGAGGGCAACCCATTAGTCTACAAGCTGGGCGACTACATGAATGAAATCCAGATGCCAACCATGATTAGTTTCAACGGCCTAATGTACCATGACGACAAGTTTTCATGGCGGCCAAGGAGCCTAGTTATGAACATCGGTAGGATTGTTCGGCAAGCCTGGCGTGAGAAGGATTTAAGGCAGCTTCTTTTAATACCAAGGGTTTTTAAACGAATGAACAGCTCATTGCCGCAGAGGTTGGAGACAACGCTCTACGAGTTGTCTCGTTTCCCACAGTTTCTTGACGCCAACTACATCTACTTTACACGGATAGATTCAGACGACATGTTTCACAAAGAGACGGTAGCCGAGATTCAGAAAGTACCGCCGTTTGAGGGCGCCATCACCGTGACCGACGGCTACGTCTATAACCAGAAGACAGGTGAACTAGCCGACTGGCGCCCAAAGACAAACCCGCCATTTCAGACGCTCGTCTTTCTAGCCTCAAAATTCTTCAACCCAGTTGAACACGTTAGAGCCTACAAGGACTTCAAGAGCCACGAGGACATCCCAAAGGTCTTTAAATGCCATGACCTAGGCAAGGGTAAGTACTGCGTCTTAGTCCACGGTCAACAAATCTCGACAATCTTCGACCACCCATTCCGTGGTGAGATAATTGAGGATTTAAGCATATTAAAAAACTTTGGCATTGAAGATACTTAATATAATCTACGTTCCGTTTCAAGGTGTCGGGCTCTTCGACGACCCAGAGGACGAAGAGTGGTTAGCCCATCGAATTGACATATTCAAAAGATATACGCTTCAATCAATCCTCAATCAATCCCAAATGCCTAATATCCTCTGGCTCTCGTTCTATAACTGTCGGAGTCCGCTCGTAAAAAGTTTACAACCTTACTTAAATAGTTGTCCCATTCGTGGTATAATCACCCAAGGAGGCTTAATTTACAAAGATGACAAGTTTATCTTTCGACTTAAAGGCAATGAGCGTTACCAGTCAACGGTAGCCCAAGCCTATAGGATGTTTGGCAGGGCGATCAAACGAAGAAGACCAAGGCTGTTTCTTCAATACCTCGACAGGCTTCTCTTTAAGAACTACAGCCTGACTGAAAGACTGAAGTCACTCTTCAAGGTAGACGAGGACGTCGTCTTAACGAGGCTAGATTCAGACGACTGTTTACATAAAGACTGGTTTAAGAACATGCCTAAGCTCACGGAGGGTGAGTCGGCTATCTGTAAGGCTGGTTACCTCCACAACGTTATTACGGGTGAGTTAGCCAACTGGTTACCAAAGACCTGCCCACAGACGTTCGCGGTCTTCATCCCAAGGGATACGTTTAACGACCCAAAGAAGTTTCACGACCACTGGCAAGGCTACCAAAGTCACGAGGACGCTGATAGAGTCTTCAAACCAATAATTCACCCAAACAAGTTTCTAATGACGATCCACGGCAACCAAATCAGCAGCACGTGGGATCATCCATTTAGAGGGGAAATAATAATTGAAGATACTGACGGAGGAAGTAAAGATAAAACAATTTTAAAAGATTTTGGCTTATGAACATACAAGATACAATAAATAAACTTAATACCTGCGGCGTCACCAACCAAGGTGATTTAAATGGAACCACGAACGCCTATAATTATCAAAGATGGCCATATTATTGTCATGATACCAGTCAGTCAAAGCATCGGAATTAAAAAGGAGTACCCGCATTGGAACTATGGACAGAATTATCTACAATGAGAAAACTATCCTCAAAGCTGAAAAATATATAGCTAATTGTAAGGATACACCTACAAAAGTAAACCTACCGACCGCAGAAGGTTTGGCTCGTGTTCTTGACGTTACAAGAAGGACATTATATAACTGGGCTGACGAGCATGAAGATTTCCTACACATATTAGAAAAACTCAATCAAGAGCAGGTTGTTCGTTTAATAAACAACGGCCTTTCTGGGAAATACAATTCAAACATCGCTAAGTTGGTTTTAGCAAAACATGGATATAAAGAACAACTCGGCGTTAGTGGTGAAGAACATGGAGAAGGTATAAAAATTGATGTCAACATTACCGCGGCAATTGATAAAACCTACGGAAGCAATTGAGGATTTTGTTAGGTTGGCTAAGGAATACGGAGTTCACCGTGATCAGTTAAATAGATTTATAAAAGCCGGTTACATACCGCTTAAGTGGCAATTAAGATTCCATGGTGTTGCTCGAATAGCAGACCTTGAAGACGGGCCGACAGACATTGGCGTCGGCGGCGCTAGAGGCCCAGGCAAATCACATGGGGTTTTCGCTCAAGTTACCTTAGATGATTGTCAAAGAGTGTCGAAACTTAAAGCCCTATTCCTTCGGCAAACCATCAAGTCGGCAGACGAATCATTCCAAGACTTAGTAGATGCGGTGCTTATTGGTAGAATCGCCCATCGTTTTAATTCAAGTAAGGGAAGGTTGTTTTTTCCTAATGGTTCAAAGGTAATTCTAGGCGGTTTTGAGAATGAAAACGACATAGACAAGTACGTTGGGATACAGTATGACGTGATTGCCGTGGAGGAGAGAAATCAACTCACCGGCGACAAGATACTAAAGCTAAAAGGTTCATTGAGAACAGTAAAGCCCAACTGGCGGGCTAGGATGTACTCTTCGTTTAACCCAGGCAACATCGGTCATACCGACGTCAAGCAAACTTTTATTGAGCCTTATCAAAAGGGGATTGAGGGTAAGACCAAGTTTATCCCGTCAACCTATAAAGACAACGTATACTTAAAGCCAGAATACGTAGAATACTTAAACTCCTTACCTGGAGCGCTGGGAAAAGCCTGGCGTGAGGGAAACTTCGATACGTTTGAGGGTCAATACTTCAGCGAGTGGGATTACGATCGGCACGTTGTTAAACCTTTCGAGATTTCTGTTCACTGGAAGCGGTTTAGAAGTTACGATCACGGCTACGCTAAGCCAGCAGCCTGTGGTTGGTATGCCTTAGACGGCGACGGCAGAGTCTACAAATATCGTGAGCTCTACGTTACCGGTCTAACCGTTGACCAGATCGCTTTAGAAGTTACTAGGTTGAGCGGAGACGAGCGATACGACTACAGCGTGGCTGATCCATCAATCTTCGCCAACATTGGTTACGTGGACAAGTACGGCGGTCAGACGATTGCTGAAACCTTTGCCCATAACGGCGTTCAATGGCTGCCAGCTTCTAACCGCAGGGTAGACGGTTGGAACCTAGTACATCAATATCTTTACTGGGATGAGAACAAGAAACCTATGTTGCAGGTTTTTGATACGTGCTATAATACTATCAGGACGATCCCGTCATTGATCCACGACGAGCGTAAGCCAGAGGATTTGGATACTAACGGTGACGATCACGTCGTTGATAACATACGTTACCTCTTAATGAGCTTACATGAAAGAAAGTCGCCAAAGGTTTTAAGTGAAACGGAAAGATTGTTTAATGAGATGAAGCGAAGCTACGAACCACAGCTTAACTTAAAAGAGTTTTATGGCAGCTAATGATTTTTACAGGTGATTTAACCCCCGACCATGAGCTTCCAACCATGACTCCATGATTGGAGGTTAGATCATCTCGCAGTTAGAATTTGCCAGAGAAACTAACTTGGAAGGAATCGTTGCTCTCTAAAGCAGATTTAGAGAACTTTAACTTTGTAAAAGAAAGGATAATGCAACTTCAAGAAGCCAGGAAAGATGAACAATTCGGCGTCAAGATTGAGGAAATCTGGGAGGACGCCGATCGTGATTACATTCCCCACCGGTTAGGTTTGTCTAAAAAACGGGTAGGTTACGTTGACGAGGATAAAGGCTGGCGTGGGCCAATGGTAAAACTAGGCGGCACTAACTGGCAGTCTGACGTTTCACAGCCTAACCTTTACGTTAAGATAAACATCGCCGTTACCCTGTTAGTTGACCAAAACCCGAAGGGTGTCTTTACGGCTCTTTCAAAGAAATATCAGGCGACTACCGAGGTAATGAAACAGCTTTATGACCGTAGCTGGGAGGTAGCCAGGTCTCGTCAGCAGTTAAAGTTATTCGTCTACAACCTAGCTAAGTACGGTTGGGCTGCCGCTAGAACCTACCCCCTAAGAATTACTAGGAAAGTTAGACAGATAACCGACTACGACCAGGAAGAACCAGACAACACCCTGTACGAGGAAAAAGAAGTTGTTGAGTATAACGACGTTTACCGTGAGAACCTAAACCCTTGGAACGTTTGGATTGACGACATGGCTAGGCCAAATAATCAGTTCGCGATCAGGGATTGGTGTTGGCGTAAGGTTTATTCTTTAGATTCGTTTAAGGAGGAGTTCGACGTCTGGAAAAACGTAAAGTACGTTGAGCCTGGCGGCATAGTAACTGAAAAGCTGGACGATAAGGGTAAGATTACCAAGAAGTACAAGGACGCCAACCTAATTGAGGTCTTATTCTACGAGAACAAGCTAAAAGACCTGTTTATGGTAATTGCCAACGGCGTACCAGTAGTTATCGCCCCGTTACCCATCGGTGATTCAAAGGGTAACAAAGTACTCTCACTTTGGCAGACTTATTGGACGTTAAGGCACGCCGAATCACCGTTAGGTATCGGCATCTACGAGGCGATTAGGAACGATCAAAGTCTCCTTGATCGGATCAACAACATGTCAATTGATCAACTAACGCTGTCAATCTATAAGATGTTTTTCTACCAAGGCACTAATCAGCTAACTGAAACTGGTGAGATCACAATCTCACCCGGTGTTGGTAAGCAGACCTTAGACCCAAAGAACATTAACTTCCTAGAAGTTCCCGGTCCTGGTAGGGAGTCAATCGAGTGGCGGATGTTACTGCGTCAAGACCTAGATGAAAACTCTGGTATCACTGACCCGCTTTTAGGCAACATTACTGGCAAGACCGCCTTTGAGATCGCTCAAGCCAAGGAGTCGGCGCTTAAACGTCTCAAGGGGCCGTTGGACAATATCACTGACGCGTTGAATGAGGATGCTCGGATCACCTTGTCTTTAATTCAATTGCTTTACTCAATCCCGGAGGTTTACACCATTGTTGACCCATTGTTAATTGAGGATTACCTACAGGAGGTCAAGGGCGACTCTGAACTCTACGAACGAGATGAGGAAGGCAGTTTCGTCGCCCGTGTTTTTCCAGAGTTTCCACTCAACCTAGACGAGGATGACAAGGGTAACTTAATTGAGACCGACGAGACTCGATTCTTTAGAATTAAGCCGCGCTTCCTAAGGTGGGAAGGGATAGTCAACGTTAAGTCGCAATCTACATTGACGCCGTCAAAACAGGTAGATAAAGCCTTAGAGTTGGAGATGTGGAACGTTCTCATCCCGTTGATAGCTCAACCACCAGAACTTTACGCTAAAGCGGCTAAGGCAATTGTTAAGTTATATGATAAAGACCCGCGCGACGTCCTGCCAGACTTCTGGTTTCAAGATCAGCCAACGGAACAACCATTGTTTATCCCAGCAACCGAGCAGCAAGCGAGTCAACAACCAATTAACCCAGGGCAAGTAGTCCAACCAAGAGCGCAAGGGATTGTCTCGAACCTCTCCGGCGCCATCGGCAGTCTTAACCCACTTAAATGATTGACAAGAATGAAAAAAACTTATTGAGGCTAGTAATCCAAGATCCCAAGTTTAAGATAGTCGAGTTTGTGGCTAAGGAGTTGATCCAAAGGTTACGAGATCAATCTAACTTAAAGGAGACGGAGTGGGAGACGGCTAAGTCAGTCGCCATTGAGGAGGGTCAAGTTATGGGAATCAACAACTTAATTAAAGAACTTTACCGACTCGCCATAGATCAATGATTCACGGTTATGAGAAGTTATGCCTACCTGACCTACATAACAAGAACGATATCATCATCGAGGTTAACTTTGACAATAAGCCAGAGACACTGGACTGTCAGGTGATAAAGGTTACCCTCGGTAAGACGGTACGCTACGTCAAGCGAGACCACCTAATGGCAATCTTAATGGTTGTTGGCCGGCCAGAAGATCAGCGAGACCTAATCCCGATCGCGACCACTATGATCCGTAAATATCAGACGATGTTAGGTATCACGGCGACTAAAGACATTAAGAAGGGTGAGAAGATCAACGTAGTCGTTGACATCCCACTACCGCCAATTGAACAAGAGGTCATCCAGGCAGCAAAGAAACTTAACCCGGCGGCCATAGCCAAGGGAAATGGTAAAGCTACCAAATCCAAGTCAGGCCTATGGTTACCAAAAGCATGAAGACAATTAAAGAGTTAGAGGAAAAGTTGAATAAGCTAACGGAGGTCGTGATGACCTTGGTCGAAAAGCTGCCAACAAAATTAGTTGAAGCAGCGCCGAAGCCAATGACCATTGAGCGATTACTACGTGGTCAATCTGACCCAGTGCCCAGTAATTACCGACTGGCGGTTGATGAGATACTAAACAAGAAGTTTAACATCCACGTCAAGGCGTCAGCAGACGTCCCGACCTTTAAGTTTACGATCATCGTGCCAGCTGATTACACTAAGCAGCCGTTTGACCTTCGGCCAAAGGTAATTACCTACGCCGAGGGGTTGCTAGGCGTTAAGGAGTGGTGTGAGCGCGTCTTTAAGACATTTGACGAGCAGGTGAGACAAAGGATCACCGCCGACAGGGGTGTTTATAACCCAAGTTTTAACAGACAAACAATAGGTGTGATATAATAGATATAGGTAATTAGTTTTTAGAGATAAAAAATGACTCTTATTCAAGAAAATGCGAAAAGAATAATAGAAGAGTTGGTAAAAAAATCTGAGCTTTTTTCTAGGCCACCCCGGCGTAAAAGGTATATTAAGAGAGATCTTTATTTCTGATGTTCTTAGTTTATTTTTGCCTACTCATTTTGGAATAGGATCTGGAATAATAATTAATCATACTGGTAGGCAAAGTAGTCAGATTGATATTGTTGTTTATGATAAGAGAGTTTTACCTCCTTTTATACAGGGAGAAGGGGTAGGCATTTATCCCGCCGAAAGCGTTATAGCTACCATAGAAGTTAAAAGTTTTCTTAGAGGTGGAGAGAATAAAGAATTGAAGGAAGCCGAAGATTCAGCCAAAAAATTGCATGAAGAAATTTATGGCGAGCATGAGTTCCATGACGATTATAGAAAGTTATATAAGGAAATAAATATAAAGCCCATTTGTGGTGTTATTGACTTGAGGCAGGAAGACAAGGCAATCTATAAAAAACTATCGAAAGATACCAATGAAGTAAGGGATTATTTAGATCAAATTAAGTTTTTATCTGCTATATGCCATGTTAATCAGTATTCCTGGATTAATTTTGATAGATGGGAATATAGTAAGGAAGATTACAAAGGCTGGAAATTTGATGCTGGAAAACCCCCACAAGAAACAATCAGATTTATAGCTCTTATGACTGATAGGATTCGAACTCTTTCGGAAATAAGACTTAGAGAGTTTTCCAAGTGCCATCAAGATTGGATTAGTATATACACAAGAAACTAGGAAGTCAGGCGTTAAAATTAAAAAAAATAAAACTCGTAAATAACGTGCCTCATAACAAACCATACACAAAAATTGAATTAAAAACATTAAAGAAAGCTAATGTTAAGCCAGGAACAAAAACAGCTCATAAGAAAATTACTGGCAAGAAAAAGAAAACCTAACCTTAAAAACCAAGGAGAAATCTCGACCCAATGGGGATTTAGCTGATCCCTCAAGGATGAGATTTTGCGAGATTTCTCCACTTTGAGGGTTCGCCTAAGTCCACCATTAGTGGATTTTTCCTTTCATAGTCCCAGTCCCCTGCTGGGTTACAAAAGGGTAGTTGGTTCGCAACTAATAAACTATGACAACATTAAACATGGTTCCCGAGTTTACCTCGGACGACAACACGGAGGCGGATAAGCCCGCGAACACAGGAGACCCTGTGGTGGAGACGGAGACTCCCACTGTTCCTCCGACAGACGACAAACCAGTTGATTCAGAACCTTACAAACCTGAATCCAACGTTGATACTAGTGAACTTGAGAGGCAAGTAGCCGGCTTGAGGGCTGACAAGAATAAGCTCATTCACGAGTTAAAACAAGTACGTGGTCAAATACAAAATCAAAAGCGAAACTTAAAGAATGAGTTGGTATTAGATAAAAAAGAAATAATACCAGACGCCTTAGAGGATATACATCCCCAGGACGTCGAACTCATCGAGAAGGTCTTACGCTCAAAGGGCTACGTTACCCGTGAGGAAGCTCAAAAGATGTCCTACAAGGCCATCCAAGACGAGGAACTTAAAAAGTTTCTCGAGGAGTTTCCCGAATACAAAGAGGAAAACGACGTGAATGACTTAAGCTGGAACACCCTCCAACGGGCAATTAGCATCTACGCTTCTCCCACCAACCCAAGAGGTTGGGCTGAAGTCCTACGCAGGGCTCATCGGGACATAGCTCAAGTTCCTAGTGACGCGACACCATTGGCGGCCAAACGACAGCAGTTAAAAACTGCGGGCGTCGGTGCCGGCGGCGGCGTTCAAAAGTCTTCTCCCCGTAAGTCCTTTGACCCCGAGCGAAAGGCAATGCTCAAACACGGTGGGTTCACCGATGAGGACATTGCTCGCATGGAGTCGAGGTTATAGTCGAAGGGAGAAATCCTCTTAAACAAGTTAACTTACAATAACGTGGCTTTTAGATTAGTATCTTCAGGTGGGTCAAACGTTGACCCAACAGTTGTACGTCTCGCGGCTTCTGGTACTATCTGGCCCGGTTCGCTCGTTGATTTCATACCAGGTGGCGGCACTGGCGGCGCTTTTATCGCGCCCTCAAGTAGCACCTCGACGGGGACTATGGTTTTTGGAGTTGCCCTTGATTACGCTCAAGGCGCTTCAGACACCTCCGTCAACGTCATTCCAATCAACGACGCTCAAGTTTGGGAAGTAGACTGCGCAAACGCAGCCTCAACTGCCCAAGTAGGTCTGCGTCACGCGCTTAGCGCGTTGGCAGGCAACCGAGGACGGTTTATCCATAACACCGCGACTGACGTTTCAACAGGTGTTAGTCAGTTCTTAGCCATCGCTATGGTAGGTGCCACTACGGGAAGCGGTAAGTTGCTCGGAAGATTTACTTACTACAAAGGTCAAGTAATTCCGGTCAATTCCACCGTCTTCTTGCAATAATAAATGCCCAATCCACTAAATTTAAGTGACGCGGCAGACCTTATTGACCTGTCAATACAGGACATCTGGTTGAAGGGTTCCGAAAGGCAAACCTTCTATGACCAGTATTTCAACGTTGAGACTGGCATTGTGGACTACTATACTAAGGACTCGTCCCTCTCTGGTCTTGGCCTCGCTGGCCGGGTCGTTGAGAACGCTGCCGTTACAGCACAAAGTCCAGTCCAAGGATTTGATCGAACCTATACCCAGTTAAAATTTGGTATTCTCCTTACCTTTACAGAGGCGATGTGGCGGTTTGGAATCCAAAAAAGAAAGCTTGAGAACATTACAGATGAAGCTCGTAAAGCCGTTGAAGACAAGCGAGAACAGCTTTGCGCTGATCGCTTGGATAACGCCTGGAGCTCGTCTTATACCGTTCAAGACATTAGCGGTAACTGGGTGTCGACAATCACCGGCGGTGATGGCTTGAGTTTCATAAACTCGGCCCATACCCGTGAGGATGGCGGCACCGCTTGGACAAACGAACTGACAGATGGTTCAACGTCTAACATGGATTTTGACTACGACG
>ERZ1292625.2471-Hain-H41-01um-R1-2471-length-17014-cov-7_pt1 | contig 17014 bp, 21 predicted proteins | sample MGYA00564400_ERZ1292625 | MGnify/ENA primary metagenome ERZ1292625 (study PRJEB36523, sample SAMEA6512639) | groundwater metagenome | collected 2019-01-08 | study: AquaDiva: Metagenomics assemblies of 32 groundwater samples | reverse complement strand
CAAACTTGAGTTGCTTTGGATTGCCATCATGTCGGTCACGAGCCGCTGGGTCCGGAAAGAACGGATAAAAATGCCAGAGGCCACCGTCACCACGCTGAGAAATACGGCAATGGCGACAATAAGCTCGACAAGTGTGAATCCCGTTAGAGATCGCGCCCGCGCGCTTGCGCGCGCCCCGAAGGGGCCTGCGGGGCGGGCTATCTCTAACGGGATGAACCCGCTATTTTTGGAATTTGGATATTTTATAAAATGTTTCATTGCGTCGCGCTTATCTCCAGTTAAAAAAATGATCTTCCAAATTCACTTCCTTGGCCTCATTTTTATCCGCCCACTGGACGATGGAATTTATCGTTATCTCCTTATTGTCGGTGCTGTTCACTATTTTAATTGTTCTTTTGAATATGGTCGACACGCTGCCGGAGCCGGAGATGTAGTCGTAGATACCCGTCCCGGAATGAAAAATGAGGGGATTAGAATTGAAACTGGTCACACTAATCAAACTACTATTGGAAGAATTGTAAGTCGCTTCATAATTCCCATTCGACAAAACGGCGCCCCATGGTTTTCCTTGCGTATAGTTCTCATCCGCGATGCTTTTCATTACCTCAATACCTTCCGCGGCAAGATAGGTCGCGGTGAGCTTGTTTGCCGCGTTCCGATTGAAAGCGATTGAGTTGGAAAGCAGGGTGAGTATTCCCAAGAGGCCGATGACCACTAGACTCATGGCAACCACCGACTCGATGAGTACTTGACCCTTCTGACTTTTCAATTCGTCTTTGGGGGAAAATTTTTTCATTGCGTACTTATTTGACCAGTATCGTTTATAATAACGGTTTTCGAATTTCCGCCTGCGGGAGTAGAAATTTTCAAATTAACGGGCAAGGCCACAGTCGAAACGACGCCGAGTTCCGGCGGAACGAACATAATATCAACCATACCCCCGGCCGCAATCTGCGTCTGCGTTCCGGCCAAGTTAGACGAAATCGAAATTTCAAAAATCAGGCCTTTTTCAAGAGCAAAATCTTGAATCGATTCACCGGAATTATAAGTAAAACTACCATTATAAGTGCCATCGAATTCTTTGCAGAATTTTTTAGTCGATGACTTCAAATCCTGAAAAAGCGAAAAGTCCAGCGAACCGGCCGTGAAATGGATGCCGAAAGCGCAGGAATCGGGACTTTTATTGTATTTTTCGGCGGCCAGCGCCCGGGCCCGGTTCAAAAGACCCACCACCATCGCTTCCTCCTTAAAAAGCTTCAACTGCTCCGCACCGGAACGATTATAAATCAAAGTCATGCCGGAAAGAATGCCGATAATGGCGATAACGACGAGCATTTCAATAATGGTAGAACCTCCTTTCTTCTTCATTACTCCTAATTATACTATAAGTCCCTTAAGAGAGTTATATTCCAAAAAGGGAGAAATACCAACCGATAATGCCGTGGCCAAAAAATACCGTGGCAAAAACAGCGAGCACAAAAAACGGAGCGAAGGGAAGCTTGTCTTTCATTTCTTTCTTACCAGAAACGAGAAAACCGCCGCCTATAATGCCGCCAAAAAGAAAGGATAACATAATCGCAAGGGCGATATCCGGCCAACCCAAGACTAAGCCGGAAGCGATCGCCAGCTTCACATCGCCCATGCCCATTCCCCGGCCCCGGCTTGCGAAAACCAAAAAACCGAAAAAGAGCCCTCCGGCAGCCATACCCAGCAATCTGTTCAAAATAACACTTTGGAATGGCGAGAAAATGAGCCGGTACTGTTCCAAAAATGAATCTCGAAACGGGAATAATTTGTCGCCATAGACGAGAATTAACACTCCAATCAGAACGCCCAAAAACGCGAGAAGAAAGTTTAATTCGTTTGGAATTATGTATTCCCGGAGATCGATTGCCGCGATTACGAGCCAAGCGAGAAAAACGGCAATCCAGGCGAGTAAAAGGGCATAATACCACCACTCCAAACCGAGACTCATGAAAGATTGTAGGCCTACGTTGTAAAAACCGTTCAAAAACCAGGGCAGGCCGGCGAATATCGCTCCGCTCAAGAATTCGATGACGGGATACTGGAAAGAAAGTTTATGACCGCACTCCCGGCATTTTCCTTTCTGGATAAAAAAACTCCAGAGTGGGACAAGTTCCCCTGCTTTTAGTTCATGATTACAATGTGGGCAATGCGATCGGCCGCTAAGCCTTTTGATATTCCAAAGATTTTCCTCGGAATTATACCGAAAAATTAAAACGTTTAGGAAACTCCCTATCGCCAATCCGAAGACGAAAAGGGCAATAAAAAAAACTGTTATCATTATCGAATATTGGAATTACTGAACGGGACAGATCGAAGAGCTCGGCTCGACGGTCGTAGTCACGGAATGTCCTACGGAATCAATACAGTAATATTGAAACACCGGATTCGATGAATCCCCCGTCGTGGTATTTAATTTGGAATAGGCGGTATAAGCCTTATAGGGCGACGGATTAATAATTGTGAGGGTTCCCCCTTGAAGGGTTATGTCGTCCGCCAACTCCTTAAGATTTTGATTGTTTATTTCAATAACGGATGGTAATTGGGGTAAAGTATTATAGGTCCCGTTATACATCGTCTCAGCCAAAGAACGGACTTGATTCACCTCCTGGATAATTCGCGAATCCTTAGCTTTATCCTTGGCAGGCCCGAGAGCCGTAAGAACAACTGATGAAAGGAGGCCAATCACGGCTACCACGACGAGCATTTCTATTAAAGTAAAACCTTTTTGGCTCTTAATTCCGATAGTCATTGTTTAATTATACCACAAAGCACCCCAACGGGAGTGCTTTGTTTTCTTTGTCGATAATTTTAATTGCAAGTTCCATCCGCCGCAGATGTAATAGAAGCGATTTCACCACCGAAACCGTCGCTATCCAGACAATATATCTTGGTTGAATTGAGAGTGGCGTAAAACGCGACCGTAGTCGCTCCCGTCGCCGGCATAACAGCAAAACCTGTTCCCCCATTAGCTGTAATGTCCGTCGAAGCGATTGTGACGCTGGCATTCGCTTTCAAAGCGGTTGAATCAGGGTATTTTCCCGTCGTTCCGTTGTATAAAGTTTCAGCTATCACTTGAATCTGCCGAAGATCGGAGATAATCCTCGTGTCTTTCGCTTTTGTCCTTGACGGACCCAAAGCCACCAAAACCACGGAAGACAAAAGCCCGATAATCGCGATAACGACCAGCATTTCTATCAGCGTAAAACCTTTATTGTTTTTCATATGTTTGATTTTTTTCGACCCTTTAGATTAATACTCTTATTATAGCATATTGTTCAGAAAATCTTGGACAGGTTGTAGATGGGGAGAAGTATGGAGGCGAAGAGAATGGCCACGACGACGCCGATCACGACCATGAGCACGGGCTGAAGGAGTGTTACCAGATTATTGACCGTATCGTCCACCTGCCGAGTGTAGAAGTCATTTATTTTGGACATCAAGTCTTCCAATCGTCCAGTGGACTCCCCGACGCTCAAGAGTTGGGAAACCAGAAGCGGGAATTCGGGCATTGCCGCGAGCGCCTGAGAAAGAAGCTTGCCTTTCCTGATTTGCTGGGCCACATCGTGGAGCAATTCCGCATAAACCGTGTTTCCGATGGTATGGGATGAAATCTCGACCGCCTGCGGGATAGTGAGTCCTCCCTTGATCAAAACCCGGGCCGATTCGGCAAAGCGGGAAATGTAGAGTTTTTGGAAAAGCGGACCGACAATCGGTATCTTCAGAATCAGCGTATCAAATACCACCTTGCCCTCGTCGGTCTGGAAGTAGTCAACCAGAAGTATCACGACTGCCAAGATAGCAATAACAAAAAAGAACCACCAATCGGACATAAAATTACCGACCCCGAGAAGAACTTTGGTAAAAAACGGCAATTCGATATTGGCCTGGGAAAAAATCGGCGTAATCTGCGGAAAAACCATCGTAACCATTACAACAACCACAACGATGAAAAGTCCGATAACAAAAGCCGGATACATTAATGCATTTTTCACCTTAGAAACCAGGGCATCCTGCTTTTCGAGATAGTCGGCGAGGAAGTTCAGCACCTCGGAAAGCCGGCCGGTTACCTCGGCGGATTTGACCATATTCACATAAAAATCGGAGAAAATGCCGCGATGGCGTTCCAGTGCCTGCGAAAGAGAAAAGCCTGCATCTATGTCATTCGCGATTTCGTAAACCGCTTCTTTGAGAACGGGTTTCGCTGTTTGCTTGTAAAGATTAGCCAAACTGTCCGAGAGCGGCACTTGGGAAGCCAGAAGCGTCGCGAACTGCCTCGTGAAAATCATAAGATCGGTGGTCTTGACCCGTTTGAAAAATTCCAATATGCGATTATACCAGGCATTTTCCACGATAGGCTCGACTGAGAGAACATAAAGTTCGTGGCTCAAAAGAATCGAGAGCACGGCTTCGCGGCTTACCGCCTCCACGTTGCCCACTTGGAGCTCGCCGTCCTTCGTTCTGGCTTTGTAGTTGAATTTCGCCATTGTTCTTTAATTATATCCTAGCTCCGTTCCAAAAGTATCCTTAACTCGGACGGATTCAAGGAATGGGCTTCCGCCTGTTCGAGCGAGATTTCCTTACGCTTCAAAAGATTCACGAGCGAACGATTTAAAGACATCATGCCTTCCTGGACGTTTGTTTCGATTACGAGGTCAATCTGGTAGATTTTCTTCTCGCGGATGAGATTGCGAATAGCCGGATTCATCAGCATTATCTCCGTTGCCGGAATACGCCCGCCGCCCACCCGCGGGATGAGCCTTTCGGAAATGATGCCCACTAAAGTCGAGGCGAGTTGGGAAATAATCTGGCCTTGCTGACTTGGCGGAAAACTGTCAATAATGCGGTCGATCGTCTGGGAAGCGGAGTTGGTATGGAGCGTGGAAAAAACCAAATGCCCCGTCTCGGCCGCAGTCATCGCAGTCGCGATCGTTTCCGGGTCGCGCATCTCGCCTATCATAATAACATCGGGGTCCTGCCTTAAGACCGCCCGCAAAGCGTCGTTAAAAGAAAGAGTATCCATACCTACTTCCCGCTGGGAGATAATGCACCGGTCCTGGGAGAAAATATATTCAATCGGGTCCTCGACAGTGATTATATGAACGTTTCGCTTATGGTTCACTTCATCCAAGAGCGCCGCGAGCGTGGTGGATTTGCCATGACCGGCCGGGCCCACAACCAAAACGAAACCTTGGTTCAGTTTCGCGAAGTCGTGCAGTAAAGGCGGCATATTCAATTCCTCGATAGTTTTAATCTGCGCCGGAATCAGCCGCAGGGCCGCCGCCGCGAAACCGCGCTGGAGATAAACATTGACCCGGAAACGAGCCTTGTCTTCGTAGTTGAAAGAGAAGTCCACCTGTTTCTTTTCCAAAAAAGTTTTCTTTTGGTCTTCCGTCAGAAGCGCGAAAATCAGCCCCTCGGCTTCTTCTTTTGTTAAGATGGATTCCTGGGCGAGCGGTATCAAAACGCTATCGACTCTGATAGTCGGCCGCCGGCCGACCGCCAAATGGATGTCGGAGGCATTTTGTTTCGCCGTCGCGAGAAGCAACTCGTTCAGTTTTTGTTTATAGTCGGTCATTTTAAAATTATTCCGTCTCTCTCAAGACTTCTTCCAGTATAACCTCACCTGCCAATGCTTTCAAAATGCCGTCTTGGCGCAAAGTCACCATTCCCTGGCGCTTTGCCTCATCTACAAGCGCGCTTTCCGAAAAACCTTTATTAATTACATCGCTCAATTCCCGAGTCATTTTGAATATTTCGAAGATTGCCACCCGGCCGGACGTTCCTTTGCCTTTGCAGGTTTTGCAATTTAAATCATTGCCCGCCCGCCAAACGGCGAACGGCGCTTTTCCTTTGACGGCGGCGCGGAGAATTTCCGGCAATTTTTCCGTTTCTTCCTTGATTATTTTTTGGAGTTCGGCGGATGGAACGGCTTCTTTTTTGCAATCGGGACAGAGCCGGGAAACCAGGCGCTGGGCCAGCATCAAATTCAAGGATGATGAAAGGAGGAAATTCGGCACGCCCAAATCAACAAGCCTAGGAATGACTCCGATGGCATTATTCGTATGGAGCGTCGAGAGCATCAAATGGCCGGTTAAAGCGGCGTTCACCGCCAAGCTCGCTGTTTCGGAATCGCGAATCTCGCCGACCATCACGATATCGGGATCCTGCCGCAATATTTGGCGCAAACCGGACGAAAAATCATAGCCGATTTCCGGCTTCACCTGCGACTGGTTCACGCCTTCCATAAAATATTCCACCGGATCTTCGAGCGTGAGAATATTCACCCGATCGGAATTCAATCTCTGCATCATGGCGTAAAGGGTCGTGCTTTTTCCGGAACCGGTGGGACCCGTGATTAATATCATTCCGAAAGGCGATTCCGCGGCGGCATCCAAAAGCCGAAAATTATATTCGTTTAATCCCAACTCCTTAAGACCCTTGAGGCCGGTTACGGGGTCCAAAACCCGGATGGCTACCTTCTCACCGTTGGGCGTGGGGAAAGTGGCGACGCGGAAATCGATATCCCGCCCGGAAATAACGGCCCGGAAACGGCCATCCTGGGGTTTTCTCGTTTCATCTAATCTCAATCTCGAAAGCACTTTCACTCTGGAGACAATCGGCTGATTCAAAGTCGAAGGCAAAGAAGCCGCCTCTTCAAGCTCTCCGTCTACGCGAAAACGAATCCGCAAGCGGGCGCGCTGGGGCTCAATATGAATATCCGATGCCTTGAGTTCCACCGCTTCCCTTAAAGTCGATGCCACTACTTTTATAATCGGGGCGTCTTCCGCCGTTTGAGCCCCTTCTTCCAAAACCACCAGCAATTCATCCCGATTGCGGCTTTCTCCGATATCCTTGACGGCCGCTTCTATTTCCGTCCGATAAGGAGCATAGAGCCGCCAGACGAGCGCGAGATCGCCGGGGGTCACGATATAAACCCCTAAGCTCAAGCGCTCCCGTTTTGCGATGAATCTCAGGGCTTCTTGCGCCCGAACGTCGTCGGGCCTCAGCATCCCCACAATAAAAATGTCTTTCCTCTTTTCGAGGGGAATGACGCGGTAAGCCCGGGAGGTTTCCTGAGGAATGAGCGAAAGAAGCTCGAGCGGAATGGCCGCCGAATCAACTTTCTTGTATGGAATTTTCAGAAGCTCGCTCTTTGTTTCGGCCGCGGCAACTTCATCAACCAATCGTTCTTCATAAAGAATGTCCTCCGGAAGGCGACCCCGCGCTCCGGCTTCTTTTAAAGCTTTATCCCCGATAGATTGGGAAAGCAGTCCTTTTTTGACTAACGCCTGGATAAATATTTGGTCGGTCATATGTTTATCTACGAATTACGAATCTTTTACGAATATACGAATTCGTATATTCGCGCGTTATTCGTAATTCGTAGCTATTTTAATATGGCAAAAATGGATTGGAACGCCCCGGAGTGGGAATCTCTAATGACGCGCCGTAGTTATTCGTGAAATATTTATTGAGGGAATTCACGACCGGCGCGGGGTCCACCTGCACCTGGGAAAGCTGATTAATGTTTGAAAGACTGCCCGGCACCACGACATCAATAAGTTCGGGTTTTTTGAAAAAAATGAAATACAAAACCAGAAAAACTATTCCGATTACCGACGCAATGACGATAATATTGAACCAATTGACCGGCTTTTTATCTTGTTCGATTATAATGGCCATTTTATTTTTACCTGGTTAATTTTCCTGATAGAACGCGACGACGTTCAGTTCCAAAGAATAGGTCGGATTTCTGCCCAAACCTGCCTGCGCAGGCAGGCCCGTTTGGCTTCCCGGAGTAGTCCGAAAAGTAAATGAGGTAACGTTCATCACCCGCGCGTTCGTCTCTATCGAATTCAGGAATTGCTTGAGCGCGCCATAGCCGCCCGTAGCACTCACCTTGGTCGGAATATTCTGGAGCTTTTTGACCAAAGATTGGGCAACAACTTTCTGCTTGGATATCTTGTCGGATTGGATGTCGAGCGACTGCAGATTCACCTGGTTTGCGACCGAGATCGCCTGCCACTGATTAAGGGCCTGAGTGGTATTCGGCCCGATAGGCACGGCAAGACCGACTGTTTCCTGAAGTTTGGCGGCGGATTTAAATTGACTGATAAGGCTGGCTACTTGAGCAACAGCCGCTTTCTGACTGTTATAGAGATTTATTTTTGAAGCAACAACTGATTGGAGCGCGCTTGAAGCCGTAATCTCCGGTTGAATCAGGCTCCCGTAAACGACGAGCGTCGCCATCAGAAAGAAGGCCGAGAGGAGGATGCTTAAAATTCTTTTGCTGGAAGTTTTCATTTTCCTATATTGGCTTAGCTAGATATTCCGGTTGGAAATTCAACGATACCGAAAAATCCACCGTCCCGCTCGGATTGAAATTAGTGGATTCAAGCATTGCGGAGTGAACTTCCGGTGCTTTTTCGAATTGCGCCAGTTGCTGAGCGAGCGCTTGAAGGGAAGGTGCCCGACCATTTAGTTCCAAATTATACGAGATAGAATTGAAATTTGCCTCCGTAAAGAAAGTTTGCGGCAAAGTGTTTTTTTCGAGGAAGGGGAAAATATTCGCCGAGAATATATGCTGACCAAGAACAGTCTTTAAATTCGCAATTTGGGAATAGAAGCCGACGAATTTCTGCTGTTCTTTTTGGCTGATGGAATTTGAAAGCTCTTCGAGTTGAGTATCCATACCCGCGGACCTGGTGTTTAAATAAGATTCGTATCCGATACTCATTCCAAAATAAATAAGGATGGAAAGAGCGAAAAGCACTCCGGAAAAAACCATCAGACGCCAAGGCAGGCCGATAGATGTGGTCTCCGAGACGAATTGTTCATTTAGGCTTTTGGGTTGTCCTTCTGGCATATGTTTATTTTTATTGAGCGAAATATCTTTCGGCTAACCCGATTGCGACCGGCAATTCATTGTTTAATTTTTCGATTACCGGTTCCAATTTAATGTCGTAACCGACATTTCGAAAAAGATTCTGGCTGATAATCGGCACGCTTATTTGGGAACCAAAATGTTCCGTTATCCCAAGCAGATTCGCTCCGCCGCCTATGAGCGAAACTTTTTCCACCTTCTTTCCGTAACGCCGTTCGTAAGCGTCTTTAGCGTGATTCACCTCCTGTATTATAACATCCAAGAACGGTTGGGTTAAAGTTGATAACTCCGATTCTGCTCCGCCCGAGAGAAGCCCCCGTCGGCGTTTCAATTCCTCCGCCCGCGCCACGCTTATGCCGAGACTCCGCGCAATCGCCTGCGTGAGATAAATGCCGCCGTAATCCGTCTGACCGGAATAAAAAATATCGGCGCCTTCGCTTAAAAAAATATTGGTCGTTTCCGCGCCCAAATCCACAAAAAGCGTCGGCTTTTCCGCCGGAAGCGAGCGAATAATAGACAAACCGTCCATCTCCAAAGCGACAAGTTTGAGTCCCGCTTCCCTGAAAATAGTTTTGTATCTTTGAATAATTTCCTTGGGAATGCCGATGAGAAATATTCTTTGGTAACGGACGCGGTCGGCATTGTCATATTCCCCCGCTTTCACCCAATCCAAAATCACCTCGCTCATCGGAAGCGGAATATATTGGGGCGCCTGAAACTCCACCGCCTTGCGGGTTTCTTCCGGAGAAAGAACCGGCATATCGAGCATTGTCGTAAAAGCGGTAAAAGCCGGAATAGACCCGACGGCGATGCGCGACTTTGTTTTCATTTCCCGCAGGAGGATTTTGAGCGTTTCCGCCGTCTCTTTCTCGGAAATCTTGAGTGAACTGGATTGAATAACCTGATTCGGATGAGCTAGATAATCTTTGGTTTCCAGAATACCGTAATTTATTAGAACCGGGCGCTCTTCTTTCCGGGAAAGTTCTGCTATCTTTATTGAAGTAGTACCGATATCGACACCTAGAACCGACCGGCCCCCAAAAAAATTGCCGATATCCGCGAAAAAATTGGAGATAGGATTTAAAAATTTCATTCTATTTTATGAGTTTATCACAATATCTCCTTAACATCATCTTCCCGCCCATCTGCCTCTCCTGCAAAAAATATATCGTTCCCGATAAAGAGAAGAAATTCCTTGTTTGCCCGGATTGTCTTTCCAAACTCTCCTTTATGCCGGGTTTTTTGTGCCCCGTCTGTTTCAGAAGATTGCCCGAAGGGAAAATTCCTCCAGCCGGCGGATGTCATTCCGACTCCCAGTTTATACTTGCCACTCCTCTCAAATATTCCGATCCAACGACTCGGGAACTTATCCATATGTTCAAATATGCCAAGCTCAAAGCCGCCGCCGAGCCGCTCGTCTCCATTCTCGGGGATTATTTGAATTCGTCCATTTGTAATTTGTCATTAGACATTAGGAATTTTGTTTTTATTCCCATTCCATTACATCCGAAAAAACAAAGGGAACGCGGTTTTAACCAGGCGCTCGTCATTGCCGAAGGATTGAAAACTCGACTGAATATCTTTCGGGAGGTTCCCATTATTTCCAACACGCTTTTCAAAAAAGAATCGACCAATTCCCAGACCGAACAGAAAGATTACGCGTCGCGGGAGAATAATGTCCGCGGCGGCTTCGGCCTGAGAAATCCGGAACTCGTTGTTGAAAAGAATGTTTTTATTGTTGACGATGTTTTCACTTCCGGCGCCACGATGCGGGAGGCCGTCCGAGTTTTGAAATCCGCCGGCGCGAAAAAGATTGTCGCGATTACTATCGCAAAGGCGTAGGGGATTTTAATCTTATCGCTCTCTAAAGATACGGCGCCTAAGAAGAGGGGTACTGTCAGCCGAAATTGTTTTTTCCGCTACACAGGAATTCCCATCCGAATCGGTTACCGTGAGCGAAACATCTAATGGCATCTTTTTAACGGTTTCTTTCGTCGGAGTAACCGAGGGGTTTTTTGGCTCGGCATCAAGAAATTCCCAAAAAATGCTCCCGGGCGTACTGGAACGATAATCCGTAGTATTGGTAAATGTTACGACTGATTCTTTCGCAAATTTAAGGGGCGTCCAAGTAAAATCTACTAACGGATAATAACGCGCCGGAGTTGTCATTGTTGCGGGGTTGGCAGAATCTTCCCAATCGGAGAATCCGGCGATGCCGTCCGAAGCCTGAACCGACACAAAAAATTCCGTACTGGCTCCTATATTGGCTATCGGGTTGTTTAACCTTCCAAACCGGTCGCTCCCTACTGAAACGGTGTCAATCGTCAAATTGTCGGAAGATTTAATTATTTTTATATCGGCGGACGTTTGTGGGTTGCCATCCGGATCGGAATAATCCCAAGTTACCCGATAGAAAGGATTTGCTTGGCACCAAGCATCCGCCTCCCGGATAATCTGTACGTTAGAAACGACTGGCGGTTGATTTAAAATAACGGCGCTCACTGTGCAATTACTCGCTTTACTGACAGTACATTCCGGCTTGGTGAACGCCAGCCAGCCAACGATATCCCCGCCCCAGGCCGAACCTACAAAATTAATTGAATCAAAAGAAACTCCATATAAACTGCCGTCTGCCGCTGTTCCACCCAAACTCACCCAGCCGTCCCAATTCGGATTGCCGGTATTTTTCGGCGCGAGAAAACGCGCCCAGCCGGTAACGGCGCCGGTATTAAGATCTTTTCTTGCTTCGCAAATCCCTGATGGACAGTCAGCTAAATCGCTCTTATTAAAAGAGAGCCAGCCATAATCTTCATTGCTATCAATCGCCGCCCAAGCGGAACCCGAGAAAAGCCCGGCGCGGTCAATCTGAACGCTGTATTGAGGATCGCCGGTATTCCATGCCGGAATTTGATAATCGGAATTGAAATTCACCCACCCAACGCCTTTTCCATCGATTGTCGCCCAAGCATTACCCCGAAGGGAAAGCGCCATATTCAGATTTACGGAAACTAGTGTGGAATATTCGGAGTAAGAACCGCCAAAATCAGCTCTCACGCGATAGGTATATGTATGACCAAACGCCAAATTATCATCGAGATACTCCGCTCGAGCTTTAGCAGACGGCGGAAGAGCGATTTTCCCCGCCAGAGTTTCAGGGCCACCGCCAATAGACCGGTAAATATTGTAATTCCCAGAGTAGAGCGGATTCGGAAAAGTGTTATCCCAAGAAATTCTGACATTGCCCTTGGTTCCATTCACATAATAAATCTGGGCCGTCGGATTCTGGGGCGCATTCGCGATTGTAACGGAAGAAATATTTGAAAAATCGGAACAGCCGCCGCTTGTCGTACAACCCCGCACTTTATAGGAATACTTCTGATTGGTGATAATACTGGAATCTTCATAATGAATCGTTCCACCGTTAGCCGTTTTCCCAAGAAAATTGGGTGAACCACCGAAAGGAGCGCGATGAATCTCGTAGTAATCCTGACCGGTGCCCGCCGTCCAACTCAAATTAACTTGACTTGGCCGAAATTGGTAAGGCGCGATAAGATCGGTCGGTGTTGTCGGCACCCCGATAGGCGTTGAAGGAATTTTATCGGAATAAATTTTATCTCCAGTCGCGCAGCCGTAATCGCTTTCAAAACTCCTAACTTGGTAATAGTAAACGCCCGCCGGGCTAATATTCCCGGTATAGAAATAGTGTCCGTTAATATCTTTGTTGCCAACGAGAGAAGTATAAAAATAAGTAAGATTTGAATCTGTCGTTCCGCGCCAAATTTCGAATCCGCCATACTGTGAGCTTGGCGGTGTTGCGTCATCCCAAATCAAATCAACTTGGCTGTCACCGCTCTTACCGGTTACAACAAGATTTGACGGATTAGTTGGTTTGGTTAAGATTATTGTTTTTATCGTCAACGGACTTGAATCAACCCAATTTGAAACAGTTCCGTTGCTATTGTCCACCGCTTGAATGTGATATCGGTAATTCGAAAAGGAGTTGACGGGATTAATAGGTAAATTTAAATGTTCGGCGGTCAGGTTGGGCGTGGTCGCGACGGGTTTTACGCCGGTGTTGAAATCCCCAGCCGTCGTGTATTCGATAGAATAGGTAACGGTCGAAGGATTCCCATTCGCTTCCCAATTCAAATCAATCGCGCAGGCTGATTTGGCAGTGATATTAAAACCCACCGGCGGCTGAACTGCCGCGGAAACTAAAGTCGCCGAGGAGACGAAAAATCCCGAGAATAAAAAGAGAAGTATCGCGCGCTTGCTCATTGAATTAATTATAGCAAAATTCATGCCTTTTTGACGGAATAGTTTTCAGCGGCAAACTTATACTGTTCCAAAAAAATCTTCTTGAATGGCTGGATAGAATTCAATTCATAAAAGACGAGGGTTGCTTCCCGATAGTCGCTTTCTTCCACACTCCGGTAAGAAAGTGGCGCTAAATTATTAGCCAAAAGAATGGCATTCGCGATTAATCGTCCAGTACGCTTGTTGCCATCTTCAAAGGGCTGGATATAGCTTATGCCCAACAAAGCGAAAAAAGCTTTGGCATAAGGATCCTTCTGTTTCCCTATCGAGGCAATGAAAGACTCAACTGCCTCCTCTATCTGAAATCTGTTGTCCAGAGGCATGTATTTGGATCCAGCAACTCCGACTGCGGAACTGCGCCAACCCGTCTTTACGTTCAAATTTTTAACCAAAAGCTTGTGAACTTCCCTCATATTAACCTTGGTCAGTTTCTTAAATTCCTTGACGTTATTAAAAACCAGGTTAAACGCTTCCTTATGATTCAATATCATTTGTGCTTCTTCTCTCCCGTGGCCAGCCGCTTTCTCTCCCCTAATCAAAAGTTTTTCCGTATCCAGCAAGGTATATGTATTACCTTCTATTTTGGAAGACTTCCAAGACAGTTCTATCACAAACCTTTCCAGTTCTTTTTTGGATATCGCAGGAGAAAGATTTTTTATTTTTTTCCCATACTCCAAAGTTTTAACCTCCAAGAGGTTCTTTTCTTCTTTTTGGAAAGGGTTAAGCTTAAAATATTCAAGCAGATTAAAATTGAACTTGGAATCGCCGAATCTCTTATCGGGTTCTCCGAAACAATATTCCTTTGCGTTAATCTCCGCGCTAAAGCGTCCTGGAACGGCTATTTTATAAACGGTGGATCTGCCGAATCCGGAAACCTCCAAAAACCCGACCCGACTCATCTCCGAAAGGCTTCTTTTTACCGTAACCAAAGATGTTTTCTCGCCGGATTTTAAAAGTAAGTCATGGACGCCGGATGATTGCTGATTTCCGTTCTTTAAAAACAGAAGAATTATCAACTGTTGGTTTTTGGTTAATTTATCCATTTCTTTCGTATCTTTTTAACCATATAATCGTATCATATTGATACGATTATTTAAAATGGGGTTAGAACTTATATGTTTTTTCCGATCTTTTTTCCAGCGCGATGATAAAAATGCTGTTTTTGTCCGAAACGCGGAAGATAACACGCATATTCCCCTTTCTGACTCGGAATAAATCATCCCGCCCTTTGAGTTTTTTAATATCTAAGGTGGCAATATCGCTTTTATGGCAAAAAGTATATCGTGATCTCTATGCAATTTGTCTTTTCATTTCGTCTTCGAGCATCCGGCTGAAATCCCGGATTATGGCCTGCTGATCGGCCGGCAGAAACGCCCCCAATTCTCCGTGAAAATCTATTTCTCTCGCGTTTTTTGTTATTTCATCCTTCACATCCGCCAACTTCCTTTTTTGTTCGGATGAAAGCATTCTCTTTCTCATCAAAAAATACAAATCATAAAAGTCGCGGGGCTTCTTCCGTTCCAAAAGAGCACCGAATATTTTTTCTTCAACCAGCTCCATTTGCGACAGATGAACCGCCGTATAGGGGGGAATGAAATCGCTTGCCACGCTGTCTATCTCGGCCTTGATTTCCCTGCCATTTCGGGCGGAAACGTTTATTTCTACCCCCACCGGCGGATAGTCGAGCGCGCGGAGGGTCGCCAATCCGAAATAACCGCCGCTCGTCGTTCCGAAGCGTTCGCCGAGTTCCACGCGAACGCCAAAATTTTCCATGGTAGCCAGAATCTTGATAAATAAGCTTTCCACGAAATATTTCGTTTTATTCGAATGAACCTGTGTCAGTGAAAAATCCAAATCCTCGGAAAAACGCGGACTGCCATAAATGATGCGTAGAGCCGTGCCGCCCTTGAAAAGCAATTTTTCCGATTCCGGCAGTTTGTAAAGCTCGCTTAAAAAAATGTGCTGGAAATATTCCCGGATGATATTCGGAAAAACGCCTGTCTGGCATTGGGCGGCCAATTTTTCCAAACTTTCCGATGAAATCATTTTAGAGTCCTTTTTATAATACCTATAAGTTCCCGGTTTTGAAACAATGAGGCGTATTGAATCGCTTTATTCGGATTTATTCTTTCCTTATTGAACCGCGACAGCGGCTTCAATCTATCCAGCATCCTAAAGTAGTTGGTGTCAACGAAAGCTTTTTCCGGACTGGCGATGAAAAACCCCATTCCTTTTTGTTTTACAATGCCATAGCCGGCGAACGCCGTTTTTTTCACTCGCCGATATGAATAAATCTTGCCTAGAATTTTGAAGCGCCGGGGATTTTTCGAGGTGATCGAGGTAATCTCGTAAACGTTTTCCGGAATGACGCGATGGTAAGACAAGGCCAATTCGAGAGAAATATAGGATGGTTCGCACATTTTGTTCGCGATGAAAAATTCCGTCGGCAAAGCGTCGGGGAAAGCGTAAATCCCCCGTTTCAACCGGACAATGAAGCCTTTCTTGGTATACCGATAAAGAAGGAAACTGGCCGCAATTTTGGAACTCCCGAACAACCGGCAAACATCCAGAGCAGAGAAGACAAGTAGTTTTTTCCCTTTTATTTCCTTGTTAAAACTATGCCAATTCACTAATTTAGCCATATTGCTAACTTACTGGAATGACGTTAAAAAGTCAAGCAATTACCGAGATTAATGGTTGTTAATGGGTCAGCCACCATTGTTTGTTCTCGGTCTTCCTACCCCTCTTAATGTCTGTTCAAGGTCAAATTTTTTCACCGTACTGCCTATCCAATTATCACCGCCATAAGGATTCCCTTTATCTTACGAAGTCGGACTTCGTAAAATTCGATAAAATGGGTGGAAAAACAAGGAGAAGGGAAAGGATGAAAATAAAATTTAATGACGGCTGGGCTTTTGCGATCGTGAACGGCCGTTTGGCTGAAATTCACTTTGATAAAAAATACGGCCCTTGGGGCCATTGCTATGTTAATAAAGAAGAATATAAAACAAAGCGAGAACAAAAATGGATTAAAGAAGACACCCTAAAATATCAATTTTCTTATAGGAGCGGTTATTACTTTGATAAAATTAGGAAAATAAGATTTAAAATACCAAGCCGACAGAAATTATTTTCTGATTCAATTTTGTAAGATCACTTCGGATGCGTTCTGATATCAAGGAGAATATAAGTATTACCTTCAATTAAAAAATAAAAGCGGATATTTCTATCTACTCTGGCCTGCCAAATCCCGCGGGCCTCTTCGTATTTCTTTGCGCGCAGAGAAGGGTGCCGCAAATCCCGAAGAAGAAAACTAACTTGTTTATAGAATTTATTTCTAACTTCCGGAGAAAACTTTTTCAAGCTCTCCTTAAATCCGATATAATACCAAACGATCATTACCTCTCTAATGAGTATCTAAGAGCTTTTACGGAAGAAAATGGCCCTTTTATCTTCTCTTTCTTTACTTCTCTGATCACCTTATCCAAATCAACGTCTAATTTTGTATATTTTTTTTTCACTACACGCAAAAACCGCTCATACTCTTTACGAGGAATAGCCACAAGCTCTTCGCCTTTGGTTATTTTTTGAGGAATAGTAATAGTAGTCATGCATTTACCTTACCATGGTCAAACAAACGAAATCAAACTGTCAAAAGGAGGGCGGATTCACAAAAAACACCGTCACCCCGAAACAAAAGCGCAGAAAATTATCTCTCATCTTCATTTATTATGCATAAGGCCACATACATATTGCACTCGGTGAAGCCAGCGCTTCACCATGAAA
>ERZ1292625.2469-Hain-H41-01um-R1-2469-length-17025-cov-5_pt1 | contig 17025 bp, 18 predicted proteins | sample MGYA00564400_ERZ1292625 | MGnify/ENA primary metagenome ERZ1292625 (study PRJEB36523, sample SAMEA6512639) | groundwater metagenome | collected 2019-01-08 | study: AquaDiva: Metagenomics assemblies of 32 groundwater samples | reverse complement strand
TGGCTGACTAAGGAATTCATAAGAGGTTGATAGGAGGGGTTCGAGGTTGTTTTAGTGGTACGTTCTCCATTAGTAAAACCCGTAAAGGAGTAGAGTACTTGGCCCGGAGAAATTGTGCCTGCTGGAGCTGCTATTAATTCTATGGTTAAATCTGATTTATAAGGAGGTGGAGTTGGGGGATTATTTGGAGTTATAGTAAGAACTTTGATAGCTGCGAAATTAACTCCTGAATAAACTATAAACACAGTTCCTGGAGTTATAGCTATTGGATCAGTCGTGTCTTCTAAAGTTAGGGTTGTGCTTGTAGGCGTTATTGAGGTGAAAGTAGTAAGGCTTATAGGATAAGTTCCTGCTCCGTAACCATTCACTAAAACATCTTCCGTGTTAGCTTGGTCTAAAATATGCTTTTGTTCATAAACAGCGGCAGTTGAAGTATAAGCAGTTGCATCAAATTCAGCTATTCGTAAAATATCTAAGGCTGGATATGTTGGAACTAATCGCCCCGTTGGAGGATTTGAACCTACTCCAATTATGTCGGCTTCTACAACAGGAGCTAGGACATAAGTCCCATTTATAGCTTTGCGCTCTAAATCATATTTCCCTATAACTTTAGTGTTGTAATAGTCAAATAACGACTTAAATGCATCATCTACTTTTTGTTTTTGAGCTATAATTCCGTCTTGTAATGGAATGGAGCTTGCCATAGCTGCACTTTTAGCACTGTTGCCAGCAATCTCGGTATTAATAGCTGCTAATTCGCTAGGAGAAGGTGAAGGTTTAGCCATACTATGTTTTTACCTTTACAGAATTACTAAGTAAAGAAGCTGGAGGAGGGACTAATGGTGGCGAAGTTGGGGCTGGTACAGGTCCGCCATCCCCCATGTGTGTGTGAGATGTCATCCAAGCTAATAAATCTGGACCTAAAACAGCAAGTGAAGACGCTCCGGTACCGACATCTACAAGATCACCTTTAAGTTCAACTTTTCCTCCAGAACCATCTACATTAATTTCAGTTGAGTTAGCTTTTAGATTTATAGTACCAGTACCGTCAATAGTGACTATCGTGCCACCTTTAGTTGTAAATATTATCTTATCCCCTTTTCCGTCAAAAGAAACTTTAAGACCGGACTTGTATTCAAATTCAGTTTTCTCAGAATCAACATCGTGAGTTTGTTTGATAGTATCCTTTTTCAAAGAAACTAACATACTACCTTTTTTATCTAACTTTATAAAGCTAGGTCCAGTAGTTTCTGATTTTAATTTTCCATCTGGCCCGTAGGGGGATTGATAAGTTATGGACCATTCCCCATCTTTATTAATCTCAGTTTTTAAACCCCTAAAAACTTGAATATAAGAAATCCCATCTGCTTTTGTTCGCCTACTCTTTTTTGGGTGCGTGTAGGCTCCTATTATTACAGGCCTCTGAAAACTATTATTAAAAAAAGCTATAGCTACTATTGAGCCATTTCTATTTTGAAAGGTATTAGTATTATCGTTCTTTCCTGTAAAAGACGTCTCTGCAGGTTCAAAAATTAGTTCAGAATAATCGTTAGATCCTCCTAAAGAGGATAGAGCTGGAACTCCCGTAAAAGAAGTTACTCCATTTCCCAATTCAACTAAAATTTCATATTCGACATAAATCTTTGAAATATTGTCACTATCGTCAGGAAATATTACTTTTTGGATCTGACCTTTATAAATGCCGGAACCCAAGTCTGCTACTCCTGCTGCTGAAACTTCCATTGGTTGAAAATAAGAACTCACTCTCATGGTTTTTTATTTCCTATTCGGTTTGGAATGTTTTCTAAAACTGATTTTACGATAGTTGTATTTGTTGCAGTTTCTATTTTATTTAATTCAGAACCATTAACAGAACAACCTCTTATTACAGAAAAATCAGTGGTGAATGAAGTAGTCCCACCAGCATTTTGTTCATAATTATGTGTATAACCTTCAACATGGAATAATTGTTCTATATCAGAAATGAAAATATTATTTCCTAGAGGTACGTGAGTATCCAATCCTTCTATAGAAATAGAACCACTATAATATTTTTCTGAGTTGAAAAAACACTCGGTTAAGATAGAAACACAATCATTACAATAATCTTCAAATGCTTGCTTACTTGTTGCAGCATATCCAGTGTCTACAACCAAAGATCTTAAACCATATTGTTGAACACTGGACGGGTTTATAGAAGCTTTATAAGCAAAGGGCAACGGGGTATCCACTCTAGGGACTACAACAATATGATTAATTCTTTCCGAATCTATTTTTGAAAGCCCCTTTTTTTTTATTATGGAAGAATCAAATGAAGTTTTATTTAAAGTATCAAAAAATGTTCTTTTTGAAGATTCTAGTTTAGTAGGAACTTTTAAATCACCATCCTTAACTGCATAAGGAAGTTGTCTTAGAGTTATAGCTGGTTGTAAACCTTTGGCCGTAAATTCTAGATCTACGAACATTTCATTTATTGTAGCATTTTGATGATAAGCTAATGCCTGCCATATATTCCCAGAACTAGGTAAAGCTCTTACTAGCATTTCTCCTGGCAAATTTCCTGAAGCTTTTCCAGATTCTCCAAATAAGCCGATGAAACTAGAATAATCAAGTATATCAATAAAAGAAGGTCTAGCTTTAGATTGAATGTCTACCTCAAATAATGAAGCTAAAGCTGGAGGAATGTACCACAGTTCGTGTTCTTTATTGTGGCTTTTAAATGAACCGCCATAATAAAAACTAATTAATGACTTTATAATAGCATCAGGACTTCTCGATCCTTTTACGGACTTTAAAGAATCTGATAGAAAATCAGCCCCATACAAAGATTTTGCAAGTTGAGAATTCATTATCGGACTAGAGAAGATTTGAGTTTCAAAAACCTTACCAAAATCTTTACCAGAAATGACATAGGTTTGGGAAGGGGTGCCTGTTTGTGGGTTGTCTACCTCTTCTAGATAAACTCTCTCCACTATCCCTAACATCTTTATATTTTCTTTTTCAACTTTTAGACCAGTTGTTTTGGCCATATAAATAACAACCCAATCTCCTGGATTTACACTTTCGCAATAATCCATTGGTGGTTTATTGCTATAAATATCAGTATCTTTTCCAACTCTTCCAGCTTTCAAAATTAAGGTAAATTGTCCTGTATGAGAAGATTTATCTTTCATCACAGTAGCTCTTATAAGATCATTGTTCACTATCAGGGGATTTGTTTTTGTTTGTTTAGATTTGCTAGAAAATCCTCCTCCAATTCCTGAACTTGCTGATAAATTTTCTACTTCTACGTCAATTGGTGCCCATCTATAAAAATGAGCTTCGCAAGTGGCTCTAGCACCTCTTAGCAAAGGTGTAGTACCTTTAACAGGTGGGCGTTTCAATTCATTGCTCACTATTTACCACCTTTACTATTACCTGTATAAGATGGGTTATATTTCACCTGACTCATGCTCATTTCTTTCATGACTTCATTAAATTTCACTACAGCATTTGAAAAGGCTTCTTTTAAAAGTCCAAGATCCTTAGCTGTGTTTTCTATAGCAGTTTTAAAAGTAGTTCTACCTAATTCCACTTCAGCTTGTCCTAATTTAGCATTTCGTATAGCTATAGTTTGTTCTTCAGCTCCAGCTATTTCTGGATTAGTTATACCTACACCTGGCAACAAACCTTTTGTTTGTATACCTTTTCCATAACTAAATGCTTGTTCAGTAGGAATGCCTTTCTCAGTAGCTAGCATTAGATTTCCAAGCGGCCCCCCTTCTGAACCAAGTCTTTCTTTTCCAGCTTGTAAAGTCTGAAGTTTAAGCTTTAATACTTCAGTTATTTTTTCCATTACTCCAGAAATTTCTTTACCTTGTGAAGTCATCATAGAGAAAACATCTTCAGGTCTAGCATTTGCACTAGCACCTAAGATAGTACTAAAATCAATTCCGCTAAGATTATCTCCGGCAAAAACTTTATTCACATTTGAGATATTTCCCAAACCTTCTATCCCACCTTTTGCAAAACTACCTTGATATTGCATTTGTATAGCATTCTGAGCTTGGCGCATAGAAGTTTCATCTATAACACCTTTACCAAAGGATTCTGCCATGCTTGTAAAACGATCTGTCAAAGCCCCAGTATTAAGTGGGGAAAATTGAGTAGAAGTTTGTAAAAAACTAGAAGTTTCTTGTAGGAACTTAGAAGTTTTACTTCTATCTAAACCATTAGCAAAAGCTTTAGAAATTGCATTTTCAGTATTAGCGGCATTAGTTGAAAAACCTTGACGATTTCCTCCTTGCAAAGATTGGATCATTGTTCCTGTTTCTGATATAGAAGCTCCGGTATTAAGATTTAATCTTCTAGCAGTATCCATAGAAGCTGCAGCTCCTTGAGTACTAAGTAAACCTTGAAGTTGAGAAAATTGAGCAGTAACTTCCTCAGGGTTAAATCCCATAGCAGCGCCTTGTCTTTCGTTTATATTTAGTAAAGTTCCAGAAGCTCCACGTTTAATCATTCCTAATCTTGCAGGATTTAATTGCATTGCAGCATTAGTAGCATCCTGCAACGATTGAGTTTCTTTTTGAAATCTTGCTGCTCGTTTTTCAGAAAATCCCATGTACGAGTCTATTCCGCCAGATATTGCTCCTGCTCCTGTTCCCAGTATTCCTCCAACTTTTGCCCCTAAAATAGCTCCTGGGGCGGCACTCACCCCTCCAAGCATTAACCCCGCTGTGCCTCCTAATAATCCTCCTGCGGCAGCTCCGATAGCAGCTCCACTGAGCCCTCCTTTAATAGCTCCACCTAAAGTATAAGGAACGTGGCCTGCACTAAATTGTCTTCCTGCAGTTCTACTATATTGTGAAACATACTGTCCACCTAAAAGATTAGAAGTCATTTCTTGTCTTCTTGAAGCTTGTAGCATTTTATAATCTTCAAAGGCAGTAGGGACTGCTTGCATTGCATGTCCGGCTGCCATTAAACCGGCAGCCGCAAGTCCCCCTTTTCCTAATAGACTCCTAAAACTATTCTTATCATCACTTGCTATATCTGAGGTTCTAGATTTTTCAGATTTAAAATCTCTAAGTCGCTTTCGTAAAGCACTCCTAGCTTCTTTAGCTTCAGTTTCCCTATTTGCCTTATCTTCCATAATACTTTTAGCTTTAATTCTGATTTGATCTTTTTTAAAAGACTCACTATTCAAATACTCTTTTCTTTTTTGTATAGTTTCATAAGCTAAAATCTCTTTTTTTGTTTGTTCATCTACTACAGTTTTTGCTTTATGATCTAAGTTTTTTTCAAGTGTTGCCTTCTTGCTAAAAAGTTTCTCTAATTTTTCGCCTTTTTTGTTATAGTCCTTTTCTTCCGATTTACTCTTTTTTGCGTAGATACTATCTATATTAGTGAACTCTTTATCTCTTTGGGTATAGCTTTTTGTAGTCTGCTTAGAAGTTTTTAATTCTCCGATTGCATCCTTAGTAGCAGCTTTTAAAGCTTCCCTAAAAGAACTAGCAACGTCTTTTAATTCCTTTTTTAAACTCTTAGCATCTACTCCAACTCCGCCGGAACCTTTACCAACACTCTCAAGATCTTTCTTAAGATTTGCTATTTCTGTTTTTAATTTTTGAGTACCGAGGCTTACCTCAAGTATCAATTGCTTCTTTAAATCTGCCATTAATCTTCATCCCGTGGGGCAAAAGTAGGGAATTCCGTAGTAATTTTATCTGGTAATTCCTTTAATTTAGACTTTAGCCCATCGTCCTTAAGTTTAAGAATATCTTTTTTATCCTTTTCATATTGTATCATCCCCTCTAACATCTCTTCTTCATTAACGTAATCCTCTTCCATTTCTTGTTTTAACCATTTTTCGTATTCATCTTCTCCGTCTGAAATGAGTTTTGTAATGGTTTCAGGATCTTCCTTTATACGATGCATATAAAAGAAAGTAACTAGCTCTTCTAGAGTTAATTCTTGAAGTCTTGGATCATTAGGGGTAGTCTCAAATTTTAGGCAAAACCAAGTGGTTAGGAATTTATCAAGACCTTCCATAGAATCAGTCTTGGCATTAACCATTTCATGAGCTGCCTTTACGAAGTTGAGAACTCCAAGTTTGGACATTCTAACCTCTTGATTTATTTAAGGTCTTCTTTAGTCTTTAAAGCTTCTTTCAGTTCTTCTTTGGCTTTATCTTGATTTCCCCAGACTTTATCAGTCCATTCATTCTCGAACTTAAGGCAAGCTTTGTATATTTCGATGGAAACATTATCGTCATAAAGCTTCATACCAAAATCTTCACTTTTCCACCAATCTGGAGATTCTTTGAGTGTGAAGCGCAAAGAAGCTAGAACCTCGTGCATAAACTTGGCGTCTTCTTCTAGATTCTTTAAATCCTCATTAAGACGTGCTGCAAGCCTTGAGATATCTGATTTTGCCCTACGATCAGGGCGTTTGTAAGTGAAAGTTCCTTGGAATTGTTTTCCAGTATCAGAACCTTTGACGTCTATGGAAAATGTGAACTCCATAGATGGTAATGTTGAAATACTCATTTTTTTCTCCTTTTTATTTTATTTCTTTTTTAAAAATCTCGCTTCCAGCATCATAAATAGCAAACCAACCTAATATATTATTTTGCTCCCTTTCAGTGTTGCCTGTCAAGTTTTTATTCTTGCGATGCTTAAATCGACCTTCTCTTATAATACCATTAGTATAGAAATAATTTGGTTTGGTCCTTCCTAAATGCGTAAAACCAGTAGTTTTATACACTTCTCCAGAAGAGAATCTACAGTCTGCATAAGTTAATATAGATTTAAAACCTTGTCCCTTAGCCCAAACTTCAGCATGTTTTAATAGTCGAGAAAAGGCAAAATCCACCCTATAATCTAATTTACTAGCGAATCTAGCTATTTCCACAGAATATGAATGTGCTGCAGTAAAAGGTTTCCTTAATGAGAGAGCTGCTAATATTACTCCATCTTTCTCTAAATAGAAAGTCTTAATGGCTCTAGTATTACCTGCAAGATGATTTTCATAAAAAAAGTCTACTAAATTAGTAGTACATTTAACTTCACATTCGGAAGCTTTAATTCTAGTAGTAAATATATTTAATTTAGCTTTTAATAGGGATTCTACTATAAGACGCTTAAAGAGCCATTCGTCACTAAAAATTTGAATTAATTTAAAGCCTTGGTTAATTGCTAATTCATATTTTTGTGCAAGATGTTGTTTAGCTTCATAGGGAGTTTTTCTCGCTTCGGAATGCCAATAAAGTCCGTGATATTCTATAGCTAAATTTTTATTAACAAGAATATCAAACTCTTTTTTAGTTCCAGGAATTCTAAAACTATGCTGTATATCACTAAAGAACTCCTGTAAAAAATTTTGTACTTCTTTTTGTTCTTTACTTACGTGATTAGTACAATGTGGACACCATTTTCCGCTTTTAACATTATTCCAATTTGTTTCAAATTTATGTCCCTGTTCACACTGCCATTCGTATTTAGTCTTTGCTTTTTCATATTTAGTAGATATTAATATTCCATTTTTCGCTTTTACACTACTAGACATTTCAAATATTGTTGGAGGTTTATTCCCAGAACAATATGGGCACCATTTTCCACTACTAACATTCTTCCAATTTGCTTGAAAGATATGACCTTCTGAACATTCCCAAGATAGTTTTTGATTACTATTTTTATAATCTTTAAGTTCTGTTAAAAGTTCACCTTTATATTCAGCGGCTTTTTGGGTAAGCCTCTTTAAATCTAAAACTTGCCCTGCACAAACTGGACATCCTGAAGCTTTGCTTTTTTTTAAACTAGCCCATGAAGTTTCAAAAAAATGACCAACATTGCAGCTAAATGGATGTTTGAAGTTTCTACCTTTAAATTCTGTGAATAACAATTTTATACCTTTTGGGTTTAAAAAAGCTACTATTTGATCTATACGAGTTTTTGCGCACATTTAGGTCTAAGTATAACTAAGCATTCACAAAAAGTAAAGGGCTAAATCCTAAGATTTAACCCCTTGTAAATACTGGACCTGTCTATTTAACCCTTTCGGTCAGGCTGTCAGTAAGTTGTTATCTGATCACCCCATTCCTGGGCACTAGAGGTGAGATTTTCTTGTGCCGTCAGGTTAATTTATTATAAAGAACCTTCGTCGTCGTATTTAATTCCAACAAAAGCTAAGGTAGACTGCATTAAAGATCTTGCATCTACTGTATAATCTTGTTGTGTACATTTTACACGACTAACTAACATTAAAGTAGCTCCGGTAATACGATCAACAAGTTCGGCTGTTAATTCAGGTTGTGTTAATATATCTTGCAGTTTAGGTGCTAAACCTAGAGCTATTGCAGATGCTCCAGAAACTCTGAATTGAGTAGCTGAAAAATTTACAGTATATCCAGTTTCTGCATATTCCATTGGTTCAAGCTGATCCAAAACGTCAACGGGCTGATGTGCATGGGCGACCGTCACGGAAGTTGAATTTGCAAAGGCTACCTTTTTACCACTGATCCTAAATACTATTCTTGCGCCTGTCGAAGTTTGACTCATTTTTTTATTTCTCCTTACAACCCTCAAAGCCTAGGCGAGGGGTTTACGATCTTTTTGCCTAGTGATTATTTTTCTATTTCAGTTTTTAAAGCAGCACCAGCTGTTTTAGAAGACATTGCTATTGTTAAAGCTTTTGCAGATCTACTCGAAAGTAAATCTTTTTCCTGAGTTGCTTTAGTGGTATCCAATATAACCTTTTTAGCAGCTAAAAGACCTTGATCAATTAATAATGTTGCTTGAGCAGCTGCTAAGGCTGCTTCTAGAGTAGGATTACCTGGATCAGCATCTAAGGCGGCTTGAGCTAAAGCTACTGCGATTACATCAGCATCTACAACGGCTTGGGCGTTATCTACATCTAATTGAGCTGCGTCAACAGCAGCCTGATCAACAGAAGCTACAGCAATCAAATCTGTAATAATTTCATCAGAAACTCTTTTATCTGTAAGTGCGATCTTCAATTCACGCTTTTCTCTAGCATCTAATGCTAGATTAGCATCCATTTTAGCAACTAATCTATCAGCGGCTTTTTTACCAGCCATTGCAATGTCTAATTGAGCTTTTTGTTTCTTAGTAAGTGCCATTTGTTCCTACCTTATGCAGATTGTCTAACATTGTCAAGAGTCATTCTAGCAAGTACGAAATCAACACCTTGAACAGGAGTTATGGTAATGTCAATCATAGCAGTATTTCCTGAAAGAGTTACAACTAGATCTTTAAATCCTAATTGTTTATTAGAATCGTCTCCAACAATAATATTGGCCCTCAAGAAAGAATCCATGATTGAAATAATTGTATTTTTAATTGAAGTAGCTGTTCCAGTTGCACCTTTATTTCCTACAAAAATAGTTTCTAATTGTTGTCGCAAGTTATAAGCTACATAATCAGCAGCCTCAATTACAGACATTCTATTCCAAACAAAATTAGCATCAATACCATAGGTTGTATTACCAACTACAATTCTAAAACCTCCATTATCTGCTTGTTCAAGAGGGGTTAATCCGGCGTCAATAGCAAGATCTACCTGAGTCTTAGAATTATAATCTTGATGTCTAATGGAATTAGCGTTAACGAATTTAAAGGTAGTAGGAGTTCCTACTTCAGTCCCAGCTTGAATTCCTGCAACCATACAAGAAGCTGCCCATGGATCTAGAAATTTTAGATTCCCATCAGCTCCAAGAACTTGAACATCTTGAAATAACATTGAAGCTCTTTCATGATTTAAAGTCTGAGCTGCCGTTTGCATAGAAGAAAAAGTTCCTTTTTTAGAAACATAACAATTTCTTTCGGAACGATTTTTAGTATTTGATGCTGTAATACAATGAGTCAAAGCTTGAAGATTAACAGCGTCAACCGTGAAACTAGAAGCTGGATCAGTGTCTCCGCCAGCTATTAAAGCCGAAGCGTCTTGAGAAATAAGAGGTAGAACTTCATGGCAGCGAGTTGACAATAAAGCATCAAATCCTGTTTGAAAATTAGAATTTGTAGAAGCTCCTCGTACTGCTCCAGATAAGAATACAGGACCAACATTTGCTGGAAGCCCTTCCGCATTAGCCGCTTGACTCATAGAGATAAGTTGAGATTGACTAGCTATTATATCTAAAAGTTCTTGCTGTGCTCTTCGAAGAGTTTTGGAAGTTGTTTTTACATCCAAAGGGGTACTGATAAAATCCAAAGTAGAAGAAGATACAGCTTTAGCATTTCTAAAAGATGTAGAAGAGGTATAAGAAGCATTAGCGTCTAAAATATCCACTAAATCTTGAACTGTTTTGCCAGGAAGACCTATGCTCAAATTATCAGCGGGGGTAGAAGTCGTAGTTGTTACTAACGTTTTTACGCCAGAAACATTTTGAATTGTAAGTGTACAAGTAGCGTCTGCACCAACATATTGAAGTGCTAGAACAGCATCATAAGCATTTTCTGATAGAACTTCCGTAGCCCCGTTTTTCCTAATTGAAAAAACTTTATTATTAGCAGAAGATCCATTAGCAATTTGAACGCTAATTAGATTCTCATCTTCTCCATAATTTAAAGAAGTTGCAGTGAATAAAGTAATAGGGGCTGAGTTTTGAAGAATTTTAGAGGCTTGGGTTGAAGCATTAGTTTTCCAAACCCTAATCATAGAAGCCCCATTTGGAACTCTGTTATCACGAGCTGGAGCTATAAGTAAACGAGCAGCGTCAACAATTGGCCCTGCTTTGTAAAGTGCTATCAAAGAAGCTACATCCTCACTTGTAAAGGTTTGGACTCCGGCGCTTGATCCGGGCGCTCCTCCGAGAGCTTCTCCAACAATAGCTACGATTCCAGTTGCAGCAAGAGGAAATCCTCCTGATAAATTAACTGTAGTCTTGGAATAAGCTCCAGGTTTAGCTAGACTGGCTCCGTTAAAAGGTATTCTAATTGCCATTTTTACACTCCATCTTTTCAGTAAGACTTGAAGAGTTTATTAAACTCTGTTAAGGTTGTACTCGTTTTTCCATCTGCCATTGCATATTGACGCATTGGAGGTTTGTGATGAGCTAAAACCTTCTGTTCCTTTAAAAGGATCTGGAAATACACGTCAAAAGACATCTTTTCTTCTTGATCCTCTAATGAAACTTCTTCCATTAGATTATCAGCTTCCAGCTCCAATTTTCGAAGTTTCTTATCCTTCATAAACTCCCCTGTATTTTAACACAATTTGACCTAGCTTTTAGATTAGTCCTCTTTAGGTCTTACTATAGTAGTTGAGGTTGGTGTTAGGCCGTCTGGAGCTTTCATTGTTAAATCAAAATTATCTATTAAAACGACTTCTTCTTGATTCCAATCAAATTCGGTCATGCAGTTTACTTCAACAAAACGACTAAAAACGTTAGTCCCTTCAAATATATCTGATCTATCAAAAACCCCACCTACTCCAAAGTCTAAATGTATACCCCTTTCGATCAAAGAATTCATTCTGGACTTTAAAATATAAGTTAATAAGTAATATAAATATTTGGCTATATGGACATCATTTCTAGCGTGTACCCCAAGAGATATAGTTTCCTCTAAACGCACCATCCTACGTTCAATCCTTTGGTTCATAATGCTGCTAACAATATCTCCGGTTCCTGTAAGTTCAGGTATATTACCGTCCTTGGGGAGACTAATATATTTGTCGCCAGCTAAGTTACTGTTTCCACTTTGTATTGTAAATTCAGCACCTAAAGAATCAATAAAGATCATACCTGGAAATACAGCCCCCAAATTAGTACCAGGATCTACTTGTAACTTACCTGTCACTGCGTTAAAACTTAAAGGTTGAACATCAGCTATTTTAACTATAGGGGCTATTGGAGTATCAACCTCTTCATATTCATTACTAAATTGTTGTAACTTAGGAGTCTCAGAACTTTTTAATATCTGAATGGAAATGCATGGGGTATTAGTTGGTACTTGACTAAAAGAGTGTACTATTTTAACTTGATTCTGTTGTATGAAGGTTTTAAGTTTATCTATATGATTAGTACCATATTGATTAAGAAACCAAGTAGCCGTAAATTTACTAAAAATATCGTCTAATACCGAGGGATTAGATCTTATAAAACCTATACCATCTCGTAATACCGTTTCTATGACAAATTCTGTTAGCGGACTACCCATTATTACCCCTTAAAGAATACATCTATCATAGTAGCAAAGATTTGCTCAACTTCCAAGTCCAACTTATCAAGCACTTTTCCGCCTGAATAGGGACTAGAAGGCCACACGGAATCTTCTCCAACACGTCTAATAGTCATGAAAGCTGTGGAACCTTCTTTGGGATTTTGTGATTTAATTAAACCTTCAATCTTTTTGGCCCTGGATACTATACGTTCTTCTTGTTCTACAGCTTTGCCTCTTGAAAATTTAACTTGTTTAGCCTCAGGTTTGGAAAAATGTTGCATAACTTCGTCTGCATTTTTAAAACCTTGTACTTGAAATTTTTGACCTTGAATTGAAATATTTCCAGCAGAATCAGCATCTTTGTGCATAGGGACATCTACATAGTTTTTGCCCTCAGCTTTATTATGTTGGGCTCTATTACCGCCCATAATCAGTTTTGAAATCTCTCCAACTGCGATTCCATCTTCCATCATCATAGCAAGCTTGCCTTCAATGGATATAATGAAAAGACCATCTTCTACTTTAGAGAATTTATAACCTTTAGTCCAGTTCCCTAAACCACTTCTACCAAAAGTATTTCCGGCGTATTCTAAACCTTTTTGATAAACTGCAGCAGCAGTTGCAGCTCCAGCAGCTTCTAATAAAGGTTGAAAATCTGAAATTAATTCATCGACTTTTAAAGATAGTTTGGCTTTTACTTTCATGGAGTATTTGGATCATAATATTCATTAGGCTGTAATTTTGTAGGCGTTACTTGAGTCTTATCTGAACGCTCTAAAAGATAATCACGGCGTAAAATCCACTCCTCTGGCAATTTTACAAAAGTCCTATTTTCTACAGTTTTTATAGCAAAGTCTGGTACTTTTGAATTTTTCAAATCACGTAAATCATTGTATTGAGAAAAACGATCTCGATGCACCGCTTTAGTAACCCTATAGACTGGATGATATGAATAATAGACTGAATAGATTTCCCTATCAATTGGCTTATGAGCGCCAATCCAAGTTATACAACCATTTACATCTATAGTGAAATCTGTACCGTGATAGAATCTAATAGTTTGATTATTCCGAATAACAAATAGCGCAATAACTTTACAAGCTGGATATTTCAATTTATCTATATTAGTAGTTATATTATCTTGTTTTTGTATTAACTCATAAAATTCTTCTGTGAAATCTAAAAGCTCTACTTTAGCAAAAGTTTGTAAACTAATACCAGCTTTAAAAGTAACTAAAACTTCATCGATACTGAAAGTTCCTTGAACTTTAAATTGCTCAGTTAAACTTTGTTGTTGAAAAGTTGCTATAGTTTCATAACAATCAAAATCAATCATATTATTATGACAGATTGCACAATTAGGATCATGGTCCAAAGATTCTATAGAAGTCATATTGGGGCAAGTGGTTGATTTCCACACCCTAACCCTAACTCCCAAATCTTCAACCAATTGATCTAGATTTACTACATTTATGCCATTTGTTAATTGTTTAGCCACTTTTTAACATCTTATGCAAAATTGCAAATTCTTTGGGTGTAACCTTAGATTTTTTAACTCTACGATAACCACCACTTGGGGTTAATCTTCCAGACCGCTGCATTTGAAGGGCTATAGCCTCCGCTTGCTTTTGCGGTTTGCCTTCATGAACAAGTTTTGAAATCTTTCTGCCTATAGCACTATTAGATTTTTCTGCCTCTTCAGATTGATACTCTTTCAATTCTTTCGTCTGAATTTTAGCTTCTTTTTTATCATCCTCATGCGAGGGAGAGCGCAAAACTTCCACGAGTCTTTTATGTTCAGCTATAAGTTTCTTTTTGCTCTCTGGCTTTTTCATTAGACTTTCTTAGGAGACAATTCAGCTTTTAATTGTTCTTCCGTATAAACTTGATTTTTAGATTTATTTCCATTCTGGACATAATCTTGAGGGCTTCTCTTAGCATTAGCTAGTTGAGAAGTGCCATTACTATTATTTTGGATACTAGATCCTATTTTAAAATCCTGAAATAAATTCCCTGCAAATTTAAGTTCTTTTTTTACAGTTGGATCTACTAGTTCCTGTGTTCCAGAAGCTATAACAGTTTGAGTAGCTTCTTGAGAAATAGCCTCGCTTTTTTCAAGCTCAATAGCTTTTAGCATTACATCAATTGAAATAAGTTCTATCTCTTCTTTAGTTAGATCCTTTTCATTGAAACTTTTGGTAAGACGATTAGAAACTTTAATTTTAAGCTCTTGAGATTTTTCCATAGGCATATCTTTCATAATCATACCCAATTGCTTTTTACGTTTAGTAGCTTCTTCCATGCAAAGTTTCATATGTTCCTTATCTTTTTTAGCTTTAGCTGCTCGCATCATTGCATATAAGGATTGATCAACATCCCAAGATTGTAATTTATCTTCTGGTTTTGTTTCATTTTTTGGTTTATCCATTTTTCTTTCTCCTAAAATCAGTTATAAATTGTTCGATTTTATTATCAGAATCAATAAAAGCCTCTAAAGACTTTTTAGTTTTTTCAGTATATTTTTTCTTACCACCACTAGTGATTATAAACTGACCACCGTGTTTACCAACCATTATTTGCTTATTAGCACTTTTAGGTTTTTTAGCCTGTTCGTGCTTTTCTGGTTTGGTTTCTTTAACTTCACCAGTAGCGTGTTTTTTAGGTTTTGTTACTCCAGGAATGGACACTTCCCCTAAGAGCTTTTTCTTTTTGCGTTTAAGCTTCCTAACTAAATTTTTTATTTTTTCTTGTTTACTTTTCACTTCCAGACTCCTTTTTTCTTTTTGCCACAGAAGTTTTTACATCCTCTTTGAAATTTTTAAAAGCCTTTTTATATTGATCCTGTAAAGAAAAAACTCTATTTCTATTTGATTCGGCTTCTGGGCGATTTTGTCTAGCATCCTGATGGGCCATATCTAAAATATTCATAGTCTTCTGTCTAAGATCGATTAGTTCTTTCATTTGACGTTGCAGTTTTAATTTATCTCCAGGGTGCAGATTATCTTTTAGAGTTGTAAAAAATTCTTTAACTTGCGCTTGAGCTTCTGGATGTGGTTCTTGTGTTTCATGCGTGTCGTGCTCTTCATGAGCTGCTCCACTTGCAATATTAATCCACATTGTCTCACCTGTTCTTTTACTGACTACCTTTTTTCTACCATTTCTAATAGTTCCAACAGGATCTACGGGTTTTACAGGTGCTGCAGATTGTCCCTCGACTTTAGGTTTTGCATTATTGCCTATACCCCCTGGACCTACTAATTTTTGAGGCTTAGTTCCATATGTGGAGTCTGCCTTCTCAACAATATCCATTGCTGCTTCGTTCAGCATTTTGGCAAGAGATTCTCTAGAATATGCAATTTTATTAGATCTATCATCTTCAATAATTGCTATTTTAGAATCTGGTTTAGTAAGTACTTTATAATTATTATTAAATAAAGTAATATAAGATCCTTGTTCAGGAATCCCTTTTTCTAACCTGGCTTTCTTAAAAGCTAAAAGTTTTTTTTGAAGTATGAAGTCCTTAAATTTAGACATTACTTCCTCGACATCTGACTAATAGCAAATAAAGTTTGACTAAAGCTTTCTTTGTGAATTTCCCAATTGGCTATAATAGCTTGAGCAGCCTCTTTATCAGATTCATATCTAGAAAGAGTTTGAGATCTTCTCCACGATTTAATAGCCTTCTTCAAAAGCTCGCCATCTTGTATACGCTCATTACGGAAAGAATCCACAAATTGTTTTATAGATTTTCTAAGTTGAATTTCCACATCTCCAAATTTAATAGTTATTTGAGGCTGGTTTGAGGAAATTACTGTTTGCGCAGCTATTGGAGATTCTGATTTAAAATCTTCACTTTCTCCATAAAGATCGAAATCAGTTACTCTACCTTTAACCATTAAAGTCTTAGCTACCAATTCTAAGGTATGTCCATCAAATTTTTCAACTATTTGACCTTCACCGTCAGTGAAAAATCCAGCATATAGATTAGCACCCTTAACAGCTAAAGTCAAAACCCCTTTTTGTAATTGGATTTTGTGTATTGAATTACCTTTTAGCATTTGAGAAGAAATTCTATCCAAAAAAGATTTAGGTGTTCCTTCTTCAGCCGCTTGCTGATCTTTAGCATCTATTACAGTTAATACATCTGGATAATCATAGGATTTTTTAAAATTTTTAACAAAAGATTTTGGATCTTTACTCATGTATATTCCCTATGGTACGGCAAAGGCGAAGCCGTTATAATATTTGTGGGCTACTTTAAAAAGTTCAGCGAGTCTTTTCTCATAAGAATCTATTCTGGCTCCGTAAGGTCCAGTAGGCCCTGTTTGTCTACCTGCTGAAGCCCCATCTAAACTAGTATTTTCTCCGGCTATAGGACCAAAGATAGTATCTCTTAAAATCATAAACATTGAAATTGCTGCCTGTAAGCCGATCATTTCGTTTAAAATTATGGGAATTTGATCGTCGCAAAAACCTGCAATGTAAGTAACTTCAAACATATGAGGCCAAGAATCCCTAGTACCATAAAGAAGGGGTACATAAGATCCTCCATTAGTTATGATCAATCCATTAAAAGTTCCTTCTACGGGAGCTAGCTGTAACTGAGCTGCCTCTTTTTCTAAAACAAACCATTGTTTAGGAAAGTTTATCAAAGTTGCACTATTTGGAAACTTGGCTCGCATAGCCGATACTTCAATTACAGGGCGTTTCTTCAATTGCAAAAAATTAAAATTTTGATAGTCTATAGAACGCATATCATGATCGTCAACAATAGTAGTAGGATAAATAATCACATCAAGTTTATGTTCAACATAAGAAACGGCTGAATTTATTTGATGCTGTAAAACTTCTGAAGGCACTG
>ERZ1292625.1072-Hain-H41-01um-R1-1072-length-35649-cov-12_pt2 | contig 17031 bp, 13 predicted proteins | sample MGYA00564400_ERZ1292625 | MGnify/ENA primary metagenome ERZ1292625 (study PRJEB36523, sample SAMEA6512639) | groundwater metagenome | collected 2019-01-08 | study: AquaDiva: Metagenomics assemblies of 32 groundwater samples | reverse complement strand
CTGATAGCTGATAGCTGATAGCTGATAGCTGATAGCTGATAGCTGATAGCTGATAGCTGATATTATTTTAGGTAATTAGAAAACCAAACTTTTGTAATAAGTTGTAAAACTAATTTTTTACTTCAAACTAAGTTCCCAAAGATAAGAATCGATTTTGTTCATAAAAAATAGATAGTTTTCATTGTCGTCTATGGAGAGTTTTATGCCATCCACATCTTCCCCGTCTGGAAGAGATGATGGATCTGCAATAAATGCCGCATTTCCATTTAGGGCGTCTATTTTCCAAATTTCATCATTAAAAGAAACTTCTCCTTGGTACCAGCTATCAGGATAATCTCCCCTACCAATAAATTTAGGCACAGCGCAATAAATGACAGCGCTTATATTGTTCCAAACACATTTTTCAGGCATGGTTTTTATCCCGACTGAAGCCGATTCTTTTGTTTCTGTATTGTAAATCTTTAAAGATAAATTATTATCGCTATAAAGAACCAATTTTCCACTAGGGCTTGTTAGTGTTGTGAGTCCTTTTATATTAGATAAAATTTTAGTAAAATTTTTCTGATTTGGATTAATTGCGTACATATAGCCCAATACATCGCTGGAAGGCTTAGTGGTCAGTGTAATCATTTTATTGTTTGGCCACAAACTTAACCATTCTGTGAAAGGAGAACTGAATATTTGATTTTTTTTATCTCCCAAGTATCCGGAAGTCACGCCAATAGCGCTATTGCCGATATTAAATAAATAAAATATTTTTAACGTGTCAGGCGACAAACTTAAATCTGAAATATTTTCAGGCAAGAAAGAACCAACTATTTGATTGTCTTCTAAAATATCGCCTCCTAAAATTTCCTTTGGCAAAGACCCTACGAATGTTTCAATTGTTTTTGCGTCGTTTTTTAGATATCTCACTATCACCGATTCCCCTTTATTTCCAAAATATGCTTCATGAACTTGAGGAATTAAAGTAGCCGTAATCTTACGTTCATCTATTTTATCCGCAAAAGTTTGATAAATATTTCCATTTAATTTTTCCACATATCTTAATGCCGTCGCAAATTCAGTTGGTGGCGATGTTGGCTTTGGTGTTTTCGCAGCGACTGGCATCTCTGCGATATTCTCTGTTACTGGAGCAGGAGTCATTATCGGAACATCTTTAAATCTTTCTTTCATAAAAACTCCAAAACCGGCTATTTGCATATTTGACACCTTTCTTAATTTATTTATAGATGCTTCTTCCGCAATAGGAGGAATGTAGCCGGAAACATCAACAGGACTTTCTACGCTAGGAGGCGTTGTTGTTGCGCTTTTTCCAAAAGGAAAAAATTCTGAAAGAAAATTTATGCCGCCTGAATCTGTTTGGTCATCCCCTTTTTGCTTATAAGAAGAAAAATAAAAGAAAGCAACAGCAGACATGATTACCAAAATGATTATTAATAATATAAAATTTCTTTTTGACATAATTTTTATTTATCTTCCATCTGTTGACCAATGCCAATCTTCACTTAATAAACTAGAAAGTCCATAATTTTTAGCATTAGCTTTTAGCCAGTCAAAACACTTTTTTGTACTGGGGTTTTTGTCTACATTTATAAAATAACCATCACATGTAAAATCAAAAGCTAAGCCAGCTTCATGCCTTGATGTTCCAGGAAGCGCTGTTAGCGGTTTACAGAATGCTTCCCTATCAGTTGTATTACCATTACAATTTGCCTTACGTAGCGCAATTTGCGTTTCTGTTGATCTATATCCCTTACCACCTAATAAAATACTATTTTTTGTTAAGGTGTCACTAATTAAATTTTTAACATTATTTGAAATAGATCCGCACATGTAAAATTGTTTAGATCCAACTTTAAACTCTTTAATTCCCTCATTACAGTTATTTATAGGACCTGTTGGTATTGCCATATCAATTTCTACATATTTTGTACTTTCATACGTTTCCTCTTCATCCATTATTGTTATACTTACTTTAGGTAATTGTTCATCCAGACAAAAATTAAGCAAATTCGGGTTTATTGTGAATAAAATAAGGTAAGCGCCAAGAGCAATTAAAAGCCCCAGAATAGCTTGGGTTATTGTACCTTTGCCAGATTCTTTTCCAGAAGGCAAACTGCTTGCCATATATTCAAATCCTCCCTTGATTATCATTATCATTGCCAGCACCGCGGCAATACCAAGGATGATTTTAATCATTATATTCATATATTTTCCAAAAGCGCATGGATTTTTATCTGGGTCAGATTCAAAGTCTGGTATTCCAGGTAGTGGCGCAAGAAGTGTATATTTTGTGTCTGTTTGTTTTTCTGTTGGTGTTATTGTATTAGGTGTTATTGATGGATCTCCAGTTATTTGTTTACCAGTTAAAACTTTTCCACAAAAACTATCCGTTGTTCTATCACCTTCTTTTTCTAATTTTTGTTGACCTATATCTAATTTTGCACTTTCTTTTCTTGAATCTTTACATTGTTCTTCTGCATTAGGAGTGTTTGTTGTAAAAGGAAAAAGAACTTTTTTAAAAGATTTTGCTCCATTTTCGTAAGTAGTTACAAAATAAAACCAATCATAATCTGCTGCAGAAATCTTACTTTCCTTTACTTCTAAATTATTTTTTATTCCCCTGCCAATGGTAAGTGGTGTAAATAATTGGAAAATAACAATAAATATTATAAAAACTTTTAATATATTTATTTTTTTATTAGAAATTGACATTTAATTCTTTACTTACGCTTTGAAAAAGCGTAGGAATGTTATTAATAGTAATTTTTATATTGGAACTTCCCGATTTTCCGCCTTCTGGCTTAATAGCCAGAGAATTTTTTTGATTAGGGATTATTGTTTGTTCCCCATTTAAAAACCATTTAAACGAGTAATTTGACGAGTTTAAATCTTTAATAGAAAAGAAATATGGTTCAGCGACAATTGTTGTTCCATTTGGGTTTATGATAAATCCATCGCTTAATGCTTTTTCCCATTTTGTGCCAAATGATGAATTTTTTTCATAAAAAACTATCTTTGGAACACCCGGGGTAATTGTTATTTTACCAGACCCGTTATCACTTCCAAAAATATCTGAAACAGTTGCTTCTATTTCATTATTTTTTTCTAAATAACTATTTTTGTATAAATAATAATTTTTTTCATATCCGGAAGAGGCTGTCTTGTTTTTATTGTCTTGTCTCCAGTTATAATTAAAACCAGCCAGATTTTTATTGCTTGGAATAGCGACAACTTTTACCATTCCTTCAATGGGAGCCATTGTCTTGCCTTTATAAAAAGGAGGCGCATATGTGTCATAAGCTTCCCAAAGCATATCAACGCTTGAAGGAGATAAATATATTTGTTTGTTTACAACAGAACCGTTAAGAGTTTCTATTTTTATTTCAAGGTTTGTTTGAGACCCGGAAATACCAACATTAAAGGAAAAGTTCGTCTTTCCGACACCCTCAAGAGCTGTTTGACCATCTAATTTCCAAGAAATTTTAGCTTTATTTAAGTCAGTTGTGAATGTTGATAGTGATGCCCTTACTTCTTCGTTTTCTTTCGGATATTGAGGATTGATTTCAAGTGTTATCTCTCCGCTTTGTATTTGCGCGTTTATTTTAAAAGCAAAAAACATAAATATCAGCACAAAAAATATAATTAAACTTTTTCTTGTCCCATTAGAGACTTTTGTAAAACACGTTTTTGTTTTTATGTTTTGTAATAGAAACTTTGTTAAGTTGTCTCTAACGGGACGAGCCATATTAAGATATTATATCATATTTTATGATATTTCAGCACTTTCAATTTCTTCCTTGCTCTGCTTTATGGAAAGCAATTGCGAAGGGTCAGATGTTATAATTTGGTCCTCTGTATATGAAGCGATAATTTTAATTGCAACATGTTTTAAGCCTGCAAAAAATATGCCTTCTCCCACCCCAGACTCTAAAAGCAGATATTTTTCTTCATCGGTAAGGTTAAAAGTTTTTTGAAGTATATCAATAGTGGTTGGCGACTGTTTTAATAGGAGTTGTATGGAAGAGTTGGTTATAATTGGCACGCCATAAGAAGATTTCATAAAATCGGCCGCATCTTGCGTAATAGTAGAAAGCCCTAAATAGTATTTTCTGCCTCTTTTAGCCATAGAATACAAGAAAGAGGCTGTATCTTCCGATTTCATCATCCACCACGCTTCATCAACGACTAAAAGCCTTTTCTTTAAATTTTTGCGAATAGCTGTCCAAATGTAATGCATAACAATATACATTGCAATTGGTTTTAATTCATCTTCCATATCACGTACGGAAAAAACAACAAACTTTTTGTTTATATCCACATTTGAAGGCCTGTTAAGAAAAGTTGACCACGAACCTCTTGTATATTTAACCAGTCTTTGCAATATTAATTCACTTCCCTCCATTCCTCCGAGCACCATTTCAAAATCTGAAAGAAGCGGGGGCTCAATATTTGAAAAATCTGATTCAGGAGTTATGTCTTTTATGGCATAAGTTTCTGAAATAGCTCGGTCAACGATTGAATCTTCTCCCGGAGTGAGTCCGCCTAACATTAATCTGAAAAGTCCCACTAAGTTTATAATATTTGAACGCAAAACGTCTTCATTTGTTTCATCTTCACGCGGAATTGGTAAGTCAAACGGATTGATATGGTGGTCAGAAGATAAAGAAATATTAAAATATCTGCCGCCAACAGATTCTGCTAAAAATTCATATTCTCGTTCCGGGTCTATGACGATAACATCCACATCAAACATTAAAGACCTTAATATTTCTAATTTTGTAGCATAAGATTTGCCGGAACCGGATTTTGCAAAAGTCACAGAGTTATAATTTTCCAGGGAAAATCTGTCAAAAATAACCAAACTGGAATTATGCCTATTTACTCCATAAAGGATTCCCCTGTCTGAAGTTAGGTCAAAAGAGACAAATGGAAAAATACTTGAAAGCGGGTCGGAATTTAATTTTTGATGAATGCCTAAAACATCATTTCCTGTCGGGATTATGCTTTTAAAGCCGTCATCTTGCTGGAAAAGAGCCGGTTTTATATAAATTAATTTTGATTCAAGAATGGATTTGATTTCATTTTCAATTTTAAATAATTCAAGGTCGTTGTCCGCATAAACTGTTATATAAATACCCACATCAAACATTTTTTCCTGCGCTTGTATCAGATTATTACGAAGTTCTTCCAGGTCTTGATTTGCAGTATCAAGCATTGGGTCGCGAACCATCCCTTTTGACTCTCTTGTGCTTATTTGGCTTTGGACTTCAGCAACTTTTTTTTGAAATTGCCTTAGGGCCAGTGATGTGTCTATCGGATGAATAAAAATTGAAACATCAAAAACTTTGTCTAAGTTTATTATTGGAGAAAACCAGTTGTCTGACAAATACCTGGGATATGAAATAATGAAAAACGTGCGAGCGATTTTATCACCCAAGTTTAATGACCTTGGTTCTATTTTTAAAGCAGACGGAGCAATAATGTCTTGCAGTTCTAATTTTGCTGATTCATAAATTTCTTCCGGCATTACAGCCAAAATGGAAGCCTTGGGTCCAGTCTCGCCTGTTTTTTCCTTTATTTTATTTTTTCCAAACAATGAATCAAAGATTGACATATATTTAATATTTATTTCTCAAGCTCTATTTTCCCCACTAATTCTCCCGGATTAAATACTTTATAAAATACTTCCACAATTTCCTCTGTGCCAAGCTGAACAGATTTTATACCGCAACGAGCAAGTCCTTGCTGTATCACGCTTACCCTTTGTTCCAGTTGTGACCTTTTTTCTTCAAAATCTATTTGTTCTGCCGCTCTTTTTTGTTCTCTTGTTTTTTTTGAAAATAGATTCTTGAGCATATCAGAATCTGATTGCAAGCTAGTATGAGTATAAGGCACTACGATAAAAAAATTTTTTGTCATTATACTTACTGATTCAGTAAAATTTTTAATAAATTCTATATATTCTCTTGTTTGTAATTTTAAGAGCGGTTCATTTTGAATCTTCATTCTATTTTCTAAAAGCAAAAGATATGGCCTAATGTCTAGTTTTCTGGATTGTATTGATATTTGGATGGAAAAATCTAAGGTATTAAGAAAACTTTGAAATTGTAATATTGTGGCTCTTTGTTCATCGCTTGATTTTAGCGACAAGTTTACTGAATTAGCCAGAATAACAGAACGCAATCCTCCGTCTTTTAACATAACAACACCATCACGGATTTCCTTGATTGGGACGAACTCTTGAGTTGTTTTTGTTTTTGAAATCATTTTAAAATTTTTTTAATTTTCTTTTTCTTCTTTATTTAAAGATAAAACATCCAAACTCCAAGCTAAATCTCGCAACTTGCTTCCGCTTAATCTTGGATTAATATGATTTACCATTTCAGTTTTTTGTTCAAGAGCGGCTCTGTCTTGTTCTTTGGTGTTTACTTTATTTACTTTTCTTTTCCATATAAAAAGTTTGCTTTGGGTTGAAAATTTTAAGGCAGCTTCAATTAAATTAATAAAAGGCTTGTCGTTTGGACGATAAAAAGTGAGAGCCAGAGAAAATCCGGCAACAGCCAGCATTGGTATAATGCCAAACAAGAGCCCAAATATTTTATACAATACAAAACATAAACCAGCTCCACCGGCTAGATAGATGAACTGTTTAAAAGTAAATGGGCCAAAGATTTTATCTTCTATATCTAAAAATTGTGGAACTTTAAATTGCATAATATTATTCAGGTTTTAATCTGTAAGGGTCTTCTTTTATGGAATAAGAGGGTGAAACAGATTTGGTATCCGAAGACACAGGTTTTATTGTCGCTTCAAGCGGTATTTTAACATTTTGATTGGCAGATGTCCCAGTTTTTTCTTGATTTTTTGAAATATTATTTAAAGAATATTCAGTTTTTATTGTTGGAGTTTGAAAAGAACCAAAAAGTTTTTGAGAAGAAACTGAATCCATTATTTTTTTATTTTGTATATTTTTTATAGTTTCTTCTTCATCCTCTGTTTTTTCTTCTTTATTTAGAAATTTTTCCTTTTGTTTTAGTTTAGATTCTTCCATTTGCGGTATCTCCTCATTCTTTTTATCATCTGTTTTTCCAGATTTGGACATTAAATTTTCCTTAATTTCTCTCAATATTTTATCGTTTATATTCATTACAATTTCCCTATTTTTTTCGTCGGGCAAATTCAAACTTGCCTTTAAAGATTCTTCAAATTTTTCTGGATGCGTATAATCTAATATCACCATGTGTGTCTCAAGGGACAATTGACCCAACTGTTCTATATTTAGTCCATAAGTTTTTCCTATTTCGGTAACTTTTTCATCCACATTAACAGCCATAATCGCCCACTTTAAGTCTTCAGGCAAACTTTCAAATTTCTTTTGTATTTCCTCTGTTGTAATCTCCATCCCGTTAGACATATGTTTAATTATAAACTAATAATGCTTATTTGTGTATATCAGGAGCAGATATTTCCTCAGGTTCTTTTATTTTTTTTAATTCTGGAAGCGCAGGAGGAGCAGATATTTCCTCAAGAACCGGAACTCTGACCCCTTCAGGCGTTGGGACTTCACTTTTTATATTTTCAAAAGCTATTTTCATAATCTCTTCATTTCCCCTTATTTCCGTTCCCCTTGTTTTATTTTTCACTTCATTATTAAGAACTAAAGGTTTTATTTCAATTCCGGCAGATTTTAAAATTTCATCACTTTTTTTATCCCAGCCTGCTCCCGAACCATCGAGAGGGCTGGCAGGTTCAGATTCTTCCTTTGGTTTTTCGGCAAGCGCAATTAAATCATCTCTTATGTCTTTTAAAATTTGTTCATCTATGTCTTTTGCAACACTTTTTACAACCTGAAGTGGAATATCAGTGATTTCTTTTATAAAATCTTCAAGTTTATCCGGGTGAATAAACCCGAGCATGACAAGATGTGTTTTAAACAATAATTCTGTATTTTGGTTTACATTAAGTCCGTTTTCTCGGCCTATTGTATTTATCTTTTTATCTGCATCAGAAACCAATATTGCCAACCTTAAATTTTCAGGCAAACTTCCAAATTTCTTTTGTATTTCTTCTAATGTAATTTCCTGCATTTTTTTACATAAATATCTTATGCTAATTAATTAATTATGTGCTGGTGGGGGCGTGGAAGGTGGAGGGACCGTAAAGGTTGGTTTAGAATTGTTATGATTATCGTCTTTTTTTGGAGTTGTTGCCGCTGTTTTATCCTTTCCTATGTTATACATACTCTGTTCAGTATTTGTCATTTTTTCTTCAATTCCTTTTAATTCATTTAATTTATCCATTTTTATCATAACCACCACATTTCTTCCTAATAAATCTTCTTTGTTCTTTTTGTCATTTTCCATCAGTATTCCTCCCTGTTTTGCGATTTTTTTATTAAGTAATTTAAGTTGTTGCGCAAGGTCTTCTTTATCGACTCCTATTTCAGCAAGGGCTTTGCTTATTTTTTCTTTATCTATTTTCCCATCTACAGCAAAAACTCCAGGATTTTCTTTTCTTTCCTTTTCAAGAACTTTTTGATATGTTTCTAATGTTGTTTCTAAATCTTTTAATCTATTTTCAATATTTTCTAATATTTTCATTTTGTAGCCCATTGTTGCTCTTGTTAGTCTTTCAGATTCTTGCTGTTTCATATGTTCTCCGCCGATTGACCCAGCTCCAATTGTTCCTCCAGCTATTCCTCCCAACATTCCTCCTCCTAGCATTCCTGCGCCTATTCCAGCTCCAGCTATTCCCGCTACTCCTGCCAAACCTATACCAATTCCCAATTTTATATTTTTTGCTTCTTTGTTTAATAAATCTTCTATTTCTTTTTTAATAAATGCATCTTTATTACTTGCATCATATTTTTTTCCAGCTTCAATTCCAATTTCTTCATATTTTTCATTTGTAAGTGATCTGCCGCCGTTTGTTTTTGTTGCTGACTCCTTTGCTTCATTAATTGCTTTTTCTCTATCTTTTCCTTTTTCTATTTCATAATTTTTATTAGCTTGCTTTTCTCTGTTTTTTTCTCTTTTACTTGTATTAACCGCACTATAAGCTATTGAAGATATTAATCCAGTTTTTCCAATATTTTCAGTGAATTTTTTCATCCTATAATTATTTAATCCTTCAGCTTTAGTAATTAGATTTCCATTTGCATCTTTTAATTGATCTTTTTCCGCTTTTCCTCTATTCCATGCTTCAACCTCTTCGTTTGTCATTTTTGTTTTGTGGGTTTCAAATTCCTCCAAAGCTTTCTTGTTTCTTCTTTCAATTACTCCTTCAAATCCTCCAGCTTTTGAACCTAATCCAATTAATTTAGCTGATTGGAAATCCATTCCAGTTGTTTTAGCCAATCCGCCTCCAAGCGCAGTTTTTCTAATATCAAAAGAACCCTTAGCGGCAGAAGTTGTGCCTCTAAGCGCCATTCTAGCTGCAAATCCACCCAGTCCTTTCTTTTCTGATGCTGTTATTAAATTTGCTCCTAGCTTACTTCTTGAAAGATAAGAAGCTCCCATTCCAGCGGTACCTCTCAATGCAAGCGCGCCTGCGCCAAGTGCTGCTCCACCAACTATCCCCCCAATCATTTGCGCGCCCTTTATTATCATTTGACCCATTTCTCCAGCGTATTTAGTTGTTATCTCTTTTGATTTCATTAAAAGAACCATTAATATTATAAATGGAATAACAGTACTCATTACTTTTTGCATTAAATCCGCATCATCGGGGTATTTTACAATTTCACTTAAAAATCCGGCAAACATAACAATAATATACAAAAAGAATATAAATATAGGAGCCAGAAATGCATTTTTTAACAATTCACTCCACCATTCCTTGTGTCCAAATCCAGGAATGTCAAAAGGCAAAGTATAAGATGCAAAAGCAACAGGAGAAAAAATCATAGAGAGCCACAGGGAGATAACTCTGCCGACAAATAGCAATGCTACGGCAAAAAACATATAAGCCATATAAAGAAGTATTGCTGTGGCTAAAATTGTTATAAAAATAAATTGACCATGACCTCCCTCACTCTCGTAAGTTTCTTTTGAAATTAAATTTTGCGGTTTAAATAACCCAACCAGTCCTACTGAAATTGATTTTTGCCCGCCAACTTCAGCCGGAAGTGTTTTACCATTTTCGTCTACCGAAGTTATATTATTATAAAAGACTTTTGCCAGAATATTTGACCCATCAATTATTACTTGTGTAAAAAACAAGCTAAAATTCAACAGAAGAGCGATTATAACAACATAACCAATTATTTTTTTATTATCTGTTACACCCAATCCAAGAATAGTCTTTATGGCTACGTAAAGAAGAGCGATTATAAAAAACATATTTGCCAAGTCTCGTATTGCCGACCATCCTTTTTCAACAAAACCATTGCTATAAGAATCACTATTAGTGGAATAATATATAAAAAAATCAAGAAATTTGGCCGCCAGTTCACCTACCATTGCGGATAATGAAAAAATTACGTAAACAAAATTAGCGATACATCCAGACACGCTAAACCCCGATAGACCACAATTAAAATCCCAAATTCCTTGATTACTTAGTTTAGTTGTTTCTTTTACGGTTCCTCCAATACCTAATTCTAAGGTTTGAAATATTGCTATTGGATTTGAGATATTTACAGTTTTTCCTTCCTCATCTTCCATCACAAATCTCATATAATAAGGTTTTTCTGGTTCCAGATTGCCAAAAATGCCTTTTAATACTATTGAATCTCCGGCTTTATCATTTTCTAACGTAGGGCCAAGAATTATTTTATTGCCACTAAAAGTGCCACTTTCGTCGTAGCCTAATGTTTTCCAAGTTGGATGAAAATAATCAGTTGGATTTGAGAAGTCAGAAGTATCAGATATTTGAACTTGAACTCTACTTTTTGCTCTTACACTTGCACCTGCATCTATTCTATTGTTTATATACGCCCAATAGGCGCCATCTCTAGTTGACTTTAGATTAATTTCAACATCTACAGACCCTGAAGTTATGTTGCTGGCAGTTACGGTCGCTGTAAAATCTGTACTAGCATGAGATGTTTGCGCCGCTATAGTATCTGGACCAGTCGCTTCTATGAAGTTTTTATTTATTTTAAATAATTTATTTCCATCTAAACTTAGGCTAGGACTAATCGGCAACAGAAAAATCCCTGTTATAATTACTGATATTATCCCGAACGAAATTTTACGTTTTAGGTTATTTCGTAAAGGAAATATTTTTTTTATTTTAAATATTTTTGTTATCATATTTCTTTCGTAAAATTTCAACGGGATTATTTTAACTAAAGCCTAGTGCCTAGCGTCTATCCTCTATTTCTGAAAATAATATTCATAATAATATTTATTTCTTAAAACATCGGTAATTTTTTGTATATTCACGATTTTTGAATCGTAATATTCATATACAGTTAATATACCATTGACAACATACAGCTGATAAGCGGCAATGTCCGGTTTGCTTACGCGTATTTCTTTTCCTCTACTATTAACGTAACCAAATGTTCTTGCCAATAAGTCTGATAAATTCCAAGCAAAAGTTTGCAAATCAACTCCATCTTGATAGCCATAAGTTCTAGCTAGTTCTGTGTTTGCCATTATTTGCCTGGTGAACACAGTTTCAATACCTTCATGATATCTCACTATTGCGTCTGCTGGCGGAGTGGCTGTCTGTCCCAAAACTAAATTACTGGGATTTTCTGTACTTGTTTCAGCAGTTTCTGTTTCAGTGATTCCTGTTTCCATCCCGATTTCAATACTTAACCCGCTTGTTCCATTACAATTTATATCTGAGTCTATATTCGTACAGCTAGATTCATACCCAACTCCGCCCGTGCCAGTTCCTGGGCCGATTTTTCCCACACTTTTTGTGTTAAATGTTAAAGTAGCTCCATCTATGGCTTCATCAGATGTTTTAGAGCTGATTACAGCTTTAAATTGATATGAAGTATTAGGAGAAAGTTCTTTTAATAAATAACTGATACTGCCGCCTGTTCCGCTAGAATGTTGTTGCAAGCCAAATTTTTGATTTTGCCACTCAGCTCCATCTTTTTTCAATCTGAAATAAGTTTCAGTCGGCATGGTTGCGCTATAAGTTCCATTTAAATAGGCTGAAGCAGAATCTACAACTAAAGCATTTTTTGTAGTAACAGAAATTCCCGAAGTTAATAATGTTTGAAAGAATTTTACTCCGCCGTAGGCTATGCCACTGTCATTTGAACCAACAATGCAATAATAGTATTTTGTATAGGGTGAAAGATTAACAACATTAAAGCTAACCTCCTTTTTTACATTTCCCGAAATCGGTATTTCATCTGTTGCTCTCATTCTTGAGCCATAAATATCGTTGCAAAAAACCGGAGGTTTTTCTAAAGGTGAATAACGGAAATAGACATTGGCAAAACCGCCCGGATTTAATGTTCCTCGCAAGGTTGCTCCGGTATTTGTTATGTTCGTTGCATTTTCAGTTAAAAGATTAACGCTTATCCCTGCCATTGTATCTATTGCTGAAATAAAAAATAAAATAAAAACAACAAAAATTGTGTATTTATATAAATTTATTATTGTTTTTTTATTTTTTATTTCCATTTCATTTTTAATAAACACCAATCATGCCTTCAAATATTCCGCTTCCTCCGCTAGCGTTAGCGTTAGGTCTAAAACCTAATGGAGTGATTCCGCTATTTTTATCGGTAGGAATTATATCCAGGGTATCCAAACAGCCAATCCATTCTCCTTTTGGTTTTTGTTCATTTTCAAAATAACTGCATGCGTGATTATTGTCGGAAAAATTAGCCCAACTAAGAAAACCTGGACCTACGCCGTTAATTTTGCCGACATATTTGCCAACATACTCTTTAGGCACATTAATGCCATTTTCGGGCATTTTATTTTTATAGTTGCTCTTATATGGGTCTGGCAGACTAGCTGAGCTTGTATAATAATTGTAATCATAAAGCAATTCACCGGGGTAATCCATTCTTTTTGTGTCAGCAACTCTCTGATGCAATCCAAGCCCTCCTCCCGCTCCTTTGTTCAACTCAATTTCTTTTTCACAGCCAGTTGGCCCTTTTAATAAAATATTATAGATATAATCTTTTTCATCAACGATTTGTTTTATTCTATTATTAACAACAGCAATATCGTCTCCATTGACCATTTCGGCTGAAAGTCTTCCGAAGGCGCTAATCCATGGTTTTAAATTTTCTTCATACTGGCTTTGTTGGCCTAGCTTGGTAATATTTCCGCTTGAATCTTTCTGGTCATCCAGTGGGGCTTTATTCCCGTTTTTATCTTTAATCGTCTGTTTTGCCAGCTCATTATTTAATATATCAATCTTATTTTTTATTTCACCAAGTCTTACAATTACGCTTTTCATTGAAACGATTTTATCTTCATTGTTTTTATACATTTGCGCGTATCCCTTTTGTTGTCCAAATTTTGTCGCCGCTTCTTTTGTTGCTGAAGGCATAAGTTCCGGTTTATATAATTCATCAATAAGTATAAAATATCTATCCAATACCATATTTAATGTTTGCGCTAGATTTTGCTTGCTGTATAAATTGTTTGCCGCCGGGTTATCTTTACTAGGCTTTTCACCCCAATCTACATTTAATCCGGTAATAAAACCATACATCATGGCATAATAGCCCCTAAGATTTTTTTCATCATTTCTACCACCAACTAAACTCACTATCCAACCAACCAACGCTCCCACTCCCGCGCCGATTATTGTGCCCACTACTGGAAATGCAGAACCAATGGATGCTCCGATGACTGTGCCTGCCGCCGCAGCGCCCACCCCGATGACTATTTTTACTCCAGCCATAATCTCGGCCATAGTTCTATTACTAAGACTTTCTTCTGTTTCTGGCACTATTGTATCCAATACGGCATTTAACACATTTCTAGAATCAGTCTTAAAACCCGGATGAGGCCCCGGAATACAATAATCTAATTGATAGATAGTCGGGATAATTCCATAAGCGTTGGACAATCCGGTAGTTTTGTTAATTTCATAAGGTTTCCCATCGGTTGTGGATTTGAGTTCTTTGTTTTGTTCCTTGATTTTATCCAAGAAGATTCTTTGTTCATCTATTACCGCCTGATTTAAATCAGTGCGTATATTGAAACTTGGGTTTTGGCTAAGAAAAGAACTTCCAGCAACCTGATATCCGGGAAAATCTTGAAAACTATCATAAATTTCTGTATTTTCAGTATCTATAATAAATTTTCCTTCGGAAGCTTGTTGAAAATAAGTTGAATCTGAAAGACCGGCAAAACCGCTTTTTCCCATAATATCGGTAGAAAACTTACTTAACATGGCATCCAATATTGCGGCCACAGCATCATTTAAGTCTTCTGCTTTTAATAAATTATTTTCCGGATATTTCATTGCGCTTGTAGCTGCTACAGCTACCATTTGTCCGGGTGTGACATATTCCCATCTAGTACAGAGACGCGCGCCGGCAACTTTATTTAGGGCATCATTATGTTCTGCTCTTGTTATATCCATTGATGGATTTACACATCTCTCAGACCCAAGATACCCTCCCGCTTCTCTTAGGCTATCGCGTAAATTTTGAGCATTTGACTGATTTGTTCCTGCCAGTCTTTGTTGTAATTCATTTGATGCCATCATACTAAAACCCAGCGGGTTATTTGCAGGAACTTGAGTTAATGCATTCCATGCGCTCCATCCGCCCTTGCTGAAATCTTTTCTAAAAGTCTGATCGCTGAATTCAGGATTGGTTTGCTTAATCAACTCGTTTAAAGAATACTGCGCATTGTTCGCGAATTTTTGATTAAAAGCAATTGCTTGATTTTGCATCCAAGCTTTTCCAAAGGGAAACAAATCAAGGTCGCTTATTTCCAAATTGAATTGCAGTATTTCATTTTTAGCTATATCTTTAAAAAAATCTCCGGGATTTTGTATAAACATCGGAGAACCATTGTAACCGTTGTTAATCCATTCAACAGTACTCAATGTCATTTTTTGCAAAAGCATTTTAATCACCACGCGTCCGATGCTTTTTAAGCAAGTGTCATTGACATTTGTTGATTCAACAATTTTTTTAGTATCAGCGCTATCCTTTTTAATTTGCGCTATATCATCAGTGCTTTTTTTGCCAATATATATTGGTATACTATTTGATATAAACAAATTAGAACTAGCTTCTTCGGCTAATTTTGTTATTTCTTCTTCAGCTAGTTTTGTCGCTGTTTCTATTGCTAGATTTTTTAAAAAATCTGATGCAGAAAACAAATGACTTAAAGCAGTTGCAGCTTTGTCTTGACATAAAGGAAGTTGGGCAATTGTCGCGCTAGATCCTGAAATATATCCAGTTATTCCTTGAGCGTTAGCTTTTATGGGAATAAAAGCTAACGGTGTCAGAATTACGCTTACAATTAAGGCAAAAGAGATTATTGAATTTTTTAAATATTTATTTGCCATTTTCTTGTTATAGACATTATTATACTATTCATCTAATTTTGTTTCTAAATCTTGCACTGCTTTAATAAGTTCATCGTTATACTTTTGATATTGAGAAAGCCCGGAAAGTCCCACAATAGGGTCACTGGTAATTTTTGTCATACTTATTACGCTAATGCCTGTGTTGTTTGAGCTATTGGCTATTTTTAAATGATAAGACACCAAGCTTTGTGGTACAGTAATACTCATAATTTTTTTTGCAAAATCCTGATAAGCATTAGCAATAGCAATTAAACTGCTGGAATTTTTTGATGTTCCATTTGAAGTAAGGTTATTGGCTACAATAGATAATTCTTCTCCGATGCCTTTTGATTTATAACTTTCAAATATTTTTTTTAAGTCTAAATAGTATAAGATTCTATCTTCCAGAGTATCATCTACTTTAGTCTTTATATTTTGTTCAGAGTAACTATCAATTAAAGATGGATATATTATTTTTTGTCCCAGCGCGTTTGAGAAATTGTTTATGGTATCTGCGTCATTGCCGGATGTTTTCATGGCTACATAAGTGGCAAAAAATTCTCTGGCGAATTTTTCCGTTTCTGTCAGGCCTTGTTCATCTTTAGTTTCATCTATATTCAATTCCTTTTTCTTGTTTTCTATATAAGTTAAATCGGCAACACCGTCAAAAGTGGCCCTATTGTTTTTGTCTGTGCCCCAAAGAGTTTCTTCCCAATCAGCTACTCCGTCGCTGTCCGTGTCTTTTCGCAGAGAATCATTAATGGTTATTTTTTCATTTTTCAGGCCGCTTTCTTTATCAGAAAAAAAGAATAATTTTTTTTGAGGGGAAAAATTAAAAATTAAAAAAAAGATTATGCCTAAAACTATAAATACTATGATTAGATAAACAAATTGTTTGCTGGGCAGGTAATTTTTCATACTATTTTATGAAGTTCCAAAAAGGGTTATTGTGTCTAATATTACTGTATCAGCTAATGGAGGGTCTCCCGGCTTGGTACAAGTTATTATCGTTTTTCCGCTATATTTTCCCATAATCCACTTGCCAACTGACGGTATTGTTTTAGTTTTTGATATTGTAGTAAATGGTATTAAATAAGTTGCAGGTCCCTTTATTGGTCCAATGGTGATAGAAGTGCCATTTATAACACATATATATCCGCTAGATTCAAGTTTTTGTATTTTTGTGGCTTTTGTATTTATTATTTTCCCGCCAAAAATTTGACCATAAGCGCTAGAATAAGCGAAAACTATCCTGGTACTGATAAACACCAAAAAAACGGTCAGCAAAATAAAAATGATGCTCTTTTTCACTCTTGTATTATAACAATATTAAAAGGCGTGTGCTACTATTTTTTGTTAATATCTATGGCCTTAACAAGATTAATCCAATCTTCCAGTGAAAGTTCTTCCGCTCTTTTGTTTCCCAACGCTTCTACGGAGGTTAAACCTCCGTATTCTGCATTAATTTTTAGTTTTTTTAAGTTTGAAGAGAGTTTTTTTCTCTTATGAGCGAAACCAGCGCGAATTATTTTCCAAAATTTATCTTCTTCTACCCGCCCGAACGAC
>ERZ1292625.2466-Hain-H41-01um-R1-2466-length-17045-cov-16_pt1 | contig 17045 bp, 22 predicted proteins | sample MGYA00564400_ERZ1292625 | MGnify/ENA primary metagenome ERZ1292625 (study PRJEB36523, sample SAMEA6512639) | groundwater metagenome | collected 2019-01-08 | study: AquaDiva: Metagenomics assemblies of 32 groundwater samples | reverse complement strand
ATTAAATTTATATTAGATTATTTGAAAAATTATGGCTTTGATGAAAGTTGGTATAGATTCGAGCCAACCCTTGCAAGATCTTTTTCATATTCGTCTGGTCCTATTTGGGAGATAGAAATTCCTGATTCATCTGGCGGATCGGTTTTGGGTGGCGAAAGATATGACAATATAGTTAGGGAAATATCAGGTGTTGATGTGCAAGGAACTGGTTTTGCAGTCGGTTTTGACAGAACACTTGAGGCGTTAGAAGAATTTAAATTAATACCCGATTTAAAAACAAACTCAAAAGTATTAGTAACAATCTTTTCTGAAAACTTATTAAAGGAATCAATTAAAACTTTAAAAGTTTTAAGAGCAAATAATATAAATACTGAACTTTATCCAGATCAAAATGCAAAACTTGAAAAGCAATTAAAATATGCAGATAAAAAGCAGATTCCATATGTAATTATTATTGGTCAAGATGAAGTCGATAAAAATTTGGTTACATTAAAAAACTTACTGACAAAAGAGCAAAAGAAAGTTACTATTAATGAAGTATGCAAATTACTCCAAGAATAAAAGCCTACATCTTAATTCTCATTGTAACTATTATTTGGGGTGTTGCATCGCCTATTATTAAATACACTCTTGATGGATTTGATCCACTTACTTTTTTAACCTATCGTTTTGGAATTTCAGCAATAATATCAATCTTTTTATTTTTATTTTTCAAATTTAAATTTCCTAAAGATTTCAAAAACATTGTTCTGTTAATTATCTATGGAATTTTAGCATCATCTATTTCACTTGCCCTCTTATTTTTTGGGCTTAAAAATACTACAGTCCTCGATTCTAGCTTAATTACACTTTCTGATCCACTTTTAATATCAATCGCAGGAGTTTATTTTTTAGGTGAACGTATCTCAAAGCGTGAAAAAATAGGTATCTTTATTGCAATTTTAGGGACAATACTAACAATAATTGAACCACTAATTCAAAATGGAAACGGACATTTAAGACTTTCAGGAAACATCATGATTGTTGCTTATACTATAGTTGTTGCAGGTACTACAGTTCTTGCAAAGATATTATTAAGAAGAGGCGTTGAAGCATCAACCATGACGGCGCTCTCTTTTATATTGGGTTTTATAACACTTTTGCCTTTTTGGTTTGGCTCAGGTTCCTCTCTATATACTATATACAACACTCAATATACTTTTCATCTTGGTGTTCTCTACATGGCAGTTATATCAGGAAGTTTAGCTTTTTATCTTTCAAATAAAGCCCAGAAATCAATTGAGATTGGTGAACAAGCTATTTTTGGCTACATGTATCCAATTTTTGCAGCACCAATTGCTGTTTTGTGGCTTGGAGAAAAAATTACGCCTATTTTTGTAATTGGAGCAATCATAATTGCGATAGGAGTAACCATTGCCGAGATCAAGAAAAAAAGATATAATACAACTTCTAAGTAATATGAAAGCAGCAATTCATCCAAAATGGTTTAAAGACACAAAAATTAGTTGTGCATGTGGAAATACTTTCACTGCAGGAGCTACTATGGAATCAATTTATGTTGAAGTATGTTCAAAATGCCATCCATTCTATACAGGACAAATGAAATATCTTGATGCTGCTGGAAGAGTTGAAGCTTTCAAAACAAAATTATCACATGCTTCTAAAAAAGTTGTAAGTAAAACTGACAAGAGAAAGTTAAAAAGAGAAAAAAGAATTAAAGAGGAAGCAAGTAGACCAGATACTTTAACTGCACTTCGGGCAAAAAAGTAATGTTTAATCAAACTGCATATATTGAAATCCGTGGAGCTACAGGTGGTGATGAAGCCAAACTCTGGGGACAAGACCTTCTTCGCATGTATTCACGATTCGCAACAAAAAGGAATTGGAAACAAATTCAAATTGATGATTTAACACTTAAAATTACTGGCTCTGAGGTATTCGAAGAGTTAAAAAATGAATCAGGAGTGCACAGAGTACAAAGAGTCCCAACAACTGAAAAAAGAGGTAGGATTCATACTTCAACAGCAACAGTAGTAGTACTCCCAGAAGTTAAAGAAACAGATGTTAATATTAACCCACAGGACCTTGAGTGGCAGTTTACAACTGCTGGTGGACATGGTGGACAAAATGTTAATAAGGTAGCAACAGCTGTAAGACTACGTCATGTCCCATCTGGAATTGTAGTTCAAGCAAGAGAAGAAAGATTTCAAGAGCAAAATAGAATAATTGCACTTGCCTTACTTCGAACTAAACTCTTTGAAAAACAGGAAGAAGAAAAATTAAAAACAGTTGCAGGTTATAGATCAGTAATTGGAAAGGGAATGAGAAGTGAAAAAATAAGAACATATAACTACCCACAAGACCGAATCACAGATCATAGAATTGGTAAAAACTGGGGAAATTTGGAAGTAATTGTTGACGGAAATCTCGACAAAGTAATCGAACTCACAAAAAATATCGTTTAATCTTCAAAAAATTGCAAATTTTGATAAAAAAGAGTATATTATAGGGTAAGGTTTTAATTGCAAAACTATATTTTCAGAAAAGGAGGTACATTCACATGTGGGATGAGTTTTGGAATAACATGCATCTCAAAAAAGCAGCCGCGTTTTGGGCCTTCGTCATCGTGATATTTTTGATAATCATAGGCGCTTTGTCATTGATTCCATCATAAGGAGAAACATGTCAGATCAGATAAAACTTGAAATCGCCACAGCAATTGCTGCAATTTTGATCGGTGCAGTAATTGCAATTAAATTTTTATAACCGATCATTGTGTATGGCACAGCAGAAAATAAATCTCTGTGCCATACATGTAAGTTCTTTTTTATTTCAGGAGTTTGAGGGCTTCGATTAATTGTTCGTCTACCTCCAAAGTTTCTTCGTTATCTTTAATTTCCACATCTGGCGTTATACCTTTTTCATGAATCCAATTTCCTTTTGGAGTTAGCCATTTTGCAATTGTAATATGCAGACTTGACCCTTTATCAAGTTGAAGTGGTTCCTGTATTGTTCCTTTTCCAAATGTCTTGTCCCCTATTAATTTATATCCTTTTATTTCAGACAGTGCTCCAGCTAAAATTTCTGAAGCAGAAGCACTTCCACCATTAACTAAAATTACGACTTTCATATCCCCAAATTTTCCAGTCCTATCTGTTTTGTACTCTATACGGTTAGTTCCCCCTCTGTCTTCTATAACAACTACTGAATCTTTTTTAACAAACTCTCCTGCAATATCTACTGAACTTTGAAGATATCCACCGGGGTTATTTCGTAAATCTAGTACTATCCCCACCACCTGTGACCTATTACCTGTCACCTCATTAACTACTTTAGTCCATTCTGTATCAGTATCTGCACCAAATTTAATTAATTTAATATGGGCGATAGTGCCTGCCTCGCCTGCTGGCGGGTCAAGGTAAAAAACTGTAACAGAAGGAACATCGATTGCCTCTCTGATTATTTCCTTTTTAAATGATTCTGTAGATTCACCCCGAAGAAGTACTAGTGTGATTTTTGTTCCTGCCTTACCTCTAATTATCTTAACCGCATCGTTTAAATTAATTCCATTTGTTCCAATTTCTATTTTTTTCTCCAAATCTACTATTCCAATAATTAAGTCCCCTGCTTTAACACCTGCCCTTTCAGCGGGTGAATCAGGAAGTGGAGCTATAACCGCTAAGTTTTTGCCCTTAAAACCAATTTGGATACCAACACCCTGAAATGAACCTGATAAATCTTCTTCTACTACTTTGTTTTCTTCTGGAGGAAGAAATGCAGTATATGGATCGCCAAGGGCTGCAGTCAATCCTGAAATGGCCCCGTAAACCATTTTGCTTACATCTATTTTTGATTTGTCATAGTATGAAGAATCAATTGTATCCCATACTTTCCAAAACAAGGCAAAATCAACATCTGACCTATTTTTAGGAATACTCCTTGATATGTTTATCTTTGGAAAACTTGCGGTTTCTAATTTAAATCCGTTAACACCAAAATAATATCCAGAGACAAAAATAGCACCAACAACAATAGAAGTTAAAATGATTTTACGAACGGCAGAAAAATTCATTTAGAATGGTAATAAAGCCAAAAACCTTGCGCGTTGTACCTCCTGAGCTAAACTTCTTTGATGTTTTGCACAGACTCCGCTTCTCTCTCTTGTGTATATTCTTCCACGATCTGACAAAAACTTTGAAAGATTCTCATAGTTTTTGTATGATGGAGATGTTTTTGAATCACAGAAAAGACAACTTGTTGAAAGTGGTCTCTCTTTTCTTATTTGTTTTTTAAATTTCTTTTTTGCCATACTTTAAAATTTCAAATCTACAAATCTGCAAATATCAAATTAGAACGGGATGTCATCTGATGCTGGTGCTTCAGATTTGGTTTTACCTTTTTTTACCTCGACTGCTTTAGCAGACGGGTTAGATTCAACTTTTTCATCTGGAACATTAAACTCTTGATCTGATCCTGAACTTGCTTCAGGACCTGCGTTGTCTCCCATTGGTTTTGAATCAAGTAAAATCATGTCATTAATTACAACTTCTGAAATATATTTTGTTACCCCCTCTTTATCCTCATAACTTCTATTAGAAAGTCTTCCTTCTACATATACTTTTCTTCCTTTTTTAAGTAATTGTCCACAGATCTCTGCAAGTTTGTTCCAAGAAACTATTCTAGTAAAATCTACTTCGTCTTTCTTTTCACCTGTATCAGTTGTCCAGCCTCTATTTGTTGCAACAGTAAAAGTACAAACTGCCATAGAAGTAGCTGTATATTTTAATTCTGGATCTCTTGTTAGATTTCCTATTAATTGAACTTTGTTTAGACTTTTCATTTATCTCGACCCGCAGGGGCGGATCCTCCTTTTATTATTAAGTATCTTAATATATTTTCCTCTGCTTTTAACTTAATTTCAAATGATTTGATAGATTTTGCAGTCATTTCAAACGGCATATGAAGATATAGACCTTCTTTATTCTTTTTAATTTCATGAAATAACTCTTTTACTCCCCAATCTTCAGCTTTTTCAATTTTACCTTCAAGCATTTTGACTGCTTTTTCTAAAGTCTCCAAAACTGCCTTTTTCTTGGCACTTGTAGTTTTGCCTTCCAAAATCACCGTAAGTTCATATTTGTTCATGATATTATATATTGTATCTCATATTATTTTGCTATTATATCAGCTTCCTATTTTGAATTCTATAAGCATCTGCCAAAGGCAGATCTTGCACATTAGTTCCCAATTCGAAATTCTACCACATCTCCGTCCTTCATAATATAATCTCTACCCTCACTTCTAACCTTACCTAATTCCCTACAATTTTTCCAACCTTTATGCTCTACAAAATCTTCAAAATTACAAACATCAGCTTTGATAAACTTGGCCATAAAGTCAGTATGGATTACTCCTGCTGCATCTTGCGCTGATATTCCCTCATTAATGGTCCAAGCTCTCACTTCTTTTTCACCTGCAGTTAAAAATGTAATTAAACCTAATGTTTTAAATGCTTTTTGTATTAATTTGTCCAGAGCAGAAGTGTCTGTTCCTAATGTTTTTAAATATTCTTTTTGTTCTTCACTAGATAATTCTGAAAGCTCCGCCTCAACTTTTGCACAAACCGCAACCACCTGATCTATGTTTATACCTAGTTCTTTCGCATAGCTAGCTTCTAATTCCTGACTTCTAGTTACTTGTTCTTCATCGATATTTAAAACAACTAAAAATGGTTTCTTTCTGAAATACTGAAGACTTTCAGTATCTGCGTTTTTCTTTGCCAAATGCTTTTGTTCCATATCTTCATCAGCCAGATCAAGTTCTAATCTTAAAATTTCTAAATCACTCTTGGGGTCTTTTACCCCTTGTTTAATTATGTCCGGATCACTAAATGCACGTAGAACAAAACAAATAGCGTCAGTTTGGCGAATATGATTTAAAAATTTATTTCCCAGTCCTTCGCCTTTACTTGCGCCTTCAATTAAACCTGCAATATCTACAAATTCTACAGTCGCCGGTACTTGTGGTGGTGTTGCTGTAGACTGTAGACTGATGACTCTTTGCAAAGCGCCGAGGCGCTCATCCGGGACAGGAACAATACCAATGTTTGGTTCTATTGTTGCAAATGGAAAATTGGCAACATATGCCATTTGTTTTTTTAATAAAGCATTAAATAATGTAGACTTCCCCACATTTGGAAGCCCCACTATCCCAATTTTTAAACCCATATAAAGTATATTAACATTAAAATGAAAAAAGATTTAGCGGTGTCAGTGCTAAATCTTCAAACATATCAAAACTAAATTTAAAGTTTTGCTTTTAAATCTTTTTTAACCGCTTCTACTTTATCTTGCCCTTTAGAAGTTAAATCTTCTACTTTATCTTGTAAGTTGGCGTATGCTTTTTGACCTTGTTTTTTAAGATCATTAAATTTATTTTTTATAAACTTTTGATTTTTTGGATTTGAGAGTGCTACTGCTCCAGCACCTACTGCTGCTCCAACAACTGCTCCTAAAATTCCTGCTCCTGCTATTTTTGCATTATTTTTTGTTGTCATTTCCTTTCACCTCCTTTTTTTGAAATATACTCGTCAAATATAAAATTCCATTTTTAATAACATTTTTAAGACTTTCTACATCCTTTGTAATATCATCCACTTTAGTCAAAATTGAAGTTGATTCTTTTAGAGTTAGAGAAAGATTATAAAATGCATATGAAGCAAAACCTACTAGAATCAAAAATCCACTTCCTAGTGAATAATATAAAAAGTCTTGCGAAGTCATACTTCATGATATCACACTTCCACTATTCGGTCTAGTAATTCGTCATCCCAGTAGAGCATTTTGTGTTCTAAAAATCATATCTTCTTCCATTGTTCTTCGTACCATGAGATTTTTTTTGCAAGTTTTGGATGTAAAGATTTTAACCTAACTCCAGACATACCAACAGCAGTAACATCTAATATTGCCAGTGCGGATGCATATCTCAGCCCATATTTTAAGTTTCTTGTAAAACGCTCAAGTGCCATTGATACCACTTTGTTCATAAGCCATATATAACCCGCAATGGCAGTATCTACAGACATATTTTTAGGCACATACACTAATCCAGATCCATCACGCGACCTACTATCAAAATCGGTTATTCTGTCTTCCATTTTTAGTTGATTTGAAAAGACACTTCCACTTCTTGGTTGAATAAGGTGTAAGTTAACATTGATTTGATGTTTTTTTATAAAAGCGGCTGTTTCAATATATGTTTGAGGTGTATGGTTTTCGAGAGGAAAAACCAATGACCATGTAATTGGTAATTTGGCATTTCTGACTTTTTCTAATACATTTGGAAAGTTTTTCACCATTCTACTTTTAACAGAAGACCCTGACATGTTGCCTTCAATATCTTCTAAACCACAAAGCATTGATATACAGTTTTTTCCCATTTGAACAAGCAATTCATTATCATCAATCACCTGAAAAATTGTACCCTCTCCTGCCCAGTAAACACCTTTTTTATTTATTTCGTTGAAAAAATAAAGCAATTGGTCTCTCTTCAAATTAAATATATTGTGATCTACAACAACTAAAATATCTAAAGGTTTCATTTTTGACATTTCAATCTCCTTAATGGCAATGTCAATATCTTTATACGTGACCGTTTCACCCGCCGGTATAGGGCAATAATCACATGACTGTGTACATCCAGTAGTTAATTCTAAGAGTTTCATACCTGATTTTATAAACCATTCGTCGTTTCTAAATGTGTACTCACTATTCATAGCTGGATGAGAAATAAAATCTTTTAAATTATACGGTTCGCCAACATGCACACCATTTTTTTGTATTGCTTGGTGTAAAATATTTTCTGCCCTACCGACGACAAACGATGCCTCGGGAAATCTATTTGACATGTCTTTGGCAACAGAAGTAGTAACTCCCTGTCCACCAACTACCGATATCTTTTGTAAATCAGGTTGATTCTGAAAAATATTTGCCACTCTGTCTACTTGAATATCCATGGCCGAAAAAAGAACTTTTTGATATTTAGTAATTACATCTGTCCAATTTTCTCGATCAGTTTCTTCAATAGCTTTATAATCAATATTGTAACCTTGTGCTTTCAGTTGGGAGGCAATTAACCCAGAACCTAAATGTGGTGACCCATTAAATGTTCTGCTTCGTATTTGTTTATTTACAAAATCTACCATTGGGTTTGCTGCGCTATGATAGCTAACTCCATGTTGTGTATATATTATCGCTTTATTTTCTGTAGACATGAACGGAATTTTACTCTCAAAATTCTATAAAAAGCAAATTACTAAACTTCCTCAACTTTGTCCAAAAGTTCATCATCCCAGTAGAGCATTTTGTGTTCTGGGAAAAAATAGGCTTTGGTAGGTTTTAGTTCTTTCATGAATTCTGGGCTATGAGAAACAATTATCATTGTTCCTTTATATTCTTTTAAGGCTTCCAAAATAATTCTTTGTGACATTACATCAAGATATGTAGTTGGTTCATCAAGAATAAGTAAATTATTATCTTTCCCTGTAAGACATGCAATTGAAAGTCTTGTTTTTTCTCCACCTGATAAACTCCCAACACGTTGAAGTGCTTTGCTTCCAGCAAGCAAAAACTTACCTAAAAAACTTCTGGCCATGCCTTCATGCATTTTGGTAAATTCGCAAAATGTATCAATTACAGACTTATTAAAATCAAACGTTTCAAATTCTTGAGAATAGTAACCAACTGAAAGTTCGCTATTTTTTCTAACTTCCCCACTATCTGGTTTTACCATATCCATTAAAATTTTTATAAAAGTTGATTTTCCAGTTCCATTTGAACCAATTAATGCAATTCGTTCCCCACGTAGTATTGTAAAATCAACTCCTCTTAAAACTTTTAGGTCTCCATAATTCTTTTTAATTTCAACAGTTTTTATTGGGACTTCTCCAATTCTTTTAGGCTCTGGAAGACGTATCGAAATTTTCTTTATCACCGCAGGTGTCTCGGGCAATCCTTCTCTTTCTCTTTCTACTTTACGTCTTAAAATTGACTTTGTTGCAACAGCTCTTGAGTTATTATATCTTTCCTCCGTTCTTTTCAAATGTCGTGATTTTATTTCTAATTCCTTTTTTAGATTTTGTTCTTTATCTGCCTTTAATTTTAAATATTCAGTATAATTACCTTTATATTCTTCAATTTTTCCATTGTATGGAGTAACAGCTAAAATTTTATCTATTGCTGTATCCATTAATTCCAAATCATGAGAAATTACTATTACAGCGCCTTGATATTCTGACAGAAATTTCATAACCCACCTTTTACCACTAATATCCATGAAATTTGTTGGTTCATCAAGAAGTAATATATCTGGGTTTTCATTAAGAGCTCTGGCTAGCGCTAGTTTTGTTTTCTGTCCACCTGATAATGTTTTAGGATCATGTTCTAAAGTCACATTTAATTCCAAGCCCTTAAACATTTTGTGTATTTCATAATCTGCAAATAAATTGTTAGGATCAACATATGACCGTACTGTGGGTGAGGCATCCATTACCGGATCATATTTTATTTCTTGAGGTACAAGACTAATACTTCCTACTAATTTTACTTTTCCTGTATATCCATGTTCCACGCCACGAATAATTGAAAGTATTGTAGATTTACCTGATCCGTTTGGTCCAACCAGTCCAACTTTTTGGCCCTTTGAAATACGAAAGTTAACCCCTGAATAAAGAGGTTTTTCACCATACCCAAAGGCAAGATCAATTATTTGAAGCACAGATATGTATTATATCTTAATTTAAGGTTAAGCTGTGACGAAGTTTTGGTAATGTTCTAATTTGTCAAATCTTTCTACTAAATTGTTAAAACTTTCAGATGTGGGAGCATCTTCGTCAAGAGCATTTAATTGTTTACCAAGAAGATCAGCTCTATTATTTATTCCTTCAAATCCTTTTTTAGTTTCTGATCTTAGTGAATTTATATCGCCTGAAAGTTTCTTTTCGACCTTATCAAGTTTATTACTTATCTTGCTAATTTCACCTAACAATTCAGACTTCATAGAACTCTGACTTTCAACAACAGCCTTGAATAATTGATTATTGTCCATTGTTTTAATATTCATATTTACATTATTCACCGGATTTTAATAATTTTCAATATATCAAACTAGTGTTAACCTTCGTGAGGTAATAATAGGATTGTTGCCATGATTATGGCAGAACCTAAAATAAGTGGTAACAAGGATTTAAATTTATTTTTACTATCTGTTTCTATTTTTGGTAAAAAATCACTAGCTCCAAGATACAAAAATACACCTGCCGACATTGCCATTAATGTACCATTTAAGGTTGCACTCGCATCAAATGCGTAAACGGTAAATGCACCAACAACAGTCATTAATGCAGAAATTATGTTTACAACTAAAATTCTCGATCTCGTCCATCCGGCTTTTAGAAGTATCCCAAAATCTCCAATCTCATGAGGTACTTCATGTAAAAAGGTTGAAAATGCAGTTATTAATCCCAAATTGGGATTTATTAAAAACCCCGCCCCAATTGCCACGCCATCAATAAAATTGTGAATAGTATCTCCAAAAATCACAAACCCTATTGAAGAAGTTTTAATTTCATGGGTGTGACCATCATCATCACCATGATGGTGAATATCAAAAAATAAATGTTCAAAAATATAAACTCCCAAGAAGGATAATAAAACTATCCAGTAGACAGATCCTCCTATTTCGTGTTCCGCTTCAGGTATTAAACTCAAAATTGAAACTGTAACAAGAACTCCTGCGGCAAATGGTACAGAATATTTTTCCAAAATTGAAGAAAGTTTTCGATTGTATAAAAAAACAACTCCACCAAACAAAGCAATGACACTTCCCAATAAGGCTTGGAGTAACAAATTAAATGCTTGCATAATTTAGAGGGCGAGTGAAAGTGATACTAATATCATTATTATTCCAAATCCTGCGCCAAGCATTGTTGGCCATGAAGCTCCTGTTACGGGAAGTGGAACCGCTGTTGTTGTGGATCTTGCTAATCCAGTAGTTGACGTACTTGTAGCAGTTGGGGTCGAAGTGTTATTACCACTCGATGTAGTAGAGGTTGCAGTAGCAGTTGCCTGTGATGTACTTGTTGCAGTTGCTGTTGCTCTTGTTGTTGATGTTGCAGTTGCTGTAGCAGTGGCAGTTGCTGTTGTTCCCATTCTGGTAAAAGCCTTACATGCATCTTGTGGCCAAGACACCTGACCACCATTTAAAGAAAAATAAGCCATGAATGATACGTTTTTTAATTGCTGTCCTGTATTTTTATCTGTGATAAACAATCTTCCAAATGTAATTTGAGTGGAACCGTTTGTTCTCAATGTGGTTGTGTCTGGATCAGAAAAGATAAGATGTGTTCCTCCGTTAGGACAGTCAGAAGTTACATTTCCCGCACCGGTACAAACAGGTTTTGCATTTCCAGGACCATATAAATTATCAAGGTTATATACCGCATAACCAAATCCGTTAACCGGAGTGTTTGATACAGACGAAACTGTTAATGTATCATTCAAGTTTAATACTGCTTTATCTGCAGATGCAGAAACACAGTAATCTGGTTTGGTTGATGAAGTTGGAGTAGCTGTAGCAACTGCACAAGCAGACATATCAGCTGTCCACGTCCCGCCTGCAACGGGGCAACAATAATCTCTTGTTCCACAGAACTCAATTCTTCCTGCAGCGTCGCAACTACTTAAAACTGGGGTATTGTCTGATTCTGGTGGATGGCAATTTCTTAAAATCCCATCCGTACCCGGACAGGCTTCAGCTCCAGCTTCATCACAACGTCCGTACGTCACACCAGCTTTTTCTCTTATGTCCTGTTGCTGACGAACAAGAATTATCCCAGCTATAACACCAAAAGCTAAAACAACAATTCCAATAATTGCTCCTAATATCTTCCAATTTGTCTTACCCTTAGGTTTATTATTTGACAAACCTACAATCTTTATATCACTGTCTTTCATAGATACATACAATATGTCACAAATCAACACTTGAAATCAATACCCTAAATGCATTAGATTAGATAGCAATGACAAAATATAGAGAATATTTTGAAAGGATGTTAACAAACGAAAAAGAAAAGTTTGATGCATTTACCAAACTCCATATGCAGTATAGTTTAGATCAAGATGGCATGCAAGTTAAATTTAATATAGAAGGCACTAAAATAGTCACAATAATTCGTGAATGGGAAAATAAATTATGTTCAACAAGCGAAAAGTCTGGATATGGTGGATACACTTCAAACCTATCTGAGAAATTCTGGGGAGAAGTTAGAAAATCATATCCATTAATTGATTATGTTGGAGTAATAGTGAAGAAATTTAAGATCGAAGATCGTTATTTTATTAAGAAAATTAAACTTAGTTAATATATAATTTTAATTCTTCCGCTACCGAAAGTTACTTCAAATCCGTTTAAAGATTTTAATTGAACTCTATATAAATTATTTCCTGACCACAAACTTAATCCACCTGATATAACTTGGGTCAAATCAGCCTTATTCGATACCGAAATTTCACTACCGTTTACTGCGATTTTGTTTGTTACATCATAAATTCTTGCATATACAGTTCCGTTTCCATCTTTAACTTTGAGAGATGCGTCCCAATTTGCATAAGCCGATTTTCCATAATCAGTATTAAAATTTAAATAAAAATCGGTTCCTGCCAAATCATACCAATCTTTTGAGGTTGATGATAACGGACCAGCAATTGGAATATATGCAGTTTGTGCTTTTGGCTTAGTGGGAATTGGAGTAACCGTAACAGTAACAGTTTTAGTAATTTCTTTTGGAACAGTAGAAATTGTTGATAATGCTACAGCTACATTATCTGTAATTTGTTTTTTGCAATTATCTCCACATTGATCTATATATTGTGGAAGTGTTTGTGTTACTAATTCACTAGGTTTTTGATATAAAAAAAGCCAGACAACAGCTCCAATTAAAATAATTGTTAAAATAAAATTAATATATACTAATATCTTCATCTATCTCAAGTTTAGACCTAAAACTTCATCAAAAGAAATTGCCAAATCATATTTATCTTCACTAGGAATACTTGATTTTAACATCTCAAACATAACCGCCATTGCTTTACTTGTATTTAAATCATCATTTAAGCTTTCATTAAATTTATTTCTAAACTCTAATATTTTTTCATTTTTTTCACTTGATAAAATTGTCCTTTCTGATTCTTTTAGAGCTTTAACTGTTTTTTGTAATCTTGATAAACCTTTTTGTGAAGCTTCAAGTGATGCCCAAGTAAAATTCATTGGCTTTTTGTAATGTGCGCCTAGATACAAATACCGGAGAGCGAGAGGATTGATATTTTTATCTAAAACATCACCTACGGTGTAAAAGTTACCTAATGACTTACTCATTTTAGTACCATCAACTGTTAAAAATGCATAGTGCATCCAAAACTTACTAAACGGTTTTTTTCCTGTTGCTCCTTCACTTTGTGCAATTTCATTTGGATGATGGATTGATAAATGATCCTCCCCACCAGTATGGATATCTATTTGTTCTCCTAAATATTTCATGCTCATTGCAGAGCATTCAATATGCCATCCTGGAAATCCATCTTTCCATGGACTTTCCCAATGCATAACATGATCGGAAAATTTTCCAATCCTCTTAAACCATAGGGCAAAGTCAGCATTATTATGTTTATTCTCATCAGTTTTTACCTCAGTTCTTACCCCTGTTTTCTTGTCTTCTAATTTTTGTCCAAAAAGTTTTCCATAATCTTTAAATCTAGACACATCGAAGTAAACAGCTTCAGGAGTGTCATATGCATAGCCATTTTTAAATAATTTTTCTATTAAATCTATCTGTTCTTTAATGTGGTCTGTTGCATTACAAATTGTAGTTGGCCTAATTATATTTAATTTATCCATAGTCTCATAAAAATCCTTAGTGAAAAATTCTGCAACTTCCCAAACTGTCTTACCTTGTTTTTTTGCACCTTTTTCTAATTTATCTTCTCCCTCGTCAGCATCTGAAACTAAATGTCCTACATCTGTAACATTCTGGACATGATTTACCTTAAAACCATTAAATTCAAGGGTGCGCTTCAAAATATCATCCATCACATATTTTCTACCGTGACCAATATGAGCATAGTCATATGCAGTTATTCCACAGGTGTAGAGTTTTACCTCTGAAGAATCTATAGGAGTAAATAGTTCCTTTTGTCTAGTAAGTGAGTTATATAAATACAAATCCATAATTAGCTTTCTGATTCTATGACTTTCAATTTGAAGTATGATTTCAATATATTAATTTGTTCATCAACTGGCAATCTAGAGGCAATTTTATATTCGCTTGGACCTAATTTATCTTGAATTTTTTTTAATAGTTTTCGTGGATCTACAAACTTATCATCATCTTGCATTTTAATCCTAAATTTTGATTCACCTTCTGCCATTTTAATATTTTAACATATTTAAGTTTAACCTGATGGAGGTACTGGTTTTTCAACGCGTGTTTCTTCTCTTTTGGCGGCACCTTTTTGCCCCCCACCCATTTTCCTACCTCTCTTTGCTTGTGGCATATCAACTGAACTTGTAACTTGTTGTAAATTACGATCTTTGACAGCTTGTATTTGTGCTTTTAATACATCTTTCTGTTCGAAACTTAACTCTGCAAATTCCTCAAGCGGGACATCTTCACCGTTTTGAATGCGTTGCATTAAATCCTTAAATATTTTTTGGCGTCTTATATCTTTAAGTTCTGATTCTAAAGCCTGCAAATGTCTTCCATCCTGTTCAGTAACTTGTTTTTTGTAGTTCGTTTCGTCCTGAGGAATCTCAGGATCTGACCTGTCCTGATGCATATCAGGACCTGCGTTAGGTTTTAATTCTTCTCCACTAACTTGCCTTGCAACATTTTTTAATAACTCCAGTGGTTCCTGTGCAATCTGTTGCGCAGATTTTTTAATCGCTTTTTTAACTTGGGCAGTATTCATAAGTTAATAATTAATAGTTAATAATTAATAATTCTAATTAAGTGATCGCCTTCCTTCGAGGGCCTGAGTTAATGTTACATCATCTGCATACTCCAAATCAGCTCCAGTTGGAATTCCCATACCTAGGCGAGTAATTAATAATTCAGAATTAAGAGTTAATAATTGTTTTTTGAGATACATTGCTGTTGCTTCACCTTCCATTGTTGGATTTGTTGCAATTATAATTTCTTCTAATTTATTAACCCTTTTAAATAAATCTTCAATGAAAATTTCATCAGGGCCAATGTTTTCTAGAGGATTAATAGCACCGTGCAAAACATGATAAAGTCCTTTATATCTTCCACTTCTTTCAAAGGCTAATACATCAAGTGGATTTTCCACAACTAAACAAACTGAATGATCCCTTGACTTATCACCACAAATTGCACATGGGTCGCTTTCTGCAATATTTTTGCATACTGAACATAGTACGGTATCCTTTTTAAGCCTTGTTAAATTATTACTAAATTCATCAAGCTGTGCTTGAGGAACACGAAGTAAATAGTAAGTTAAGCGTTGCGCCGACTTTGGTCCAATTCCGGGAAGTTTTTCAAAAGATTCTGTAAGTGATGTAATAGCCTTGGCAATTTTCATAGATAAGCTAATGTATAATAACAAAAAATACGAACGAAATGTTATCTATTTAGATTCTTTGAATTTAATAATATCCTCAACTAATTTATTTAGATATTTAATTATTAGCACACTCTTTGAGTCAGTATTATTGTAGTGATCAAGCTTGTTTGAATCAATTATGACCAATTTATCACCCACAAACTGAATGTTTCCAGAATCGTAGTGCATCGCGGCAGAATCCAATGTGTATCCAGTTTCTTCGTATTTTTCTTCGACAAGTTTTACAAATTTCTGTAAATTTGCAAGCCTCACATCCGAAAACTTAGACATCGGCATGTTAAATATAGAGCCCGACATGTTTTCATAATCTTGTACCATTGCATACCCAATCTCATCTTTCTTTACAAATATTTCTTTACCGTCTTTTGATAATAAATCTTTTACATTTAATTCATCTATTTCTTCATAAGAAGCTACTCTATCAAACGACTCGATATCGTTTTGTGCTTTAAAACCAACAAAAACAGCTGGGACGATATAATCACCATATAACTGTTCGTACAACTTATGCTCATATGATAGAATCACAATTTGTTGTTCATCGTGGTTTAATTGAGAATACGATTCTTGTCTTGAACGATTTGGAAAAAAGATAGTTGTATCGTTTTGCCAGTGATTAGAGAGTTCATCTTCACTTATATTTTTATTACTTAGAGTATTTTCAAGTTGTGTTCTAGGTTTTAACACTTTAACTGCGACTGAGGAATCGGGACTATCATTTTTAATTTCACAGAGAACCAAGTATGCACCGCCTCTTTCTTTTGCAACAAGAGTATTTTTAGACAACGCATCTGCTGTCAACTCAGCAAATTTTGTATCGAGTTGATTAGGATTAGGTAAATTTAATTCGGAGATATCACCTACAGGTGATATTGCTATATCACCAACGCTACGAATATCAAATCCTCCACCATCTTCTGACATATAGTGATGTTATTACTAATTTGAAGAAATATCTATTCTTATTTTCCAAGTCCACCAAGAAGACCTGATAATCCCCCACCCATTTCCATCATTTTTTTAGCAGCTTCTTTTTGGACTTTTTTCATAGCTTCGTTTATTAGATCAACTAAGAATTTCATATCTTCGCCGTCTTTTTTAATGTATCTTAATTTTTGATCTCCAGTAACTGAAACAGACCAACCATTTTTTTCAATAGTTTCAATAATCTTTTCAAGCTCTTTCTGAAGTGCATTGGCCTGTTGTCTCATTTTGTTAAGCTCTCCTAATTTTTTAAATTTGTCAAACATAGTGTAATTCTACACACACCATTTTATAATTGCAATCTCTAAGGGCAACTCCTCAATTGGACTGTACTTAACCATCTCTTTTGATGTCAAAATAAAT
>ERZ1292625.2465-Hain-H41-01um-R1-2465-length-17060-cov-6_pt1 | contig 17060 bp, 26 predicted proteins | sample MGYA00564400_ERZ1292625 | MGnify/ENA primary metagenome ERZ1292625 (study PRJEB36523, sample SAMEA6512639) | groundwater metagenome | collected 2019-01-08 | study: AquaDiva: Metagenomics assemblies of 32 groundwater samples | reverse complement strand
GGCGGTGGCGCTGGCTAAGGCCCCGGGCGCGGGCAAACTGACCACGGCGGAGCGGTGCCGGTGCCCCGATGGGCCGCAGTACCGTGCCTATGGGAACGCAGTCACAGTGCCGGTGGTTGAATGGCTGGGGCGACAACCGGGACACGCTTGGGGAATGAACCGAGGACGTAATGCCTGAGCCCAAAACGGCGGAGGAGCGAGCTGATTTGCTCATGAGTTGGTACGAGGGTCACACCGTTCCCTCACTGGCTCTGAGGGATGAAATCGTCGTCCAACTCCGCGCCTACGCCCGCCAACAGGTGGAAGCGTGGCGGGATGGGGCGGTAGGGTTGGTAGACGAGTGGAGTCAGCAGTACCCGGAGGAGATTTTCATTCCACCTCCGGCAGGAGAACACGGGGTCACCGTTGATGCGTGCTCGGCGAGGGCGCTTCGGGTCGTGCTACCTGCCGTAGCGAAGGCCCTCCGCGATCGCCCTGTGGAGACACCGTGATGCAAGACGATCTGGCTCACCTCGACGCACTGATCGCCCGGATGCGAGTCTGCCAAGAACGGGAACCCGGCCGAAATGCATGGAACTGCATCGTGAGTTTTCTGCTGAGCGCCCGCATGTTTCTTCAGTGGGAAGCGCGGCGCGAGACGCCATAGGCGGGGAACCCGGTGCCGCCGGTACGGGATCTGTTCTCGGCAGCGACGCTGACGGAGGCACAGCTTGGCCGGCTGTCTGCCAAACGCCTCCGGGGGCTGAGCGACGATGCCTTGCGGTTCATCCGCGCCGACTACCAGCTGAACCAGCTCGTCTACTACGAGCCGATCAGCCCGGAAGCCGAAAAAGTCCATCTATCGGCGGCACGCGAAATAGGCATTCAGGGCGGGAACAAAAGCTCGAAGACGACCGTCATGTTGGCTGAGGGTGCGATCCAGATGACCGGGATCGTGCCGCTTCTGCTCCAGAACAAATATCTTGCGGAGAAGATCAGGCCGCCCGTGCGGGTGCGCCTCGTCGTCTCGTCGCTCACGACGGCCTGGGACATCAACCTCAAGCCGAAGCTCCAGTGGTGGGAGTGGAACGGACGGCTGAATGCGGACGGCCTACCCGGTGATCCTGCTGTCGGGTATTGGGGGCTGATTCCGCGGCACTGCCTCATCGACGGCGACTGGGACAAGAGTTGGTCGGAACGACACCGCATCCTGACGCTCGCTGAGGGCTCGACGTTGCAGGTCATGAGCTGGGACCAGGCGATCGCCGACTTCAACCAGGGCGCCTACCACCTGATCCTCGAAGACGAGCTGCCGCCCGAGAACATCCACCGGGCGCACCGCCTGCGCGTGCTGGACTATTCTGGGCAGATCATCACCGGCGGCACGCCGCCGGACGAGCGCGTCGGGTCGATCGCGGCCGGCTGGTTCTTCGACCAGATCATCGCGCCGGGCCTAGAAGGGACGGATCCGGATGTGTTCGCCGTGCAGCTCTGGACCGAGCACAATCGCACGCTGTCGGAGGCTGACGTCGAGAAGGTGGCCCGCGGGTTGACGCCCGAAGAGCGCAAGGCCCGGCTCCACGGCGAGTCGATCCATCTCTCCGGGCTCGTGATCCGGAACTTCACGGAGAAGCCGCGCTGCTGGTGCTTCCGGTGCGACGGCCCGATCTGGCCCGTTGAGGGGCACTGCCGGGACTGCGGCGGGGCCGACCTGGAATGGTATCGGCACGTCTGGGATGACGATGACCTGGCCTGGCCGGGACCGGATGGCTGGCCGACGATCTTCTACTTCGACCCGCACCAAGCGCGACCGGCCGCCTGCGGGTGGTTCCGCGTGGACCCCGATGACGCGATCTGGATGGTCGCTGAGCGGGAGATCGAGGGCGACGCCGAGCGCGTGCGCGATGCCGTCTACAAGGTCGAGCGCGAGATGAACCTGCATCCGGTGTGGCGGAAGGGTGACCCGAAGATCACGGTGCAGTCGAACCAGTTCTCACGCGAGGTGGACGGCCTGCCGTTCACGATCCGGCGGGCGTTCGAGGATGTGGGCTTCTGGTTCGACGATGCGATCACGGCCTTCGACGTAGGGATCGACCGGATCGAGGCGGCCCTGCGCCCGAACCCGGTGCTGCGCCGACCGCTGCTGCGCATCCACGCGGGCTGCAAGAGTACGATTTTCTCGGTTGGGCATTTCACCTGGCAGCCAGCGGGCCGACGCGACGGCGGGGGAAGCCAGGAGAAGGCATCGCGCCGCTATTCTGACTTCCCGGCCCTGCTGCGCTACGTGATGAACGACGGCGTGACCTGGCGGGGCTTGCAGGCCCTCCGGCGGGGCGAACCGCTCCGGGTCGGGGCTGATGGTACGGGGCGCAACGCGCGCACGGGATACTAGGCGATGCCCTATCTGCTATCCGCAGAAGTGCTCAATCGGGAATTCGAGCGGGTCATTTCTGAACAGCTAGCCAAATCCCCCCCGGCTGCTGTAGAATCCCTGACCAAGATCGTCAAGCCTGAGAAACGGGTAATCCGGCTGGAGGACGACTGATGGCGATCACGATCACCTGCGACGGCGGCTGCGGCACCAGCATCGCGCTGCATCCCAAGAACAGCCGGCATGATGATCGCTGTCGGGGCTGCCTCCGCGGGCACGACGGCCTCATGCGCGGCCAGCTCGACCAAGCCTGCTACTGCGCTACATGCGCAGTAGTCTTCGATGCGCACGATGCGGCAGAGCGGGTCGCCCGCGTGGCGGCCGTGCAGCAGTTCGAGGACTGGCGGCGGCAGGCGCGGCGAGTCCTCCGGGAAACGCTCAAGAAGCTGCCGGATGATTGGGAGGCGGAGGAACCTGAGGCTGGGCATGGCCCGTGAATCTATCGGCGACGTGCGCATCCGGAAGAACGACAGCAAGGGCACAGTCGTGCGGCTGCTGGTTCGGCATCACGTCGGCAGGGCTGTGCTGCCCCGGCGGATTGGCTTCTTGTATTGCGGCGAACCGGAATTCTCCGATAAAAACCTTTTCGGTGGAAGAAGTCGCCGATGTCGCTAAATCCTGAACGGCGCCTGGAACTGGACAGCGTTCTGAAATGCCCACATTGCGGCGGTATTCCCTATCGCGTGTATCGCCGCCAAAATATCCAAGCGAATGGGCAGTTGTTGGAAAGCTTTCAATCAGTCCTTTGGCCCAATGGGTCAGGAGTCCATCCGCCGGTTCACCCAGAGAAGATTGAATGTCCTGATTGTAGAACTGAATTGAAACGGGTCGCACCTTGAAGATTCACCACCCGAGGTTTCGCGCGATGACGCCGGAAGAAGCTGAGCAGAGTTCTAGGTTGCGTGCGATCTATCTCGCGGAATTTCAAAAATCACCGCTTACAATTCCCGTAATCTTCGGCAATGCGTCTGATCGGCCTCAACGATGGCACCAATCGCCATTCAAGGTCCGCGTCTGGTGGCCCGTCAAGTGCTGGCTGATCCGGCGGCTCGAAGCCCTAGCTGGCTGGTTGCGGAGGCTGCCATGACGTACACCTATGCGATCCTCGGCGTCTCGCAAGCCGCCTATGATGAGATACGCGGGAAGCTCATCGCGGCTGACTACGCACACGCGATCGACGGCGACGTGATCGACATGCGCGGCCTAGCCTTACAGGGTGAGACCGAGAGCGACGAAGAGGTGGACCCATGAAGACGCGCTGGCCGATATTGGGCGTGAAGTGGCTCACGAAGACCGAGCGGCCGCATCAGCGCGTCTGGATGGGCCGCGTGCCGAATCGACGCGGGTTCAAGGGCCTCTCGTGGTTTGCGTTTCTTGGCCCGATTGAATGCTGGATCGTGTGGGAATGGCCGATATGAGTGCCTATAGCCGCCTTGATCCGGCGCAGATCATGGGGGAAGCCAAGGCAACAGCTCTGTTCGGAGCTAGAGAATTCTGCCGATGGTGTGAGCGCGTCCATCGGTCCGGCTGGTTCTTCGCAGACTGTCTTGACCTGCAAGGTGATGCTGCGGCAGTACGAGCACTGGAAACAGTAATAAAGCAGGCAGATAAACTCCCATGACCTTCGGCCCCAAGAAGCTCGGCTGCTGTCTTGCCTGCGGCAAGGAGGTCTATCAGGTGCTCGGCTACTTCACCGAGGGACCGCTCGATGGCCACCCGAACCGCGTGGGACCGATGCTGACGGCCGACAAGATCGAGGTGCCGGACCAGCAGGCGGTCGGCGTGCAGGTCGAATTCCTGCTGAGCGACGGCACCGAGGCCGACGTCGCCTTCTGCCGGGACTGCGCGGCGGCCCTGACGCCGGCCGACTACTATCCGGCCTGGGAAGCCTGCATCGCGCGGGGCATGCTGGGATTTGAGATCGAACGGCGCCCTCGGGGCGAGATGCTGCGGGCGATGGTCCCGACAGCGCAACTCTGGCCGGTGGCCGTGATGCTGTGGCGGAAGGAAGCGCCGGAGATCAATAAGCTCGTGCTGGCGCGAAAGACGGAGGCGGGTGGTGACACAGACTGATCCGCGCATCTTCTGCGTGCGTTGCCGCCAGCGCGTGACTATTACCACGCAGGGCACTTGTCCGCACTGCGGGTACGCGTTGAAGTTCATCAAGGCAAAGAAGCGATGATTTGGTATTGGGACGGTGGGCCGGCAATGAGAAGTTGAGAACTGATGCGATGAATGCTGAGCATGAAGGGAAAGATGTTAGAGCACCAACGAAGGAAGAAGTGCGGCGCGCCATGACATTCTACGAAAATACGGGCGGCCTAAATCGCCCCAGCAAGGAACATCAGTTTCAACATCCATGGGGCGGGGCGTTCTGATGGCCTATCTCAAAGCGCTCAATTCCGATTGCCAGACCTGCGGGGCTCACGCCCGCTACGAACTCGTCAATCAGCGCAATGCCCCTATCGGCCACTACTGCCGCGTCTGCGGACAAACTGCGCTGGAACGACAGCAGCGGCTCGAAGCAGAACGGGCGCTCCGCACCGAACCCACAGATTGGGCACGGTGATGCCAGGCTTCTTCCCCCGCCGTCCTCGCCGCCACCTTCGCATCGAAGGCGACGAAGTCGTCGAGAGCGTGTTCAAGCGCTTCGAGCAGATCCTCAACGACCGCGACCGCGGCAAGTGGATGGACGACCGGCTAAACCGCTATGCCAAATATCGCGGCTGGTTGCCGGAGCGGACCTGGCCATGGGTTCATAGCTCCAACGTCCACGTGCCGATCCTCCAGAGCGCCGAACTCCGGGCCAACGCGGGGCTCTACAACGTGCTCATGACGACGCGGCCGCTGATGACGCCGCGGGCATTGAGTCGGGCGAACGTGCCACGCGAGCAGCGCGTCGGCGAGCTGATCGACGCCCAGCTCTGGGTCGATCCGACCCCGGAGCATGCCGAGCGGCGCTTCAGCGACGTGTGTTCGGCCTTCCTGCAGGACGGCAACTGGGTGGCGCTGACGCCCTGGGTGCGGGATGAGCGCGAAGTCGCCCAGGTGTTCTTCCGGCCGCCGGTACCGGCCGTGACCGATCCCAACGCCTATGTGGAACGCCTGCTACTCGGGACCGCCGGGGCCGAGCAGAACGGCGGGCCAGCCAGCACGCCAGGTATCTTCCCGCCCGGCAGCACTGCTGAACCAGATAGCGGTGCTGATGCACCGGCAACCTCTCGCTGGAAGATCGCTAGCCCGCAGGGGCCGGCGATGGCCTGGGTGTACGAGGAGGCCGACGGCGGCCTCGAGATCGTGACGCGATCCACGCGGGTGCTCCACGAAGGGCCGATCTACATCAACCTGTCGATCGCCCGCGTCTTCGTGCCGACGCGCTGCACGAATCTGCAGCCGCCCGCCGCAGACAACCCGGATGGCGCCAGCTATGTGTTCGTTTCGGCTGACTATTCGCTGGACGAGGTGCGCCGCTTGACCAGAGACGCGCGTGGCTTCAACTGGCTTGACGCGGGCGACTTGGCCGAGATAGAAGACATCGCGCGCGTGAATAGCGGCTTGCCGCCATCCCTGCCGAAGGATGAAGAGCGCCTGGAGGAGCAGAAGGACGAGATCGAAGGGCGGACGCACATGCGCCCGGATGTGAACGTGGCGGCGCGGGAAGGCGATGGCCATCTGCCTGTGCCGATGCTCCTCTGCTTCGACCGCTGGGACGTGGATGGCGACGGGCTGGCCGAAGACGTGATGTGGATCATCGCGCGCGACGCGAAGAAGCTCTGCGAAGCGCGCCTTCTGACGGACAAGTGGCCGAGCGACCGGCCCTATCGCCCGCTCGCCGAAGCCTGCGCCATCCCGGTGCCCGGCCGCTGGTACGGCATCTCGTTCCTCGAGCTCGGCGAGGCGCTCTACGACCTCGTGAAGAGCACCTTCGACATCGCCTACGATGCGGCGCAGGTCGGCAATCTGCCCTTCTTCTTCTACGCGGCATCCGCGCAGTGGCGGGCTGAGGCGGTGAAGCTGGCCCCCGGCGAGGGCTATCCCGTGCCGGGCAATCCGCGGGAGACGGTGTATTTCCCCGCCTTGCCGGGCCGAGACCAGACGTGGGCCTGGACGATCATCGGCATTGCCATGCAGTTTTTCGACCGGCAGATGAGCCTCGGGCCGATCCAGTCCGGGCAGATCCCGCAAGGGCGGGCATCAGCGCTCCGGACGTTCGGGACGACGGCGGCCCTGATCCAACAGGGCGACGTGCGGGCCGACCAACTCTTGATCCGGCTCTTCGGGGGCATCCGGCAGCTCTACCGGAACTTCCACCGGATGAACCGCAAGCTGTTGCCCCGCGAGAAGGAAATTCGCCTGCTCGGCTATGAGGGGCCGCGGGAACAGGCATATCAGGTCGTGCAGGCGATTGACATCGACGCGGAGATGGAGTTTGACTTCCGCCCGGACTTCTTGCTGTCGAATCCCGACGTGCTCTCGCGGGCCTTGGAGCGGATGCTCATGGTCGCCGGGACGCCGCTGGCCTTCCAGCTCGGCATCACGGACCCTGACCTGTTCTTCCAGGCGGCCCGGGACTACGTGCGAGCGTTGCGGCTCGATCCGAAGAAGTACCTGAAGCGACCCACCGAGGCCGGCATCCCCCCGCTCCTATTTGAGGAAGCGCTGTCGATGATCGCGCAGGACCAGATGCCGATCGGCACGCCGATGGAGGGGGCCGACAAGCATCTGGCGAAGGCGTTCGCGTTCATCAACGACGAGGCACAGTTCGCGCTTTTGCAACCGAGCCAGGTCGGCCTGCTCAAGGCGTGGCTCACCCAGGTTGGACAGGTGCGGACGCGGCAGCTGTCGGCGCAGGCGGCGGGCCAGTTCCAGCAGGGCATGTTGCAGCAAGGGGCGACGGCTGTGGGCGGCGGCGAAGCCATTGAACCCGCGTTCAATCCACGCGCCGAATTGTCACCGCAACCCGCGATGCCGGGGGAGGCGGGATGAGATGGCACCAGATTACTCTGAAGTCCTCGAAGCCCTGAACCGCCGCGTGAAAGAGCAAGGCGGCAACAGCACTGCTGGTGCCCTGGCCGCGCATGTTCGGACGAGCCGCATGGTGTCGCTCAAGCTTGAAGAACTCCTCAAGAGCGACGAGTGGAACACTTTTTTGTCCCACGCAAAGGCCCTGCTCGAAGTCGATGAAGCGGAACGGGATCGCGTGCGGGAGAACCTAGAGCGCGGGGGCCTGCCGCCAGACGAATTGTTCAAGGTCAGCAACCAGTTACAGCGCATCCTCGGGCGGATCGAGGCGCGCCGGGAAGACCTTGAACTCCCCCGCGCCGTGATCCAGCAGGACAAAGATTTTCAGGTGGCCTACGCCAAAACCCTTGACAAGTCGGGGGACAAGCCAGTAACAGAATAGGGCGAAGCTGATCCTGCGTCGCCTCCGGGAGCGAACCGGCCGGTTCGTCCCCCGAAGGAACTGAACGCGCCGGTCTTCCGACGTCGGCGGAAGATGGCGCGTTTTTGTTTGCCCGGAGACGGCGCGGGGTCGCGGAAGGAGTGCAGATGCTACGATGCAGATGGGGCCATTCGATCTGGGCCTGTCAATGCGGGCGCATCGCGCTCGATCCTGACCAGGACACGCCCCCACAAGACCAGCCTTCGCCGGATTCGCCCCTTCCTGATCCCGTAGCCCAGCTTGACCAGGAGCGTGCCGAACGCCTGCGCCTGGAGGGCGAGAACCGCCAGCTGCGCGATCAGCTGACTGCGAAGCCGAGGGAACCCGCCAAACCTGAACCGGCAGGGCTGACGGCAGAAGAGGTCGAGAAGGCCCTCCAGGGGGGCGAGATCACCCAGGCCCAGGCCATGCGGCTCCTGGCCCGGATCGAATCCCGCCAGGCCGCTCAGGAACACGAAGCCGAGCGCACGCAGCAAGACGCGCTTGCCAGAGCCACCACCAAGATCAGCCGCTACGTGAGCCAGAACCCCGAGTTGAAGGACCGCAACAGCCCGCTCATGCGCCGAGTGGCGCAGGAGCTCCGGCTGGTCGAGGCCGACTACGGCATGAATCCAGAAGACCCGCGGGCGCAGGCCTTGGCGATCGAGCGCGTGGTCGGCCCCAGGCCCGGAGGTGACACCGTGCAGGATGAGCGAGAGTACGAGCGCTTGCGGCGTAGCGGCGGGCTCGGCGGCTTCGATGCTGGCGAAGCTGGCGGGCGCCGACCACACGAGCCGCAGCCCAAGTCCAAGGGCGAACGCATCTTCACCCTGCTCCTGCCGGAATTTCAGACCTTCTACATTCAGCTTCGCGGGAGCAAAGAGCTGGCCATCAAGACCCTGGAACATGCCGACGAGGCCAATCTGCGGAAGGCGGGGCGGTTCGCCGCATGAGCCTGACGATCCTCGTCCCGAAGGTCTGGCGCCGGGTCGATCACCTGCTGGCGCAGAAGTTCCCGCGTCGCCGGGCGACCGTAGCAGGCGCAGTATGGCTCGACGAGCTGCTCGCCAAGCGCTTCGGGGCCGCCATCGTCTGCCAGCCGTGCTGGTGGAAGGGGGCCGGGGCAGCACTGGCCCGATTCGGCTACGCCAAGCATCCAGACATCAAGAGCCAGGGCGGCCGGTGCGATGTATGCCAGCAGACCTATTCGTTGCTCCCGATCTGGATCGCCGAAGAAAAGCGCGGTCGGGCCGAAGTCACGCGTCGCCACCTCGACATCGAACATCAGCGGCGCCTTGCACCAGTCCCGGAGCTGTTCCGAGCGTAGGAGGGAGCGCCCATGCAGGTGGTGAAACGGCTCGACGGCAGCAGCAGCTTTCACATGCTCGACCTCAAGCTCTCCGCGACGGTCGTGGAGGGCGAGGCCGTTATCGCGTCTCCGGCCGGTGCAGCTGGCGGTGAAATCACCGACTCGACGACCACGAGCCTGCTCGACATGGCGGGCATCGTGCTCGGTGCCTCGTCGTTCAATCCCCATGGCGGCGGCGGCGGCACGCTGACCTATTCGACGACGCAGGGCGACACGGAAGGGCTGGTCCGCGTCGTCATCAACCCAGATGCGATCATTCGCGCGCTGATGTCCGGTGGGGCAGCTGAAGGCACGGCCCTCCAGCGTGTCGCCGTAACGGCAGCCAACGCCGCCGGGACGACCATCACCACGACGGACACGCCGGAAGCCTCGATGGACGACGGCATCTGCTGGTGCATCCTCGGGGCCAACGTCGGCCTCAGCCGCAAAGTGACGACCTATACCGCGAACTCGAGCTTCGTCGTGACCGTCCCATTCCCCCGGACGATCGCGGTCGGCGACGAGTTCTGCGTCGTGCCGTTTCTCCCGCTGACCACGCGCGCCGTGCAGTTGACGACGCTCCTGACGGAAGCAGACGCGAGCATCGTGGTCGGCACGGGCGGCAACGCCACGGTAGTCGAGGTGGTGCTGAACCGCAACACGGACAGCTACGTGCATTTCATCGCCCGGGACCATGTGTTCAACGAACTCAGCTAGGAGCTGGGGCTGATGGTTGAAGAAGAGAAGAATCAACAAGAGAAGCAAAGGTTGCCGGAGCAGGTCGTTGCCATCGGGGAACAGGTCGCAGCTATACAAGCTAGCATCGTGGCCCTTGAAGGCGAGCTACAGGAGCTGCTCCATGACCTAACCGCCATCATCGGGGAATTGGGTGGGCAGCTGGGGGAACCGTTTCGATCGCGGGCGCGCGAAATCGTCTCGAAGCGCCAGACGACCTAGCAAATGAAAGGTGACAGGAGGGAATAACCGATGCCTCCACTTGTTCGTGGCTCGTTCGGCGACCTGCTCGACGTCCGCTTCCGCGAAATCATCGCGGAGGAGGTCGCGCTCAAGCGGGACCAGGACATGATCGCGTTCCTCTGGGGCATCCTGCCGCCGACCCAACCGATGCGGGACACGGAGCGTTACAGCGAGGTGTCAGGCCTCCCGCGCGCTGGCCAGTTCACGGGTTCGCTGGACTACGCGAGCTTCTACCAGGGCTACGACGTGACCGCGACCTATGCCGAGTTCGCGCAGGGCATCCAGATCGAGCGGCCTCTCGTCGAGTACGACCAGTTCAACCTCATCGACGAACGCCCGCGCGCGCTGCTTGATTCAATGTGGCGGCGGCGGCAGTTTGATGGCCAGCGCTTCCTTCGCAATGCCTTTTCTGCGGACACGTTCTTCTACAACCACACGGAGGGCGTGGCGCTTTGCTCAGACTCGCACACGACCACGACGGGCGCCTCGACGGCGGCCGGCTTCGACAACCTCGGGACATCGGCCCTATCCGCCGCCACTGTCACGAGCAACCAGATTCAGATGCGGAACTTCCGCGACCTCCAAGGCGAACCGGTCCAGGCCGTCGGCGACACGCTCGTCATCCCGATCGATCTCTACGAGACGGGCTACGAGATCATCGCCTCGCTTGGCAAGGTGGACACGGCGCAGAACAACCGCAACGTCCACTACGGTGCCTACACGCTGATCATCCTGCCGAACAAGGTGGACTTCACCGACACGAACGACCACTTCCTGCTCGACGGCCAGATCTGGAAGCGGTACGCGCACTGGTTCGATCAGGTCTGGCCGGGCGGGGGACCGGAGTTCGGGAGCGCGGAGGAATTTGATACTTTCGTGGCCAAGTATCGGGCCTACAGCAGATATACCAATATCATCCGCAAGTGGCAGGGGATGTTGGGCTCTCAGGTTAGTTAAGGGCGTAGCCAGCGACCTTCCGATGCAGCGCGCCCTCGATCTTCGTAGCGGGCACCATCCAGCCGGCGGCGGCGGGCTCAACCTGCGCCTGCCGCAGCACAAGCCCGCCACGTCGTCGGATCACCCGATGGCCCGCGGGAGTCCCGCGAAGGCCAAATACTCCAAGAAGGCCGGCGAGAAGATCGGAACCGTCATGAAAGAATTCGCGGCGGGTACGCTCAAATCCTCGTCAGGCCAGAAGGTGACGAATCCGAAACAGGCCAAGGCCATCGCGCTCAGCGAAGCCCGCGAAGCCGGGCTCAAGGTGCCCAAGAAGAAAGGGAAGACGTGAGATGCCGAACCCCTACCATTCCGAGCATCCCGAACCGCACGCCCTGACGCCGGGCGGGATCAAGGCCCCGGACAAGCGCCCTGGTGCGAAGCCGGCCGGGGGCAGTAGCGCCCCCTGGAAGATGCCCAAGACGCCGGGACCGGGGCGCCGCGTCCACAAGGTGCTCGGTCGCCGCGTGCGCCAGATGGCGCGGGAGGACTACTAGGCGATGGATGCGCAGATCGCCGCCCTGGCCGCCGATCCCGAGATCAAAGACCTGCTCGACGTGAACTACATGCGCTTCGAGCAGCGGGACGAGCACGAACGCGACATCGCCGAAGTCGAGTCGGTGCTGTCGGACCCGGCCCGCCGCAAGCAGGTGCAGAATCCGGGACGCCTGGTCCAGCAGACCGCCCAGCGCAAGCGGAACCTGCTCTTGCAGACGCCGCCGCCGCTGACGCCGAGCCAGCGCACCAAGATCGACCGCCTGGAAAAGCTGGCGCAGGCCGCCTTCACCGACGGCATGCCGACGCAGGAAGAGATGCGCCATCGCCCGCCGGGCACCGTCGATCACCACATGTCGTGGGAGCGGGACAACAAGCGTGCCATCGTGATCTGGAAGCGCTGCCGGCTGCTGAACAACCCGCAGAGCCGCGAGCGCGACCTGTGCAACATCGAACGCTTCCGGCCCTCGGTCCAGACGCGCTCGTTCATGACGGACGCCCAGATTTCCCGGTCGCAGCCCGTGTCGGCCTCGGACCTCGGCCGGGCCAACTACGACCAGATCAACTGGGACAGCCCGGAGGTCGCGCAGGCCCTCCAGAAGTTGATCGACGAGGGCAAAATCAAGATCAATCGCGGGGTGCGTCGCGGGGCACTGCGCCCGCCCAAGGGCAGCGGCAAGGTGTACGAGTGCAAAGACCAGAGTTGCCCTGAGTTCGGGCGGATTTTTTCCGGCGGCTGGGCGAAGAAGAACCTTGACCGGCACAACGCCGGGCACGGGCAGCTCGTCGGGGCGACGGCATGAGGAGGACGGCGATGCGCCGGGCATTCTGGCTGACGCTGGCGATCGTGCTGCTGCTGCCGGCTGCAGCTGTGGCGGCGAACCATGACCGTGAAGTGCAGCAGTTCTTCCTGCCAGGAACCAACACGTCGGGTTTCCGGGTCCACTCGGCGCGGGCCGCGCTGGCCCACATGAACTTGACTATCCCACGCGGGAACATCTGGGCTGTCGGCGGCTACAAGACACCGTTGCGCTTCGTGCATACGGCCCTGAGCGGGTTGCCGCCGGCCGCGTTAACGGCCGTGGCGATCGGCCTCGACACGACCGGCGTGCTCTATCAGCGGCTCGGGTACGAGGGGAACGTGATCGGCCTCACGCTGGCCGCCAGCGACGCCTTGACAGCGGGGACCGCGACGGCACGAGCGACGATTCGCAAAACGACGGCGGGGACCGTAACGGTCGGCTTGACGCAGTTGACCGTGACGCTCGGCGGGGCGGGTCCATCCCAGTTCGCCTCAGCAACACAGGCCCGCGGGCGCGATACCTTCCGGGCAGACCAGGAAGTCGGTTGCCAACTTACCACGTCTGCAAACATCGCCCCTGGCGGGGCGCAGTTGGCTTGCACGGTTGTGGTCGATTTCTAGGCGAGACAAGGCGGTGGCATATGGTGCGGCTCTGGCTTCTGGGATCAGTGCTGCTGGCACCGTTGGCCGTCTGGCCGGCACCCGGCGACCCGATGCAGTTTCGCAACGCCTTTTTTATCGTGGCGGGGCTGGTCGGCATCCTCTGGCTCGTACCGAACTGGTGGCTGCGGGCCTTCTGCGGCTGGGCCGTCGTCAGTTTTGCCCTGACCGGCGCGACCTGGTGGGGCATGGCCGGCCTGCTGGGGCTCTTGGCCTGGGTAATCTTCTATCGGGAAGCGGCGCACCTCACGGATCGCCAGTGGGCTAACCTCCGCGTCGCCGTTCTCGTGGCCTGTGCCTTCCAGGTCGGCTGGATGGGCTTGCAGGCGATCGGCCGTGATCCCCTCTTCCAGCCTGTCTCGTGGCGCGGCGAACTCGTGCCCGCCGCATCGCTGCAGATCGCGGGCTGGCTGCTGAACCCGATGGATGCGGCGCTCTTTCTTGGGTTATCAGCTCCGCTGCTCATGGCGCTCTCGCCCTGGTATCTGCTCTTGGTCGCCGTCCCGATTCTCCTGTGGTTAAAAGCGACGGCCGGCTTGGCCGCGATCGCTATCGCCGCCGGCTGGCACTTTCGGGCCTCCTGGAAGATCACTGTCCCGGTCCTCGCGCTGGTCGTGGGCATCTGGGCATGGCAGCTTGATCCGCAGGGATTCGGGCCGAAGCCGACCGTCTGGCGCAGCCTCGGGCTCGTGGTGGCACGCCAACCAGTACTCGGCGCTGGCCCCAATGCCCTCGGCTACAGCGTGCGGACGTTCCAGCCAGTGCCGATCCAGGATGGGACCGGCGTGGCCGCTGATCGGCATGAAACGCTGGAATGGAATTTCGCGTTCAACGAATGGCTGCAGGGCACCGTCGAGTTCGGCGTCGTCGGCCTCGCGCTGGCTGCGGCCTATGTCGGATCGCTCATCTGGCGCCTGCGCCGCCGCTGGACGCTCGTCGGCGAATGCGCTCCCGCGTTTCTGATCCTGCTGGCAACATCCCTCGGATCGATCCCCTTTCGGATCGGTCCCGTGGCCTTGCTTTCGGCCCTATATCTCGGTCGCCTCGATGCGTTGTTGAGCGACGAGGTGGCGGCATGATCCGACGTTGCCTGTTGCTCGTCGCCGCGTGCGTCCTGCTGCTCCCGACGGTCGCCATCGCGCAGGGCATGGTCATGACGGCCCACCACCACATCCTGATCGTGCGCAGCGTTTCGACGCAGGTCAGAGCTTCTACGACGGCTCGGCGCTATCTCCTACTCATCAACGACAGCGCGAACGCGACATACTGCACCGTGGATGACGTGGCCGCGGCCACGAGTACCGGGATCCGGCTGGCGGCGAGCGGCACCACGGGGGATCGGGCCGAGTTCACGGGCCAGAATGTGCCGCAGGGTGCAGTCGCGTGCGTAGCCGCAACGGCGGGCGGCACGGTGCTGGTCACGGAAGGGCGCTGATGTGTCGATGGGTCAGCCTCGTAGGGGTGCTCGTGCTTAGCCTCGGCACCTATCTGGCATATCGAACCATGATGGCTGGTGACTTAGTGGTGCTCACAATCACAAGACCGAGCCCGTCAACAACTTCGCCCCACAATAGCCCATGAGGTAGAGGTAAGACGCGATGGCCTTTCCGTGGCTCCAGGCTGAGACATTCGACGACGGGTCGCGTGGCGGTTTTGATTCAGAAACGGATGCTTCTGCGATTTTGGACTTTCCCCACTACGTCGAGCTCGCGCGCACCGGCCTGCATCCCTGGCAGGGCGCCCATGCGCTCCGTTGCGTCCTCAGCGGAACGGCGACGGGCTTCATCCAGGAAGATGACGGGTTCGACGTGGCCCTCGACGGGGCCATTTCTATCTGGTTCCCGGTCCTGATCGGCGCAGACTTCACGCTGAACGACGGCGATGCCGTGATCCTCCTCGCGCTGCAATCGACGGGGGCCGTCAACGAAGTCGTCGTCGGGGTCGATCGGTCCGGGGCCAATTATCGCTTGTTCGCTGGCGAGACGGGCGCGACGAATACGCAGATCATCACGCGCAGCAATAAGCGCTGGCACCAGGTTGAGGTCGTCTGCGCGCTCGATGCGGGCGGCGCGAACGACGGCACGATCGACTTCTACGTGGACGGCGGGGCCGTGGGGGCGCAGATTACGGGCCTTGACCAGGCGGCGATCACGCAGGCACGCCTCGGGGCCGTGAGCGGGACCGCGGCCGGGAATGCCGGATCGCTCCTGATCGGCGGGATTATCGCCGATGACCTGCGTGTGTACCCGCGCGACCGCTTCCCGCTCGACACGTTCTGGGTGACGCGCGACATCGCTGCCTGGCTCGGCCCCTGCACGATCGATAGCATCGTGCTCACGGGCACCGGAACGGATGCCGTGCTGACGGTCCTTGATACGGACATCTACGAAGCGACGGCGCTGTCGTTCTCGCGTGAACCCGTGGCCTACGTGCGGAACGTGACGGCGGGCGACCAAGCGCCGGGGCAGAACCTGCCGCTCAAGTGTAGCCGGGGCGCGTACTGCCAACTGACGGGCGCCAATCCGCAAGCCTGGGTATCGATCGCGTCGCCGTCCGACGTCGTCAAGTCTGCGGCCCGATACGTGGATCGCGGGCGCACGCGGGCCGCCTTCCGCTAATGCCCGATCAGAATCTGCAGGCGACACCAGAAGAGCGCTGGTTCCGGGCACCGATCCGGCCGCTCGTCACCCTGCTCATCACGCTGACCTTCTGCTATCTCGCCATCATCGGCAAGGTACCCGTCGATGCGTTCCTGACCATCGTGGGCGTCGTGATCACGTTCTGGTTCACGTCTCGGCAGAAAGAATGATGCGATGGCCGCAGGGGATGCGCCGGCAACGCTGGCCGAGATGCGCACCGATTTTCTAGAGTCGCTCAAGGAAGCGACCGGCGTCTCGGCCATCAACACGGTGGTTAACCGCTTCCTGAACAAAGCGAACCAGGACATTCATCAAGAGAAGTGGTGGTGGCAGGAGCGGCGGGCCTTCGTCCGCACGCGTCCGCCCTATACGACCGGCACCGTCGCCGTGGCCGTCACGAGCCTGACGACTCGGCGCACCGTAACCGGGACGAGTACGGCCTGGAACACGGCGAACAGCTTCGGCGACACCAACGCCGCTGTGGGCATGAAGATGACGCTGGCGGCCGAGCCGTTCGTGCATCTGATCGGCACGCTCGGCAGCGACACGTCGATCACGCTGGAGAGCGCAACGCCGTACCTCGGCGACTCGGCCCTGTCCGGGGCAGGCTATGCGATCTATCAGGATGACTACGCGCTTGAAAGCGACTTCGACGACGTGATCGATGCCCGCTTCTTCGACGAAGACCACAAGATTCCGCTCATCGGCGCGCAGGAGTTCTACCGGCTCTACAGCCGCAACTCGAACCGAGCGGCCCCGAAGCACGCGACGCTCATCGAGCTCGGCCCGTCAGGTAGCGTGAGCCTGCGCCGCCGCGTCGTGCTCGGGCCGGCCCCGGACCAGACCTACAACATCCCGTATCGGTACTGGACGACGAATCTCGCCGTGTCGAGCACGGGCACGGGGGCCGCCAACCTCTCGGCTGATACCGACCAGCCGATCGTGCCGCTCAAGTTTCGCCAGGGCATCATCTGGAAGGGGCTCGAAATCTGGTTCGCCACGCGCCAGAAGGATGCCGTGCTGGCAGAAAAATTCGGCGGGCTCTACGCGACGCTGATGCTGCGCGGCCGGATGGATCGCGGCCCGACGCAGGACCGCCCCCGCCTGATCCCGGCGACGGCATCGGCCACGTTGGCGGCGCGTCGTCCGTACAGCCCGCTGCTGCGCCGGCGGCTCGTGACGGGCACGCGCTGGGATCAGCTGGCCGAATGACACCACGCCGATCTCGGAGGGCCTGGCGCGCGGCGCGTGCCGCGTGGCGAACGGTGGCCTGCCCGCCCCCTCGCTTCCTCCTGCATCACTGGATCATG
>ERZ1292625.2464-Hain-H41-01um-R1-2464-length-17065-cov-39_pt1 | contig 17065 bp, 13 predicted proteins | sample MGYA00564400_ERZ1292625 | MGnify/ENA primary metagenome ERZ1292625 (study PRJEB36523, sample SAMEA6512639) | groundwater metagenome | collected 2019-01-08 | study: AquaDiva: Metagenomics assemblies of 32 groundwater samples | reverse complement strand
TTCATATCCTCGCTAGACGACTCTAACTTCACGGATATCGAGACAGCGAAGATCGCTCAAACGAAAGCATGGATTAGCAAGAACGTTCTTGAGAAGATCGATAGGGACCGCTTCGGTAATCAATCAAAGCTTACGATTGAGGGTAACGTAAGGCACGAACTGTATGGCGGCAAGCGCGAACAACTCATGGCCACTCTCGTCGAGGAGCAGAAGCAGTTCATGGCCGCTCGGGGGCTCTCGCTACCCGCCCCGAAGCAAGGCGTGGAGGTAATCGAGGCTGAGTACGTGAGGGTAGATAGTGAGTGAATTCTGGAAGCCGGATACGCTCGAAGGCTATCTCGAGCTTCAGCAATGGATTGGATCGATCAAGGATAAGTCTCTGTCTGAGTGGGCCGAGATACTGCGTTGGTACGTTCGCAATGACCTCTTCTATCTGACCAATTTCGTGGCCACAGACGGCCAGGTCATGCACTCGCAGACTGGCAAACGGTTTCACTTTCACCAATATTACCTTGATATGTGCCGGCAGTATGAGTACCAGCTATCTGTTGGTGGTGGGCTCGATTGCAGCGGGCGCGGAAGCGGCAAGTCAACAGTTCGCACGAAACTCGGCACTATTCAGCTTCTTCTGAACTACCCAGATGCGACCATCTTCATCTTCTCGGTACAAAAGAACCTGGCTCAAAAGCATCTTCGCATCATCAAGAATGAGTTGGAAGAGAACAGACTTCTTAAGGTTCTTTTCGATGACATACTCTTTGAAGATCCACTTCAGGCCGTCAAGGACGGAAAGACAATCTGGTCTATCGACGATGGGATTCGCGTGCGAAGAACCATGATTCGCACCTCGCAGACCGTAGAGGCCCACGCATTCTTTGGTGGCGGACCAGTGGGGACGCGGCCAGACGTTATTAACTGCGACGATATCGAGCACGGTGGAGTCGTGACCACGCCCGAGAACATCAAGAAACTAGAAGATGCGTTCTCTCAGTCTGTGTCGCTGCTAACACCAGTGGCCATTAAGAAGGCCCTGCTATTCATCACGAATACGCGCTTCTCGGAGGCTGGATTAATCCAGTCCAAGTACGACGAGTATCTAGCCAAAGACAAGAGGAGAGTTCGCTCCGTTCCGGGTGAGTATATCGAGTTCAGTTACGGAAAGGATCTTGAGCCTATCCCTGATGGCTACTTCATGAATGATGGGATTGGGCCGCTTGGTGGTAAGGCGCTATACCCGTTCACGACAGAGATCTTACAGGCGAAGTACGAAGAGACGAAGGTAAAGAGCGAGTACTCACTTCAGTTTGCGCTCGACTATACGGCAGCAGAGGCGGCATCGCTGAGCGAAAAGAACGTCCAGTTCTTTGGCGAGGATGTTGTTCAGATTGGTCATGGTAAGAATATCTACGTCTGCATTGACGCATCGCGCGGCATCTACGACCCAATGGCTATATGGGTTTGGGGACTTGGATCAGACAGGCGCAGGACGTGGCTAGATGCGTCCTGCAAGAAGCTAGACCCCAGTAAGCCGGCGTTCCACGACGAGATATTCATGATGATCTCTAAGTGGGCTAATGTTGGCAAGAGGGTCGTTGAGGTTCGGGTAGAGCAGCTTGGTGGCTCTATGTGGGCCGACCTTATTCGCAAGGAGCTTCGCTCGCGTGGATGCATGGTACAGGTCGTTGCGTGTACGTCAGTGACGCAGAAGATGGGTAATTTCTCTACGGGCAAGGCAGAGCGTATATTTCAACGTTGGTCTCCCATGCTTTCTCGTGGCGACGTGTCAATGCCGCTACCGAAGAGCAGAGGAGGCAAAGGAATATGGAGTCCAGATGAAAAGGGAGTGTACCGCTGCTTGGTTGATTACTTTCTGTCTAATGAGCTTAAGATGTTTCCACGCTCTAGGCACGATGACATGCTAGACGCGGGCGCGCTGCTTGAGGACATGAAGGCTAACGAAGAGCGACCACTTCAGTACCCTAGCACGGAAGAGCAAGAGAGAAAAGCAAAGAGACCGGCACGACCAAGATTCTCTTGGATGAGCGCATAAGGATAAAGCATGCAACTTTCAGCTAAAGAGAAAAAGCGTCGTATTGATAAGATCAATTCCTTCATAACCGAAGGTACATCCCACTGCGAAGATAAGCATAAGCGCTGCGAGGAGGCTCAGAGATACGTTGGTGGCATGCAGTGGAGCGAGGGCGACCTGTATCGCCAGATGCTGCGCGAGCGCCCGGCCGTTCCATTCAACAGCATTAAGAAAGCGGTAGAGGCCGTAGCGAACCGAGAGATAGTTGAGCGATACGTGCCGAAAGTATTTGGTCGCGATGCGTCCGACTCAGGCATTGCGAACCTATTGGATGAGGCTTGCCGCTGGCAGAGGGATGTATCCGAAACCGAGCATGTCGCCTCAATGGCCGTGCGCGCAATGGTGATGGGTGGCTATGGCTGTATGCACAAGTACTGGGACGACACGGCTCAAGCCGGGAATGGCATGATCGTAGATGAGGACGTTCCCATTTGGAATATGCTTTGGCCAGCTCGGGCGCGCCAGATGAACCTTGCTGACCGCAGATGGCACGTGTGCGGGAAGTGGATTCCAAAGGATGAGGCAGAAGCGATGTGGGGGGATGTGAGTAGGCAGGCGGCCAACTTCTTCAAAAAGGGATCGGTCAAGAGCCTATTCGCCGACACGGCAAGCCCGCTCGATAATACATTCCGCAGATTCGGCGCCCTGTCGTGGATGGACATTAAGAATGGTCAATGGATCTCTATGGCGCAAGACGAGATCTTTGTTGTGGAGTCTGAGTGGATAGAGAACGAGTCGTTCTTCCGCGTTGCTTATCCCACGCGGTTCGATGAGGTCGAGGCCTTCGTGAAGGGCGAGGCTCCGAGCATTCAGATAGAAAACCCCCAACAAGACCCAAACGATCCGAACAGCCAACCGGCCGTTGATATCCCATACGAGCAGTATGCTCAGATGCAGTACGACCAGCAAAAAGAACTTCTTATGCAGGCGTTGTTCGAGTCTGAGATCCAGAGCTTTGATGACAGGTCGCAGATCAACGACTTCGTTAAGCGCTATTACGAGGTCACTGGTGACGACTTTACTGACTATAGAAAGGTCATGAGGGATGTGATCCGTTTCGGGATTGTTACGCAGGATATTCTTTGGGATAGTGGTGATCGACCGTACGGTTTCTCTTATGAATTCCTGACAGGATGGCCAGTAGAGACTCGCGTTGGTGTTGATTTCATTGGCATGGTGGATGTAGCTAAGGGGCCACAGGATTACAAGAACGCCCTAATGAGCAACATGCTCGCGATGTACATGAGCAGCCCAAAGCAGCCGCTCATCATCGAAGAGGGGGCGGTCGAGAATATCGATACGTTTATTGACCAGCTATCCCGTCCTTCCGGCGTGGCGACCGTTCCCGAAGGGTTCATCGCTTCAAATCGATATATGACCCTTCAGAGCCCATCCTTCCCGCCCATGGCGCAGGAGCTGCTTCAGATCACGAGTAACGCAGTGGACGAGACTTTCGGCCTGTCATCCGTTGATCAGGGTATGCAGGGCGACCTTCGCAGGGTGTCCGGAACGGTTGTGCAGGCGGCCAAGACTGCAAGTAACACGATCGTTGCGCTGCTGTTCGATTCGATTCGCAGATTCCGTCGTCGCTTTGGCTTGCTCAATGTTAAGTTCATTCAAGATAGGTATTCGCCAACTGAGCTTATCCGGATTGTGGGTAGCGACAAGGCGGCCGACTTGGAAAGCGTGACCGACTGGGGCGAGACGAACCGCTTCGACATCAAGATCGATGAAGAGCCCGTGTCGGCCACTGAGCGCATCGAGTTGATCGACAAGCTGACTCGTACTGGCGATCTAGGAAACTGGGTCAACCAGAAGTATATCACCTTCGAGACGATGGTCGAGCTTCTTCCTTATATCCCGGAGTCTGTTAAGCGCCGCATCAAGGAAGATAGCAAGCGCGAGGAGCAGTTCCAGCAGGAGCTTCAGCAGAAGGATGACCAGCTCAAGCAGATGGGCGATCAGCTCGCTGCGTGGAATGCGGTTGTCGAAACCGTTCCGCAGTCGCAGGCAATTAAGCAGCAGTTTGAGGCTGTTCAGGCCATTCATCAACTGATGATGGACAATCAACAGCAGCAGCAAAATCCCGAGCAACCAACGCAGTAGCTCGGAGGGCGGCAATTCCGCCGTCTAAACATGAGGAGAAACCATGGAAGTAACGAATGAGGGCCAGGTTCCCGAGTGGGAGCCAGAGGTAGAGGCTTTGCCGGAAGTTGACGCCGAGCTGCCGGATGATGAGGCTGAAGAGGCCGCACCAGAGGAAGAGGCTGAACAGGAAGTGGCCCCAGAGCCCGAGCCGAAAGAGTACAAGAACCCTCAGGGTCGCGTCAGAATCCTTGAGCGTGATAAGCAGATCTTAGAGGGTCGCTTAAATACGATCCTAGATGCAATCTCGCAGTATCCCCAGCAGGCGCAGCAGGCGGCTGCGGAGCGCGCAGAAGAGAGCGTGCCAGACCCGGAGCGCGATCCTCTTGGGGCGTTGATGTATCGCCTAAATCGGATCGAGAGCCGCCTTGATCAGTCTAAGCAAGAACAGGCATGGGCCGCTCAGGAGGGCTCTGTTAATCAACAGTTAGCCTATGCGGACTCTCTCATTCGACAGACTGCGCAGGGCAACCCTCAGGTCTTTACCGCTGCGGTTGAGTACCTATCCAATATTGTTCAGGAGCAGCTTGAGGACGAGTATCCTGACAAGACAGAGAAAGAGCGGCTCCAGATCTTTGATCAGGCCATTAAGCGAGAGAAACTTAAGATGCTGGCTTCCGGGAAGAATCCTGGCGAAGAGTACCTGAAGCGAGCCGTAAGGTTCGGCTTTAGGTGGAATCAGAAGGCGGAGGCGCCAGCGCCACCGTCAGAGCCAAAGAAGTCGCAAGCGCGTGAGCAGATTCGCAAGGAGCGCGATCGGGACAGCAGGGCCGCCTCCATAGGGAAGGTGGCAGGCGCTGCGCCCAAGACCCCATCTAACGCTAAGGAGCTGGCGAAGATGAATGAGGATCAGTTCTCTGAGTGGGTGGATAGCTCGATCAAGAGTGGGTCGCTTCAGTCGCAGAGCGGGAAGTATGGTCGTGGGCCACGTTTCGCTGATCTTCTACCGGGAAAGGGCATTAGAGTTGGTTAAGTCATGAAAAGAGCAGACACAAAGAGACTTAGAGAGAGTCTTAATTATTTAGATCGGAGAGGCGTGCCGTCTTCCGATGCCTTTTGCCACATCATTGACGAGTTTCTACGAGATAAGAAAATAGATAGCGGGTCGTTCTCTACGTCAGTCTCTCCGCATTCAGTTCTGATGGCTCTCGGTAAGCACGAGCCAGTATTCACTACCGTCTCGTGGACATATCGTGTATCGAAGCGGGTAAATCAATTCTTGTTTTGGGTTGACCAGAAGGTCGATATTACGACGAAGCTAATCAAGAGGCAGTATTCTTATTTGAAATACGCATTCACGCGATAGATACTACCTATACCTGCCATAGGGCAGAGGCCCGACCGTTAGGGCTTTAAATAATTATGAGGCCACTAGGGCTAAACCTAGAGCCAATAGGTCGTAATTATTAACGTTTCTAACGGGAGATAAATAACATAAATGGCGGGTCTAGTATATAACCTGACAGACGCCGAAGTCGTAAACGTCTGGGAAAAGACTCTAGATCGCGAAGTTCGTAAGCGCGATCCGCTTCTCGACCCAGCTTCGGGGCTGGCAGGCACTGGTCAGGATGCACTCATTCAGCAGAAGGATCAGTTGACTGAGGGTCCTGGTTCCTTCATTCGCACCAAGCTTAAGTATCAGCTTGACGGTCGTGGTAAGGCCGGCGATGAGGTTCTAAAGGGGCATGAGACCAGTTACCTAACAGCCACCTACGATGTGTATGTGAATTCACTTCGTCAGGCTTTCGGTGTTTCGTCACCAATCACGCAGCAGTACATCACTGAGCGAGCGATGGAGGAAGGCACGGACGGTCTTGGCGACTGGTTTGCCAGCCGTTTCAGCTTCGCCGCGCACGCACACGCCGCAGGTTTGGGAGCCATTACCGATGACGCCTATCGCCTGCATAACACTATTAACGCAATCAACAGTACGTATATCATCCGCCCGAATAGCAAGGCAGCGGGTGCGCTTACTTCGCAGGACACGTTTGACCTCGATCTGATCAATCAGGCGGCCCGTCTTGTCAAGCTACTCGCACCCAAGATTCGTCCAGCGATGACCAAGTTCGGTCCTCGTTATTGCGTATTCCTTTCGAGCGAGCAGGTTCACGATCTACGTGCATCGAACAGCATTTGGTTCGCCAAGATGACCGCTGCGGTACAGGGCGGCCGGATTGACGATAACCCTCTATTCACGACCGCTCTGGGTGAAGATCAGGGATTCCTGTTCTTCCAGTCAGACTTCGTTCCACCCGGCCTAAACTCCGGCGAGACGAAGCTGAAGGACAAGACTCGGCGCGCGTGGATTGGTGGTGCGCAGGCGCTGTTCATGGCGTTTGGTCGAGGGTACGAAGTCGCTCCTGGCTTCTCTCTCAATCGGTTCCAGTGGACCCGAGAGAGTGAAGACTATGGGCATCAGAATCAGATTGCAGCGTCAACCATCGTTGGCATTGGCCGTCCGCGCTATACCAAGCCCGGCGAAGCCTCCGCTCGCGAGAATGGCGTTGTAGTCATCGAGACGTATGCCGATTACGGTGGCCTAACCAATACTGATGTATATAAGGATTGGACAGACGCCGGGTACACCATTGAGGCGTAAGGAGAAAACATATGGCTACTACATACGCACTCCCCACCTTCAATGATCCAGCGATGGCTCGTCCGCAGGCTGGCGTTCACCAGCGAATCGTTAACTTCACTCCGACTACAGCCGTAGTGAACGACGTTTACAAGGTGGCTAAGCTGCCGAAGGGGGCTAAGCTAGCTCCCGGCTGGTGGTTGGAGACGCCAGATATGGATAGCAACGCTACTCCAACACTCGTCTTGAGCGTTGCCGTGACGGATGGAACCACGACAAAGACCCCAATCAGTGTTTCTACTGTTGGCCAGGCTGGCGGAATCGTAACAGATAAAACTGCCACCTATGGCCTGCAGACTGGATGGGTCAACTATAAGCTTCTAAACGATGACTTCTATATATATGTTAAGGCCACGACCGCTGCTGCAACGTTCGCAAGTGGAAGATGCATCCTAGCGTTCTCATATATACTAGACACTGAAGCAGGCACGGATACTTCGCTTTAATTAGCATCAATGAATTATTTTGCGCTGCGATGGGTTGACTGTCGCAGCGCTTTTGTTTATATTTATAAACATGTCCGAGAGCAAGAAATGTCGATGTGGATGTGACGGAATCCCCAAGTACGGCGATTTCGTCAGGGGGCATGCCTGTGGCCGACCGTCAGGTGACAAAGATCATTTGAACCAGAGACGAGAGTATAACAGGGCATACTACGCAAAGAATAAAGACAAAGAACAAGAAAAGAATCTTAGATATAAGTCTAAGCATAGACAAGAACTGGCTAGCAAGGCCAGATCGCACTACGAAGAGAACAGAGACGAACAAATAAAGCGTCACAAGGAATGGAAATTGACCAACACCGGGTACGAGAGGATGCGGTACGCTATTCCGTCTATTCGCATAAGAAAGCTAGTCGATGGAGCGAAACGAAGAGCGAAAAGAGATGGAGTTCCATTCGATGAATCTCTGCGCAATTTCCTTAGCGCGGCTCCTTCGACTCTGTGCGAGTGCTGCGGCTCTGCGCTGGATTACTCAAGTGGCAGGGGACATCTGGACAGAGATCATTCGCCATCTCTTGATCGCATCGAACCGTCTCGTGGCTATGTTATCGGAAATATCATCGTTATTTGCTGGCGGTGCAATGTCATCAAGCGTGACGCCTCCCTAGTAGAGATCGAGAATATACGTACCTACATGCGCCGCCACCTTCTCCGCAACGCCCCCTTCAAGCCGTATGCTGTCCATCCTTCGTCGCCAAATTAACAATTGCATGAACAAGCGACAATGCGAGATTTGTCTTAAATATAAGAATGAGCACGAATTTTGCAAGTCGAAGAAGGCATCCCTAAGAAAGAATAAATGTAAAAGATGCCACGCCGAAGCCACGCGCGCACAGAGATATTCGATGACCGTAGCCTCCTTGCGAGACTTCCTGCGGGCCGCTGGTGACACGTGTGAGATCTGCGGTATAGGTGGAGAATCGACCAGTAAGGGCCTATGTATTGACCATGACCACGCCCTAGATACGACACGCGGCCTGCTCTGCTCTAACTGCAACTCAATCTTAGGCCACTCTCAGGACAACCAGCGAATATTGGCAAAATCTATTGAATACCTAAGCAAGTACAAGCTCCGGGACGCGCAGTTTGTCAGCGACGTAATTTTATCAGAAAATGAAGAGTTGCAGGAGGACTCTATTTGGACTGGACCACCCTAAGACAGCTACTCTACCGACAGCTCCACTTAGATAGTTCGACCGTAGCGACTGCCGTAAAGGACGATGTAGGGGTCGCGATCTGCGAGGCTATCAAATTCAATAGAAGTGATTCTTATTGGTTCAACATGGCGCGCGGTTTCATAACCAGCAAGAATGGCGACTACGCATACCCACTACCGACTGGCTTCATGAGTCTGATCGGCCCCGTGTATTACACGCCAGCCGGATCAGTCGATGAGACGCGGTATCAGCTCCAAGAGGCGACCGTAGATGAGATCGAGTCGCAGAAGTTCATTGGCAATGATTACAACGTTCTTCCACGTCCTGGACACGCGCGAACCTACGCAGTTGACATGGCAGACATGCGGCTATTGACTTCACCGTCTTCCAGCGCAGATGGAGACATATTCGAGTTCAGATACCAGATAGATCCGGGCACTCCTAGATACCGTTACTCTGGATCTGCGTGGGCGTTCTACGAACCAGATAACGAGACGGCTATCAGCGACACGTCTACGTATACAAACATTTGGTTTCAGGACGCTCTTGACCTAACGATGTGGCGAGCGCTGTATTACCTTTGGTCTAGTATCTATGGTGGCACTGAAGAGGCGACCATGAAGGCCAACCTTGCATTGCAATCATGGCTAGAGGTCAAGAATAAACTACGAGCCGAGACGGCTAAGCGCATGTCTAAGCGTATGGTTAGGAAATATATTTAATGCCGAGAGCATTTATTCCATTTGGAGACATGACCCCAGACTTGGGAGCGTTCAACAATGCTGGATTATCTGTCGCTGGCAACGTAGTGCCAATTTCGGGCGGATTTTCTACTGCGCCTATATTGCTAACTGGCAAATCCCCATCGCTTGGGAATGGACCGATTTGGAGTATGCATCATCATCAAAAGAATGACACCAGCTCGGTCATATACACGAACAACGATTATAGGATTGAAGTATCTACCCTCAGCTCTGGCGGAGGAACCGTAGCCGATAGATCAAGAACTACCGGATCTATAGTCACGGCAACTCTTGGGGCCGGTGGGGCAGGATACGCTCCTGGAGATACCGGGACAATAAACGCAGGAGGCGTTGCGACAACCGCAACATATACCGTAGGCACCGTTGGCGGCGGCGGCGCAGTGCTCACATTCTCAATTACGAGCGGTGGAATTGGGTATTCAATTGCCGCCGGAATTCCGACAGTAGTTGTGACCGGAGCCGGGAATGGCGCATTTACAATCAATACGACGCTTATAGGTCCTTATTCTAATGTTTTGTCCGCTCTCCCCAGTGGGAGTTGTTTTACGTCATTCGGTCAAAATGTTGTATTTACAAACGCAGTAGATGCGGTGCAATCTAAAGATGCCGAGACTGCGGCCGTTTTCGCTAAAAACAATATAATAACAATTCCGACTGGATCTTCTGTCGCAACAGGAGACCCGAGAGCGTTATTTGTTAGCTGGATAAAGAACCACCTAGTACTTGCCAATATAGATCTTACCGCAGGTAATGATACCGGAGGAATCGCATACGGAGGGGCTTACGGATCATTGACTGCCGCAAAGCATCCTGAGGTTGTGTGGTGGTCAGCAACTGATAATATAACAAGATTCACAGATCCAGCCACTCATCCTATGATAATTGGTTCTGACTTTCAACCGCTTTACGATTCATTTGGGCCAATAACTGGGGTATCTCCTGGCGGTGAGTGGATAAACATATTCAAAAGCAATGCAATTTACAGGATGACCGGCCCGCCATTTTCGTTTGATCTGGTTACATCTGAGGTCGGATGTATCTTTCCGCACAGCATAATTCAATTGGGAAACGATGTGTTCTTTTGGTCGGTGCGTGGCCCTTGCGTACTCAGAGGCGGGGTGTCGCTTGAGTTCTTGTCTAGGGGCAAGATAGAGCCATACTTTAAATACTTATCCTATCAGACTGACTTTGTTGGAACACTTTCGTCTCTTTTTGACAATGTAATGAAAAACGTGTCCGGGAATACAACGGCAGGTTATCCGAATCTTCGTCTTGTTGAAGGCGCCGCTTCTCAGTTTGATGGGTCTATAATGTGGCACGTGGGGACAGACACCAATGAAACTGAGTTCGAATCAGATGGGCTTCTTGGAAAGCCAAAACTTTTTGTACACTATAATATAAACGAGGATAGATGGTCGGTTAGTCATCCATCGTCTTCCATCGCTGGTGTTCTTAGTAGCAATTTATATCTCTGCGGTATGTCGTCTATGACGAGTATTATCATCGGAGTAAACGACAGGTGGGCTCCGTCAATGGGAGTAATAGTCTGTTCTCGATATCAGGGTGAATCTGGATTCACAATAAAACCAACTGGAAACCTAATAACGTATAGTCAGGTCCCGACAAGCTCCGGAAGTTATGGCATTGGGCCGCACGGATGTTTGTTTATAACAGAGAACCTAAAGCTAGATCAATCCGGTCAATCCAAAATATTAAAGATTAGACCCAATATTCAATCGAAAGAATCGTCGATAGGTTCTATTTTTAAATATAAGACACTTGTAACCGCATCGAATAACCCAACCGGAGCAACCACTCCAACTGTGGGTTCGATGCCTACTGATCTATCTATCGACGATCACGGATGGGTGAGCATTCCTAGCGACATTTATTCAGACTTCAAGAGAATTGCTGTGTTGATTTACAGTCCAACGGCATCTACTAGCGATCACGTTTCGAATATAGTGAAATTTCACGGGATAGAAATAGAGTATAGCGCTGCCGGCGTACGCGGTAAGCCAAATTAAGGAGACAACATATGGGCGCTGGTAACGATTTTGAGTCTGGCAATAATAGTGGAAGCGATGGCAGCTTCGACTGGGGTCGTCTATTCGCCTCCTTAATGTCGGGCTATGCGTCCTATCAGAACGCGCGGGAAGGTCAGCGCGCAGCGGAGGCGGCAAAGAATCCCGAGCCGTCATACATGTACCGCACGCCCTACATGAACGAGCTGCTCAGCCAGATCATGCCTTACATCATGAGCGAGGCTGGGAACATCTATCAGCGCAGAGGTGAATACACGGGCTATACACCCGAGTCATCTGGCCTTCAGCGCATCCAAGAGTTACTGGCCCCATACGTCAGCGGCCAGCGTTCTACGAACGGCGTAGGGGGCGCTGGTGGCTCAGGAGGGGCATTTGGCGGAGGGTTGATGCCGGGTTGGGAGGGCGTCAGAGATCGCGATCCGAATGCCCCGCAATACGACATTCTACCCGGCCAGGCAGGCGAGAGCGTGCGGCTCGGAACTACCGGCCAGACTCCTTATGGTGGCGGCGTGAGTCTTGATGACGTGCGTGGTCGTGACAGCGGAGTCGATCTTTTTGATCGCGGAGGTAGTGGGCGGACCGAATTCGGCAATGAACTGATGGACACAAACGACCCCAGAGAGATGGAGGCTCGCGAAGTAGCCAGGATGTTAATGTCCGGTGGGAGGCTGACCGCTGGCGCCATCACTGGCATGGGCGATATGTATGCGATGGCCAAGCCAATTCTAAATCGCATCGCAAATCGCACCAACGCGCAGGAGGGTAATCAAAAGAATCCAAGATGGGGCCAGAGAATGGAAGATTATTTGACCAACGTGCTAAGCCGTTATCAGCAAAATGCGTTGGAGGGTGAGACGAATCGCGAGATTGAAAGATTGAATAGTGGCGTCAGGGTCCCGATGGGAGACACCAGCGGGCAGGACGTTCCACCAAGAGTTGACGTAGAGGTGTCACCACGAATGCAGGCATTCATACGGAGCCTGCCACCAGATCAGCAGGCCCAGTTTATTAGCAATATGAGAATGGCCGGCACCAATCGCTACAACGAAGGCCAGATGTTCTCTGGCATGGGTCAGAATGCATTCTTTGGGCTAGGCGGCCCCATGAGTATGATGGTAAATGACGGTGGTGGTGGCGCAATGCGTGGTCGAGCGAGTCAGGGTGACGATTACCGCTTCGGTGGTACTGGCGGCGGGTTTAGCGCCTACTAAGGAGACATATAGATGGCACAGACACCAGCCCCACAGGGGCCAGCCCCGACCGGGATGAGATGGTCAAAGAATCAGGGTAAGTATATTCCTGTAAAGCCCGGTGGCGGCAAGCCAAATAAGCCGGCCCCAACGACCCCGCAGTTCAATCCGAACAACGCGGTTAACGAGGGCGCCCAGCAGTGGAATGATTATGCGCGAGGAATGGCTGAGCGCGCTGAGAATTACGGACAAAACAACCCGTACAGCAACGCAGCCCAACCATATATTGAGAACGTGCTTAGTGGAAGCATGTCTCAAAACCCATGGGAAGAGGGTCTATACGAAGACCTGCGAGATCAGAATTTAAACGAGACCAACGATCTTCTGCGAAAGTTTATAGGTGGCGGTAAGGGCGGTGGTGGTGGCCAAGTGGAGCCCGGACAGAAGGTCCATTATGGTACCGTGAACGCTGCGTACAGCCAGAACCCAAGCGGAGGAACTGGGGCCGCAGGTCAGGTTCCCGATACCGTAGGTGGAAATAGCTCATTTTTTGCAGAGCGTATTCGCGATCTATTTGATCCTTCCAGACTTGATCCGATGAACGATCCAGCGATGGCCCCGTATCTGGCTGCGCTTCGAAAAGAGAATCAAGAGAACTTCTATGGTAACATCCAAGACTTAACCGCTCAGGCCGAAGGCGCCGGTCGTTATGGCAGTGGACTCTATCAAGCGATGACTGGTCGCGCGCGCGAGGAGAGCATGGAGTCTCTCGATCAGCAGATGGCCCAACAGATGATGGCCGCTCGGAATAATGCCCTCGAACAGCAGATGCAGGGACTCGGGCTGACCAACCAGCGCGATCTCGGGGCGATGCAGGACGCTACGCAGCGATACGGTATTGACGCATCGGCCAGCGCGGCGGGCGCTGGCGCGGGGGCGGCAGCCGCTGCGCAAGCAAAGGCGCAGGAGTTGCAGGCCATTGGGATGTTAATGGGCAATGCCCAGTTCGGTATGGGTCAGCGCGGCGATATGGCCGGTCTCATGCAGCAAGGTCAGCTCGGGGCGCTGGGCGCCGGGCAAGGCTACGCTGGACTTGGATTACAGGGCATGAACACTGGCCTTGACGCTGGCAGTCTTGGGCTCGGGTCGCTTGGATTGATCAGTAACAACAATCTTGGAAACCTGAACGCAGAGAATGCAAGACGCTCCGTCGGCGTGCAGCGCTACGGAATACAAGTACAGGATCGGGCCAATAGAGACAACGCCATGCAGAATCAGTTTAATTCGTACCTTCAGCTAATGATGGGCATTGGTGGTATGGGTGGGTCGCAGATGCAACAGGGCGCCGGAACGTACATCCCATCGATGAACCCATATGCCGCTGGCATAATGGGCGGGCTGGGGACCTGGAACGGAACCAATGGAGGTCAGTAAATGAATCCCTTCCTGGCCGGCCTAATGGGCGGCTACGGCACGTATGCCGGCCAACAGCCACAGCAAGAACGGTCAAGTTTCTTTGCTCCATTTGATCTGGCCGGATACCAGACTCCGAATGTCATCTCGGACGAGGAGATTGCTAGGCGTGAGCGCGACGAGCGCATGCGCAACTTTTGGCTTGGGCTATCGCAGGGCGCGCTAACCGGCCAGTGGGGCGGGGTTGGCAAGGGGATTGGCGCAGGACTCGCAGCGGGCGCGCAGTCCGCGACGGCAGAGCGCGACAAGATGCGCAAGTACAATGACGACTTGAGACAAGAGGCTCTTAATCGTCAGCGACTAGCGATGGAGGAGCAGTTCAGAAAGCCGCAAGAGGAGTTGAATATTCTTCAACTCGCAGAGTCTAAGCGTAAGATGGGCGAGGATGAGCAAATCCGCACGGTCGCCAAGACAGACATACCATCGTTGATCGATCAGGCTAAGGAGTCTGCACGCGCATGGGTAGAGGCTGCCGGGACCAATAAAGATCTCGCCTCTTCACGCTTCCTAGAAGCAAAGAATCGCATTGGCGAGCTTCAGGCTATGGGTCAGCGCGCGAGTATTGATGAGTCATACTTTGAAAAGTTTAAGGCCACATTCGATACCGCACTGGGAAAGTTTGGATCTTCTGGTGTTGCGCTCGAAAAGACGAGCGCAGAGATAGCCGAAGAAGCCGCGAAGCTAGGCATGACACCTGATGAGTGGATCAAATTCAACCGGCGCGGGTCGACGACTGACGTTACCTACAAGGAGGCAATGATCGATCGGTTACGTCGTCAAGGCGGAGAGGATGAGAACCCAGCCGGCATGCGCAGCGGTACGACCATCGTTACTGCCGTCAGAGATCAGCGCAAGGTACTTGAGGAGTCAATAGGGGATCTTCGAAGAATCGCAAAGCCAGGTCGCACGCTCGGCATCAATGGTGACGCGGCACTCACCAAGTGGGGACTCAATACCCCAGAGTTCATTAAGCCGCTAAAGCCAGGCGACCCAGATAGCCCAATGATTCTCAGCGAAGCGGGGTTGGCTGCTGTCAATGCTGCGCTGTCAATGGGCGATGATTATATTAACCGCCGCGCAAAAGAGCGCGCAAATGAATCTCTAATAGCCGGGACCGAGCTATTTGAAGGTAGGGGGTCCAGTAAGAGCGGTTCTGTTGGCGACCCTACGAGCGGACCAATGGAACCACCGGCTCCACCCAAGTCTCTTGACGATGCAATCCGTGAATGGCCACAGATGAGAGATAAGATTGAGGCGGCCAGGAAGGAGAAAAACTTCTTCGGTCAGCGCGCGTATAGCGATGAGTTTATTCTAAATGAACTTCTTAAGGACGGAGTGCTTCGGGGGCTCTGGACCAGAGAGAGTATTCTTGGTAATAAATGAGTCTATTCAACTTCTTCGGAGAGGATGATAAGAAAACTTCATCGGTCTTCAATTTCTTTGATGACCCATTAGCCTCACCGCTCGACCCGAAGCCGGAAGAGATTTTTGAAGGCGGCAAGATTCTTGTCCGCAAGGGCGCGTTCTACGTGGACAAGGACACGGGTGCGATTGTGCGGCCCGTTGGATCGCCCGGTGCGCTCGCGCAAGACTCGCCCGAGATAGAGGCAGCCACGAAGATGAGCCCGCTTGAGAAGGCGGCCATCGGGGTCGAGGATGTGCGAGAGTCGGTGTCTGAGGGCTTGCGCTCTGGTCTCCATTCCGGCGCCGCGTCCGCTGTCGGAACATTGCAGGGGCTCGTCCAGAACAAGCCCGCGATACCGTTTATGCCGAAGAACGCGCCGAATCCATTCGTAATGGTCGGAGAGGCACTCACGGGCACGAGGGGGCTTCAGCCAGAGATCGGTCCCGTTAGCGAGGACGAGAGTCGTGCTGAGGCAACAGCGGCCCTTGCTGACAAATTTAAAGAAGAGAGGGCTCGGGCCGCAGAGCTAATGGGTCCAGATCCGTCGTTCTGGAAGAAGCTCGTGTCTCAGGTCCCGCAGGCGGCCGGACAGATGGCGACGTATGCAGTGGGTGGGCCGGCCGCATCGGCCGCCTTTATGGGGAGCCAGATATTCGGTAGCGAGTACGGGGAGGACGTTGCGGCGGGAACTGATCCAGCGAAAGCGTTTGTGGGGGACGCGGCGCTGGCGGCGGCCAACTCTTACCTGGAGGGTCTCTTGCCGGCGCGTGCGTTTGCATCGCTGAAGGCGCAGGGGCCGTTACTCGAAAAGGCTAAGGGATATCTCGGGACTGCGCTGCTAGAGGGCTCTACCGAGTATATAGAGAATTACGCCACACATTTTAAGAATCTATTATTTGGCAAGTACGGCAATCCAATGTCGGATAAGTTCGACAAGGAACGTTGGGAGCGCGATACAGACCTATTAGCCAAACCTCAGCTCGAAGCATTTGCAATGGGAACGATTCTTGGTCCGATGCAAGAGTTTGCAGCGAGGGGGATTGCGGGAGCCGCAGGCTCGCTCGCTCGCTCGCGCGCAGATCTTAACACGGCAATTAGCGCAGATGATCCGGTCGCTGCGAATGCGGCGCTCGATGAAATGCAGAAGCGCACGCAAGAGTACAACGACGCGCTCGCTCGTGGCGAGATAGATCCAGATACGCACGCAGAGACAATCAGCGCGTTCAAGGACGACTCGAAACTAAATCCGATTTTGCTCCAGAAGTTCCATCTTCAGTATGCGACCAAGCTGGCAGATAAGAACGAGCCGCTTGATCCGGAATCTGGATTCCCGCAGTCGATCATAGCCGCTGCGAGCAGCGGGAGCGAGCAGGGACTGAAGAATTTAGCTCGTGTAGCGCCGCTATACGGAGGAGTGATTCCCAACCAAGCCGCCATTGCAACGCAGACCGAGAAGGGTCTCAATGACCAGTTCACGGCGCTGGTGATTGATGGAAAGAAGCAGGAGGCCGAGCGACAGCAGTGGATCAGCGAGCAGGCGGCGGAGCGGCCGCAGTCAATCGCTGAAGCTCTCGACGCGAAAGATCCGAATGAAGTAGAGACGCGACTGCGCCAAATCTACCCGCACGACAATCGCGTTTACAAGGATGGCCTAGC
>ERZ1292625.2462-Hain-H41-01um-R1-2462-length-17084-cov-5_pt1 | contig 17084 bp, 23 predicted proteins | sample MGYA00564400_ERZ1292625 | MGnify/ENA primary metagenome ERZ1292625 (study PRJEB36523, sample SAMEA6512639) | groundwater metagenome | collected 2019-01-08 | study: AquaDiva: Metagenomics assemblies of 32 groundwater samples | reverse complement strand
AAAACGTCCTAAATTATTTAGATGGTTTGATATAGATAAAAGAGATAAATCTATAATGTACATTGTTTTGCTGGATATGGACTTGATAACCATAGATCTCCTTCAAAAACTTGGTGGGAAAATTTTATAAAAGAATCTTTTAAGTTAGGATATAATATAGCCAGATTGGGGCACCCAAGAGAACCTGTTTTTGATATTTCCTCTGATAAATATTATGATTTAAGAAATTTGTCATTTATTGAACAGGTACAAATATCTATAAGTGGGTCTTTTTATATTGGGACAGATAGCGGAATGTCATTAGCAGTGGCAGCTTATAATGAAATTCCACAAATAACCCTTTTAACAAATTGGTCGCAAAATCATTTTCAAAATTTCTTTTCCTTAGCTCCTAATAATGATAAAAATATTAATTTATTTTCTAAAAACGGATGCGATAATATCAATATAGATGATGTAATAGAAGAAATAAAACATTTATAATGAATAACGTTGGTGAACTATTAGACTCTTTGATAAAAGAGAGGATTGATTTCTTATATCGAAACAAAGAAAATAATAATATTGAATATATTCAAACTGATAATTTTGGTGAGATATTAGAAAAATTAATAATTCTTCATGTTAGAGTCTGGCGGCTCGAAGACAAAATCAATGAAAATTATCATAATAATGATTTAGTAGCAGATTTAAAGAGAAAAATAGATATTTGTTTCAAACAAAAAAGGCCAAAATTCATTCAGGCTATTAATAAATTAATTGATGATACAATATTAAACAATAAATCTTTACAAGAAGATACTTTAAAATTGTATAAGGGATATTCATGACAATTTATGATTATTTTCTTAAATTGGCTATTTTAGAAGTGGATATGTTTGAATGTGAGTCAGTTCAGGAGAGAAATATTTTTAGAGATAAAAAAGAAATATTATGTCAGGAAATTAATAATTTATTTTCTTATAATATTGCTAGAAAAATTTATAAAAGCGATGAATATACCCAATTATATAATATTATTTTTGACGGAAATTTAAGTAAAAATAAAGAAAACCTGATATTGATAAAAAATAAAATAGATAATATAATTAAATTATGAATTTAACAAAAGAACAAATAAAAGAAGTTTTGGAGCGGCTTAGGTATTATTGCTGGTGGATGTATTTTCATAAGGAAGCTAATAAGGTATTAAAAGCTGTTAAAAGAAAATATAGAGATAAAGAATTTACTTTAAATGTATTAGATAATGGTTTTTTAGAAGTAAAAATATTAAATACTGATTTGGTTGGTGTTTATAATGTTTTTTCTAAGACTATCTCTCCAAAATATGGAATATTAAATATTGATTATGATTATAAATTAGTAAATGAAGAAGAAATAAAACTTGAAGACAGAGAAATGTTTTATAATATTGGTAAAAGTTTTGTTTTATCATTTGTCCAAAGAATACATTGTTTTACATTTTATGCCAGGATGCATGATGAAACAATTGATGGTATAAGTAATGATTTATTATTAATGAGTAAAGATTAACAAGATTAATAATGAAGATTTATGATTTATTTCAATATTCTGGAGAAGATGATTTATTAGAAATAAGACTTAATACATTATCTGAAATAATTGATAAATTTTATATAGTTGAATCAAGATTAACACACACAAGAAAAGAAAAACCGTTATATTTTTTGGAATCTGGATATAGATTCAATTCTTTTAAAGATAGAATTGTTTATATTGATTCTGATTATTGTAAATATTCTAACGCATTTTATAACGATTGGGCTGCCAGGATGGTATTATTTAATAGTTTACCTGACGAAGATTGTATTATTCATCATTCAGATTTGGACGAAATAAGTAATCTCGATTCATTTAAAAACGTATTAGAAGATTTTAATCGTCCAGTTTCTTTTGTTACGAATTATTTCTTCTTTTGTTTAGATCTTTGGGCTAGGAGGTCTAATGATGCTATAATTATGAAAAAAAGTTGGGTCAGAGATGATTTTTATAGATATAGAGATGCTAGGAGTAAAAATTTTTTTAAAATTATTGATACATTTAGTTGGCATTATAGCTCCGTTGGTACTCCTGAAAATATAGCTAAAAAATGGAGAGCGTTTGCTCATTCATCTGAAGTCCAAGATGTATACAAAGATCCAGAATATATAAAAGGACAAATTAAAAGAAAAGCTGGTTCTTGGGATATACATGCTAAAGATGATGAATTAAAGCTTATAGAACATATTTATCCGAATTTACCAAAATATTTAATTGAAAATAAAGATAAATTTAAACATTTATTTTATGAATATTATTCAAAATAATTTTGAAACTATATCTGATGAGCGCGGTGATATTATAAAAATAGCAAAAAATGTTGATGTTTTAAGAATAATATCTAAAAAGGGTTCAATAAGAGCATCACATTACCATATCCATTCTTCTCATTTATGTTCATTATTATCTGGATCAATGTATTATTATGAGAGAGATGTTGGTTCAGATATTTCTCCTGTTAGGCTTTATGTTAAACCTAGAGAATATTTTTTTACTGGTAATATGAAAGAGCATTTAATGGTATTTTTGGAAGATTCTGTTTTTGATTGTTATAGTTTTGGGTCGAGAGATAAAATAGACTATGAGAATGATGTAGTTAGAATAAGTCATAATTTAGAAGAAATTTATAATTCAAATTTAATTCTAATATGAACAATATTTGTCAAGAAGTTAAAAACTGTCGAATGTGTGGTGGTTGTTTAGAAACGGTTATTGATTTTGGCGAAACTGCTCTGGCTAATAATTTTTTATTAGAGGAAGAATTGCATTTAAAGGAATATATATTTCCGCTTTGTGTTGGTTTGTGTAATTGTGGATCATTACAACTTAAACATACCATAAATCCAAATTTATTATTTAAAAATTATTTTTATCAATCGTCAACTAACGTATCTTTTAGAAATCATTTTAAAGAATATGCAAAATATATAAAAAATAGATTTTCTATTAATTATGATGATATTATTTTAGAAATAGGTAGTAATGATAATATTTTATTAAAACCATTTAGAGATTTAGGTATAAAAAATCTTTATGGTATTGAACCAGCTAAAAATCTTGTTGATTTATATGGTAATGAAAGCGATATTAATATTATATGTGATTTTTTTAATGAGAAACTAGTAAAATCACGGTTAAAACACTTACACAATACTATTTCTGTTATTTGTGCTAATAATGTTTATTGTCATATGTCAGATATAAAAAAGGTTACTGAATGCATTAGTTTGTTATTAAAGAATGACGGAATTTTTGTATTTGAAGTAGCTTACTCTAAAACGGATATAGAAAAGCTTCAATTTGATAAAATATATCACGAACATATATGGATAGGGCATTCAGTGAAACCTTTACAATCATTTTTAAAATTGTTTAATTTAGTATTATTTGACGTTGAAGTCATTGATGTGCATGGTGGAAGTATTAGGTGTTTTGTTAAGAAAAATATAGGAAAATGGGAAATAAGTAATAATGTCAGTAAATTATTTAAAAGCGAGAACGATTTCGGTTTATACAATAATAGAACATATATAAATTTTTGTGATAAAATTCAAGAATATAAAACGGATTTATTAAAGAAACTTAATTATTATAAATCTATAGGGAAAACTATATGGGCATTTGGCGCACCGGCTAAATTATGTACTTTTTTTAGTGTGATGGGTATAAATAAATATATAATAGATTATGTTGTAGATGATTCCCCATTAAAACAAAATAAATTTACGCCTCAAAGTCATATAAAAATAGTTAGTAGAAATGATTTTCTTAAATCTCAGCCTGATTATTGTTTAATTACCGCTTGGAATTTTGCGGATTCAATAATTAACAATAATATAGAATATAAAAATAATTGGATTATTCCTTTTAAATCATAAATATTTTAAAAACAGTGGTTTATTATTTTGTAAATATTAATATATTTTTATTTTAATAGAGATATAATAGTATGTGAATAAACAAAAAATTGTAATTACTGGGGCTCTTGGATATGTTGGATTGGAGCTTACTTCTCTTTTTTTTAATAATTTTGATTTTTCAGTAATAGCAATAGATAACAGAAGGGATTTATTTTTAGAAAAGATATTTAAAGAGAATAAAATTAATTATTTTAATAGAGAAATATTTAATATAAAAGATTTGATTAATAACGCGGATGTTATTTATCATTTAGCTAGTATTACAAATGTTCCTAAAACACAACAAGAAGAGACGGAAGAATTAGAAAGACAAATAATGAAAATTGGTGTTGATGGGACAAGATATATTTTAGAAAATTGCAAAAAAACATGTAAAGTTATATTTGCCTCTACTCATGTAGTTTTTGAGGGGTTAGTAGATAATTTAAATTTTATTGATGAAATAAGAAAACCTAAACCAATTTTATCGTATTCTCGATCAAAGTTTATTAGTGAAAATGATATAATTAATTCTGGAATAAATTTTATTATATCGAGATTTGCTTCTGTTTATGGTTATAATTATAGTATAAGAAAAGATATTGTAGCTAATTTTTTTGCACTTAAGGCATCGAGATCGGAAGAAATAAAGTTGTTCAGTGGTGGGTTAAATATTAAGCCGTTAATTGGTGTATCAGATTTATCTAGAGTATTATATATGTTTTCTAATGATATTTATTTAAATGATATTTATCATTTAGTTAATGAGAATGTTACAGTTAAAACAATCGCAAATATTTGTAAAAAATATAACGAAAATGTTAATTTGACTGTTTCAAATGATATTATATCTAATGTTGGTTATAGTTTATCTAATAAAAAATTATTATCTATTGGTTTTAGATTTAAACAAGATTTAGATACGGAAATAAAATTAATTATGGAAAAGTTTATAGGTTTTAATTAATGTGAATTTAAAATGCATTTATAAAAATAATGAAGTAATTTTACCTGTTTGTTTTATGGTAAAAATAGAAAATAATTATCATGGATATAAAATTGACACAGCGAAATAACGAGACAATAGGCGTTTTTACTTTTTTTGATCATTCAAACCGAGACCCAAAAATTACCGCATATCACCAAAAAGTTACAACATACTTTCAAATTCCTGTTAATTATATTTCAATTGATTATAGATACATAAATCATGGGGGCGCGATTGAAAGAACAATCAAAGGATTATATAATCAGGTGGATTATTTAATTTTTTGGGATAATGATAACATCCCACTCAAAAAAGATATTATTGATATAATTTATGATAAAATTAAAGATAAAAGAAGTATATTTAGTAATGCTGTAAATAGTAATCATATTCATCAAAACCATCAATACGCTGCTGCCAATGCTTTTTCTATATCTTCTGAATTATATAAAAAATTGGGTGAACCACATTTAGCAGATATGGTTAAACGTAGCGACACTTGTGAGCAGGCCACATTTGCTTGCCAAGAATTAGGTTATAATGTATGTCTAGTTTATCCTACAAGTTTTTATGAATTGACAGATGATGAAATGAAAGAAACTGGAAATCCTAAATTCTGGAATTTAGGTAATGGGAAAGATTATCAATTGAAATATGGGCTTTGTACTCAATATGGAGATTTGTTCTATCATGCGGGTATGGCTAATATTAAACGTGGTGGCCAGTTATTTATCCAAAAATGTGAAGAAATCTTATCCCATAAAAAAGAAACTTTGCAGTGTATAATAGCCTCTGTAGGGATGGATGATTTATTAGAAATAACGCTTCCCCTAAATAAAGAATATTTTGATGATTTTATTGTTATTACCACAAAAGAAGATATTAAAACTCAAGAGGTTTGTCTTAAAAATAACGTGAGATTTATAACAACTGATTTATTTTATAAAGATGGTACAAAATTTAATCGTGGGGCGTGTTATAATTTGGCATTAAAATATCTAAAATACAATAATTCATGGGTTCTATTTCTTGATAGTGATATTGTTTTGTCTAAAGATTATAGAAGCAAACTTGAATTAGAAAGATTGGATAAGAACAAATGTTATGGAGTAGCTAGAAGGTTTTGTTGGACATATAACGAATGGATAGAATATAAAGAAAATCGTAAAAATATAAATGATTTATTAAGGGTACCTGGTTATATGTGTGGATTTTATCAATTATGGCATCAAGACTCAGAATGTCTAAAAGATAAGGTGGAAGTTTATCCGGGAAATTATCCATCCACAGAACAATCAGATATTGCATTTTTATATAATTGGTGCCAACCCCCAGACCCTAAACCAGAAAAACAAGACCATTTAGATGTTATACATTTAGGACCACCATCAATTTTTAATAATGGTAAAGATAATTGTAAACTACCAGAATTAAACGGAATGAAATTTAAAGATTTACCTGATTTAAGACATCATGAGTTTTTCAAAGAATGTAAATTTTATGATTGAACCAAGTTATTATAAAAATATAGAAGGATGGTTTGATTGGGAAAATCTTTATTCTGATTTATTATTAAATAAATTACCCGATTACTCCACAATTGTAGAAATTGGAGTTTGGAAAGGAAAATCGCTTTGTTATTTGTCAGAATTAGCGTTATTAAATAATAAAATTGTTAAGATATATGGTGTTGATATTTTCTCTAATGAATTAGATAATTTAAATAAACCATATTGTCCGGATAAAAATATGGCTAGTCCTATATATTTTGAATGTTTAGTTCATTTAAAAAACATTGGAGCATTAGGAAGTGTGGCTGTTCCATTGGTCATGTTTTCTAATATTGCTTCTTTTTTGTTTAATAATAACTCTATTGATTGTGTTTTTATTGATGGTTCGCATGATGAACAAAGTGTTATTCAAGATTTGGATTATTGGGTTCCGAAAGTAAAAGTTGGTGGTTATGTTTGTGGTCATGATTATATAGATGGTATTAAGCCTATTATAGATAAATATTTTAAGGAAAAATTTAATTCAGAGGTGGAAACGGTTTTGCCGCATTGTTTCTCGTATCAAAAGAAATAAAATATTAAATTATTATTTAATATATAATATATTTACTATAATATAAAGATAAAAATAAATTTTATGATTTTTACATACTATTATTGTACGTATTCATTGTTTCAAGATTTTCAAGATCAAAAAAGTAATTTTCCCTGCAAAAGCGTTGAAAATTTTATTTTGCATTATAAATACTTAAGAAAAAATTATCCTGATGAAGATATATTAATAATTGATAATGCGTCTCCGATCGGGATCAAGATTGTTTTGTCGTTTTTTAATGAATATTTTGAATTTATTGATAAAGATAGGTATTCTTTGACTAATTTGCCTAGATTATATATAAAATCATTCAAAAATCATTTAGATGTTCATATAGGGTGCTTAAGACCAATAATAGAGTCTGTAAAATTTGCGTACAGAAACAGATTAGATTGTTTATATATAGAGTCAGATTCTTTATTAAACTCGGAGATACTGACATCAATTTATAAATTTAAAACTGAGTTTGCATCTTTAGAAATTAATTCTTTCGAAAGAAGTTTAAAAAATAATTTACTTTTTTTAGACAAGGACAAACTCCATATTTATGATAATTATTTTCAATTAGATGTTTTTTTTGATGAAATTTTTAATAATTATAATAGTGAAATTTTATCTTCACTATTCACAGAGGGCGGATTTTTTAATTTATTTTGTTTTGGTAGAGCCGATATTATTAAAAATGATGGATTATTTATCCATAACGTTGACAGAAAGGATTATTTAAATTTTTTAATTAATAATCCGCTTGATTTTTATGTGTATGATAATGTTGTTAATTTATTTAAAAAATATGAGCATATCTAATAATAATGATAATAATGATTTATATATTAATGATATTAAAACCGTTTTGGAAGTCGGTCCTGGAGACTATAATTCGTGTAAATCTAAGTATTTTTGGGAATCCGAAGTTAATGTTATTATTTTTGAACCTAATCCACTGTTTTACTCTGAACTTTGTTTCTTTTGTGGAAAATTTAAAAATGTTAGAATTTACAATGTCTCAATAACTAATTTTACAGGTTGTTGTGATTTTATTATGTTTGGTCAATCATCTTGTGTAGCATCTGCGTTTTCCCCATTACATTTAATATACAGAGGATTGCATAAAGAGGTTTTTAATAAATGTATTATTCCGTCTCAGTGTTTTACAATTGATGTTTTTGATATTGGGGATATAGATATTTTATTTTTAGATGCTGAAGGATGTGATTTTTTTGTACTAAAAAATTTAATTAGTAGACCAAGGGTAATAACTATATCTAATTATAATGTCCTTGGGTTTAAAGCATATTTACATAAATCTATATATGAATGGTTTGAAAATAATAACTATATTTTAGCTGAGAGGAAATTAGAAGTAAGTAATTTTGTGTTAAAAGATAGAATTGATTTAAAAAATAAGATTATTTTGTAAATTATGATTGTTCCTTATATACAAAATAATAAATTAGACTTTGATGACATAAAAAAAATATTACAAACTTCTTCCGAACTTAATTATTTCACAAATAATGGTCCAGCAAAATCTGTTTTAGAAAAAGAATTATGTGCTATATTGAGATTGAGTAAAAATAAAAGAATTTTATGTGTATCTAGCGGAACAAGTGCCATTCATCTTCTTTTGTTATTTTATAAAACTATTGGAAAATCTAATTTTTTAGTACCGTCGTTTAATTTCCCATCAGTGGCATGTAACACAACTTTTTGTAATATTAATATTTGTGATATTGACAAAAATTATACTATTCCTATAGAAATTATTAAAAATTCACATTTTTATGATGGTTTCGTAATACCGAGTTTATTTGGGACATTACCTAAAAATCTATTAAAAATCATAGATATATGCAAAATTAAAAAGAAAATCTTAATACTTGATAACTGTAGTTCTCCCCTTTCAGAATTAAATAATATAAATATTTGTAATTTAGGTTCAAATTGTGCCATTTCATTTCACCATACCAAGTATTTTGGATTTGGAGAAGGAGGGGCATTAGTTTGTAATGACAAAGATTATGATATTCTTTGCTCTTTATCTAATTTTGGTTTTTTGGGTAATAGAAATTATAGTAAATATTCTTCTAACTTTAAAATGAGTGATGTAGCAGCTTCATTTATATTGTCACATATTAGGAGGTATAATATAAAACAACATATTAAGATCCAGAACAAATTATTAGGCGAAATAAAAAATATAGAAAATGTTAATGTTTTAAATTATAGTGATGGTGTTGTTTATGGCAATTTTCCAGTTCTTTTTAATAAAAATATAAATAGTGAGTTTTTTTTAAAACTTGGTATAGAATGTAATAAATATTATCAACCATTAAGATTAAAGGACAAAAATTCTATGGATTTATATTCCAAAATTATTAATTTTCCTTTAAATGCTAGTATGAATGATTTACAGGTTGAATTTATTATTAAACAAATATATAGTGCAAATCGTGGATAAAATACTTATAATAGGCACTGGGGGTTTGGCCACCCAAATTATTGATGAAGTATCTGATATTTATAAAGACATATTTTTTTATAACAATATTGACAATATAGAATATTTTTTTAATTTTAGAGTTATACATGATCTGGATAATTTTAATTTTAAGAATTTTATCTTAGCAATTTCCAAATTAAAATTAAGAAAATCATTGGATAAAGAAATGAGATCAAAAAATATATTTCCAGTATCGTTTATTTCGAGTAAATCTTATATTTCCAACAAGTCAAAAATAAGTCCAAATGTTTTAATTCTGAGTAATAGCTTGGTTGAGCCTATGTCTATCATAGGGTATGGGACGTTTTTAAATGTTGGAGTCAACTTTCATCATGATAGTGAATGTGGATCATTTTGCGAATTTGGTCCAAGATCTGTAATATTAGGGAACGTAACGATAGGTAATGAGACGTTCATTGGAAGTGGGGCGATATTACGAGAGAATATTAATATTGGAAATAATTCTATAATAGGATGTGGGAGTGTTGTTGTAAAAGATATCCCAGACAATGAAATTTGGGTTGGCAATCCAGCGAAATTTTTAAGGAAAAATTTGATTCAAAAGTAAATAAATGATATTAAACAAGATAATTTAATAAAAGGATAATATTGTTATAATAAGATATGTTGAATAAAAATAGGGAAAGGAGTTACCCTTAAAATATGAAGATTAACTTGTATTTTGAGGGAGGTTAGCCTAGGGGATCATATTCTTGCGCATAGATTTTCAGTAGCTATAAAAGAAAAATATCTAAATTCAGAATTACATGTATTTTCTGATACTGAAAATAATTTTTTACAGAAGAAAGTTTTAGAATATTTATACCCTAATTTTTATAATTCTATAACAGTTATCCCTAATAAAAAATATAAAAAATGTATAATTAATTCGCAATTCGGGGAGGAAGAATATCGTGGAGGAATACATAATATTCCAGATGAAATTAGAGATAAAATGATTAGTGATTGTGACAAGTTTTATAATCTTCATATAGATTCTTTAGAATTTTTGAATTATAATGATATCGATTGGGATAATTACTTTTTTCATATTCCCAAGCCAATAATAAAACCAGTAAACAAATGGGGTAAATTTATTTGTGTTCAATTAGTTAGTGGTAGTAGCCAAGTCCATTGCTTGCATCAATGGTATATAGATAGATTATTAAATGATATTAGTAAAAAATTTAGTGAATATAGAATTTTTATTATTAGCGTCCCTGAAACCAACTGTTTTTATGAAAAATCTATTAATTCCTTGTCTAATGTAAGTTTATTTAACGGATCATTAAATGAAATCTGTGATGTTTTATTGTGTTCTAGTGGTTTTATAGGAATAGATTCAGCCTGGAGATTATTGAGTCATTCTCAGAATAAACCCACAATAACATTATCTAAAGATTGTAATGGCTATGGAGGGGTACCTATATCCCATAGATTAAGGTGGCTTTGTTGGCCAAACACTACTTTTGGGTTGCATCATTCTACGCAAGATATAGTTAATTTATTTTTAAATATGCTAGAAAATAAAACTTATTTAGTATTTCCAGAATTAACCTTTCAAGATAAAAATAGTATAATTAAAAGGAATTATAAAGTAAATTTAGAAAAAAGTGTTTTAAATCAATGAAACCATTAATAATTGATTGTTTTGTATTTTCTGAAGAAATTGATATCCTCAAAATTAGATTATCAGAAATGTATCCGGTTTGTGACCAGATAATAATTATAGAAAGTAACAAAACTCAAACTAGATTAGATAAACCTTTTAATTTTGAAAAAAATATAAAAATTTTTAAACCCTGGATTGATAAAATTACTTATTATAAATTAGAAAGTTATGCTGTTCCAACAAATGATTTCTGTTGGGCGCAAGAGAAATATCAGCGTAGTTGTATGTTAGAGGGTATTAGAAAATATGAGAAAGAAAAAAATATTACTTTGGAACCAACTGACTATATTAATTTTGGGGATGTTGACGAGATTGTAAATGGAGAATTATTAAATCAAACTGTAAAAAAGGCATATAATTTAATCAGTTTTAACCATATTTTTGGTAGTTATTTTCTTAATTATTATGCTAAAAGATATTGGTATGGATGTGTTTTAACAAAATGGGAAAATATTGAATTAAATGGTTTTCAATATTATAGAGAAATAAAAGATAGAATATTTCATGTTGAGGATAAAAACTTACCATCTTGGCATTTTTCATCAGTAGGTTCTCCGGTTTTCGATTTTAACTGGCATAAATGGAAAACAAGGATTGAACCAAAAGAAAAATCATTTCTAGTAGACGAAAATTTTGATAAATGGAAGGGACTATTCAATAAATGTATTATAGAAGATAAATATTTTTTTCATTGTGATGATCCCTATAAGCGTGACCAGAGTTTAAAACTTGATAAACTACCTATAGAAACGTTACCTTTAGAAGTCCAAAAAAATTTGGATAAATATCAACATTTAATTATTTAATTTAATATATTTTGTAAATTTTGTAGATATATGTTAATATATAATAAATGAATTTATTTCTTGATGATATTCGCTACCCATCAGAAGTTTCTTGGATAAAATGACCAGATGTAAAATGGTTTATTGTCCGAAATTATAATGATTTTGTTTATTTTATTAATAATTTTGGGATACCAGAAATTATTTCGTTTGATCATGATTTAGGCCCATTGAGTATAAAAGAATATGGAGAAAATGGTTTAAATTATTCCTATGATAGAGTTGGGGACGAAAAAACAGGACTTCATTGTTTACAATATTTATTTAATATAATTAATGAAAAACATTTGAAACCGCCTGAGAATTTCTATATTCATACTGTTAATCCAATTGGCGCTCAATATATGATTAATCTTATTTCTAGAGAATTTTAATTATATTATTAATAAATCAAATAAAATGTTTCCTAAAGTAATTAATAATTTAACCTTAATAGGTAGAGTTCATGTTTTAGAAGGTATTATTTTTGAATTAAAAGAAACTTTGAAATATTATTCTGATAAAAAAACATATACTCCAGAACCATTTGGTTATAATTGGGTCGCCCCAATAGAGCATGATAATGGTCAAAAAGCTAAAAAAATATTAGATAAATATAATAAATCTTAGGAAGAAATATACGATGAAGCTGATAAAATAGTGGAAGGGAAAAATTTTAATGGATAAACTTTGGATTTTAGTCATCACACAAAATCGAGAAAAAGATATTAAAGAGTTAATTTCTAATATTTATCCTCTATTTAATGGCGTCATTTCATGTGTCCATAAGCCATTTCTAGATAATACACATTTGATTTTAGAAGAAAATAAGGGTGAAGGTATAGTTATTCAAAGAGATTTTTTTCCGTTTCAACACTCTCATTCAATGAATGAGTTATTTTTATGTAGAAAAATGAAAAATTTAGACTTTGGAGTAATTATTGATTCCCCTGAAAGGCTATCACCTAAATTCATAGATAATTTACCAGATATTATTAAATCTATGAAAAAGTATAATTGTGGATGTGTTTATGGAGATGGAAGACCATATATTATAGAATATCTTGATTCTATGTTATTTTCTGGAAGCCCCCATTGGTTTTTGACAGGACTAATGAAATCATCAACGCACTGGTCTAAAGAACAAAAGGATAGTTATATTATAAATAAACGTCATGAAACTCCATCTATAAGTTTCTGTTTAAATGGTTCAAAGTACTGGTATGTCTATTCTCACGGGAATAATCAGGTTTTTGCTGATTATGGTAAATATGGAGAAAACGTTTGGCGGGATCATGAAAATAAGCGGATTAATTTTCGTTTATTCTGTGAATACAATCTTGGGTTATCGTTAAATTCATTAGATGGTCTAATAGAGTACATGGAAAAAGTAAATAATAAAGAAATTGTTCCTTATGATTATTTTATTAATACCGTACAAGAAGAATATAGATTAAGTGAATTATTTCAATTGAAAGTATTAAATCTTGATTTTATGTCTCAAATTGTGCCACGTAGATATGAGTTTTCTTTTAAAGACTATATTAATGGTGGAGATGGTTATCCGAAGGTTTATGAAAGTACAATAAAGCGTTATAATAGAATGTATAATATTAAGGATTAAAATGGATAATAATAAAGACACAAAATATATTCCTTGGGGGTGGTGTAAGTTGTATTTTCCAGAAAGTGGAGAGACTCTTTTTGATGCTAAGTCTCCGGATGCCCCTGGTGATTATAAATTAAATTCATGGAACATTAGCGGTTCAAGTGGAGTAAATGGTTGGGAAGAATATTATAAAAGTAATCCTAAATATAAAAAGGTAGTTAAAAGAGGAGATAAAACTTGGTCAGAGTTTTGTGGTCAATTTTGGGTAGTTTGTCATGAGGCAGAATTAGAATGCGGACACAAGCAAATTTATCGACATACTGGACTTTTACTGGATTATGTTGAATGTAAAGAATGCTCTAAATTAAATAATGCAACTTAATTCCTGTCATACAAATAAACAATTTGATGACCAAGTTATTCTTGGAAAGATATGTTTTGATATACTTTCTCAAGATTTAGATTTATCAAAAAAGAAAAATTCTGATTTGTTTTGTATTTGTGTAGTGGATGGCCGTGATAGACCTATTAATTCTTATGAAGATTGGGCTATGTTTAAGTCCTCAAAAATTTCATCTATTGCAAATTATCCCATTTTTGCTTTTGTAGCTAATACATGTAGCTTCCTTAATAATGATTATACTACAATAACCAATTGGCGTATAAATATAATAAAAATACCTCAACTTAATAATTTAATTGAATATTCAAAATTTTGTATAAATGAATTATTTTTTAGAATACCAGAAAAATTCAAAAATATTATTATGTTGCAATCTGACGGGTTTTTTAGTGGTAAATCAGGGTGGGAAGATTATGTTTTAGATAATAAATTTGATTATATCGGAAGTCATTGGCAACATAATGCTGGCATTATTTATAAAGAAGATGATAAATGGCATAAATTTAGCAATGATTTAGTAAAAATTGGAAATGGTGCATTTTCATATCGTAATGCATCTAAAATGCGAGTTTTATCAGAAAAATTTAATAATTTGGAACTAGCTGAACTTGGGTGCCAAAATTTTAATTACCCAAAAGAAGATCTATTTTTTTCTTATTTTTCATATTTAATGAGATATAATTTACCGACATTAGAACAGGCATGTAAATTTTGTAAAGACCCAATTAATCTTCGACAATATTTAGATAAGGTTAGTTATGGATTTCATTATCCTGCGATTGATAATAAGTATTGTTGCTTAATTCATTAAATTTTATGATTTTAATCACTGGATCAAATGGTTTCATAGGTAGAAATCTTACAAAATTATTCAAAAAAGATGGTTTTGAAGCTATCTCTACCACCAAGAAAGACCTTGATTTATTGAACGGTAATAATGTAGAATATTTTTTGAATTTATATAAACCATTATTTTTAATTAATTGTGCAACGGTTGGAGGAAGAAGATTTGATAGCGTTGATGATTACAGTATATTTTATAAAAATTTATTAATGGTAGAAAATTTATTACGATATAATTATACATTTAGAAAAATGATATTTTTCAGTTCTGGGGCAGAATATAATAAAGATTATAATATTTACAATGTTAAAGAAGATGAATATCCTAATTCTGTTCCGACTAATTTTTATGCATTATCTAAGTATATGGCCACCCAGAGATTCAAAAAATATAATAATATAATAAATTTAAGAATATTTAATTGTTTTGGCGAAGATGAGGGGAATGATAGATTTATTACAAATTCTATCAAAAATTATATTAATAAAAAACCAATTAATATTTGGGCAGACAATTATTTTGATTTCTTTTATATTAATGACCTATATGTGGTTATTAAATTTTTATTGTTTCAGGAATATAATTATGAATACTTTGAATATAATTGTGTTTACAAGGAAAAATATAAATTATCTAATGTTGTAAAACTAATAAACAATTTTAAAGATTATTCCGTTAATGTTAATATAGATGGATATGGATATGACTATTGTGGAAGTGGCGACAAACTTAACAAATTGGGAATAGAATTTATTGGACTAAAAAATGGAATGAAAAATTGCTTTGATTATTGGAGTTAAAATGATTAATTTAAAACAGTATAATAATAATGATATTGATATATTTTCATTATTAAATAACTTAAACGATAGAATAGATTTTACTGATTTTTTTTATCAGGATAAATCAAGTTGGTGTTCTGGCGTAATTCCATCCCTTAATGATAGATGTGATATGGTCGGGTCTTTTATTAATTTAGATAATAAAATTATGTTTGATATTGGCGCTCATTGTGGGTTTTTTTCTATTATGTTTAATAAAATATTTGAACAAATATATTCTTTCGAACCCTTTAATAAACATTTTCAGTTTTTACAATTATTTGTATCTAATTTTCATAATATATACCCTATAAATTCTGCTATTAGTATAAACACACAAAAAGATGCTTTATTTGTTGATAATGTTAATAATACCCAAACTTCTTTAATCCCTCATCCATATTCACGAGAAGTTTTAAATATAGATTGTATTAGATTGGATGATTTCTCACAAAAATATGATATACAACAAATAGATTTTGTGAAAATTGATATTGAAGGTTTCGAATTACCATTAATAACAGATAATTCTTTTGACAATATTTCTGCTAAAATTAAAAAGATATATATTGAATGCCATAATATAGAAGACGGTATAAATGATATGAAAATGATAGATGTTCAAAGGTTAATTTGTAATAAGTTAAATATATTAAATTTTAAATTAGAAATAGTTGATGATATGATATTTGCTATTAATAATGTATGTTAAATAAAATAAATGATTTAGAAAGGAGAGTATTGGAAATAAGTTATAAGAATAATTTATCACATTTATCTTCCTCATTAACTTCTGTAAATATTATTAATGAAATATATAACCTAAAAAGAGATGACGAACCCTTTATTTTATCATGTGCTCATTGTTTTATTGGATTAGCCACAGTCCTTGAATTTTATTATGGATATAATGCTGAAATGTTAAGTAATAAATTCGGGACACATCAGAGTAGAGATTTGAATTATAAAATATTTTGTTCTGGTGGAAGTCTTGGCTGTGGATTGGGATATGCTTTAGGAATGGCTATGGGTAGTAAAAATAATGTATATTGTCTTATATCTGATGGTGAATGTGCGGAAGGAACTATTTTCGAAGCATTTAGAATTAAAAAAAAATATAATATTGATAATTTAATAATTTTTTGTAATATAAATGGATATAGTGCTTTAGAAGAAATAGATAAAAAAGAATTGGTTAAGGAGTTGTTAATAATGTGTCCGAATATTAATATAAGATATACTAGTTTAGATAAATTTCCATTTCTGAAAAATATAGACGCCCATTATAAAAAAATTACAGAAGAAGAATATAAATCAATTTTAGTATGAGATCTACATTTTTTAATGAATTATTT
>ERZ1292625.2461-Hain-H41-01um-R1-2461-length-17093-cov-65_pt1 | contig 17093 bp, 21 predicted proteins | sample MGYA00564400_ERZ1292625 | MGnify/ENA primary metagenome ERZ1292625 (study PRJEB36523, sample SAMEA6512639) | groundwater metagenome | collected 2019-01-08 | study: AquaDiva: Metagenomics assemblies of 32 groundwater samples | reverse complement strand
TCATCTCTTGCTCCTTCATATACCATTCCCAGAGCAGTTGCGATCGAGAAGGGAGAGAAGACGAGATTCCCTTCCTTGTTGAGTTGAGAATAGAGAAGAGTCTCGAATGAATTGATCGGAGGAACAGATGATCCGACTGACTTGAGACGAGGATAGTAATTATCATCGACTCGGGAATAACCAGACGAAACCGGATGACCATCTTCTTCCTCAGAATAAAATCCTTTCTTTTCCGCTTCTCCTTCTGGTATTTGTTTCATCTTCGTAATGGTTAATTGTGATCCAGGGAACATTACTACTTTCTTTTCTACTACTTCGAATAATTCTTTTTTTGTATCTGATCGTCTTTTCATATTTGTAGTGTTTTTTTTGAAAAAAACAAACACTTTGTAAGAATGAATTGTGATTTGTTTTTTCGAACAAAAACCTTTTAATTTACAAGTCTATTTATAGTTTTTATTTATCAATAACAAAGAATACAAGATTCCAAAAGAGACCTAATAGAACGAATACAGTAATCCAGGAATAATTCTTAATAATCTTGTCCATATAAAAAGTGATCTTGCTTGATCTATGATCAAATTCCTCATACGCCTCTGGATCGTAGGCCCCGACTACTTCTCGAGCTGCTTCGACTTTCTCGCTATTACTGAATACATACGAAAGTACTAGTTTGAATTCAGCATTAGTGATGATATGACCATTGGTTTGGAATATAGTATTGAGTTTGTTCACAAGATCCATTTACATTAATTGAAATTAAAAATGTAGAATATACAACACCAACCTAAAAGTAAAAACGAGATAATAAACAACGAATACAATGGAGATATTTTTTGTTTCTTCTTCTTTGAAAGATGAAATGTGAGTTTATTTGTACTCGTTTCCATTGTTGAATCTGGATCGTATTCTCGAATTACTTCTCTCATTTCAGCTACTTGATCGAGATCGCAAACAATTGATAACGTGCATTTGTTGTCTACTGTCTGCCATTCATCCATCTCAGTTTATTTTGAGGTTTATTTGTTGTAAAAATAAACCTCAATAAAATACAAGCATACAATCATTCATTCAATCAGTATAAACCACACAATACGGCAAATGATGACCAACAAAATGGAGATACTAAGAGTGTCCAAAGAAATAGAATTCCCAGTCATGACCCGGCTACTGAAGACTAACAACACAGCCGTACCAATCGTCGCTAGTTCTGCCTTCTTATCGATTTGAGTAGTCTTTAGTTTTTGCACCCTTTGCCAAAAAGTGTTCATTTGAATTGTGTTTTATTTTTTATAAAAAAATAAAACCTTGAGAAAAAAAAGCTAGAAACGAACACAGACAAATAGGAAAAGTAACAAGCATACAACAACGATATAAAAAGAGAAATTCTTTTCTAATTTCTTCAATCCTTTGGCACGTTTAAGCACATTTGTTGATATCTGAATAGTCATTATACGTCTCTCCAATTCTGCTTCTGATATATTGTTTCGATCGTATCTATCAGCTATTTTTCTCGCTGCAGCCACTTGCTCGTTGGACGTAAATACGTAATACAATATTGTAACTTCTTCAAGTATGTTTGTCCGGTGCGCGCTCACTTTGAATACAGCCTCGAGTTCGTTCATCAATCGCTTAAGATTCTCATTAAAATAAGTGTCCACTAAATCAGGAACATTGACTTCTTCTTCAAACTGAGTACAGTCGTGTTTATGCTCTTGGTAGCGTTTACGGAAAGAAGGAGTCTCTTCCAACTCTTGTTCGATATCCATTGACATTCGTTTTATTATTGATATAGAAATTACATACTGAAGCGTGCCTGTCCTTCAGCCACTGCGCCTGGCTCTTCTTCTACGGACTGTTCAACCTCTGGTACAGGCTCTTCTGCTTCGCCTGCATCAACATAACACTTGTACCAGTACCAATGATCGATGTGCAACTGAGCACAGTTTACCGCGTACGAGCCTAAGGCTGCTGCAATTGGTGATATAATCCAAACGAACCTAGGGAAACTGGCTGATGCGAGGATGTTTAAAATTATTGTCAACATCCATAACCACGGAGAAACTATCACCCAAGAAGAGTAGCGCCATATAAACACGGGCAACAAAACCATTGCTACATCCCAAATTAATACCGTCCACGCTGGAAAATCCGGATTAGACAAAAGAAAAGAAAAAAGAAGAATCCCCACTAGTGAATAAGACAGAACAGCGACAATCCAGCGCGTGGGTTGCTGTTCCAACTTATCTGTTTTAATAAAGCGAAGCCAGAACACGGGATCAAAGCAGAACCAAATCCAATGAGTGATCGGATGTCCATTCTTGCATTGCACTTCTGATCCTACTGCTAACGATTGAGTCTCGTCTGCCCAACATCGGATACAAGACACAAAGGGACGACAAGGACACGACTTGAATGGCAAGTACAAATGATCGTGTGCCATTGTGATTATTTTGTAAACAAAATAAACACCTTGTGATTATTTTCCAGGAGAAAATAAAACCTTATGTATTGAGTTTTATTTTTTCAAAATAAATGAGCGAAGTCTTTCTAGTCACTGCGTCTGAGGTGCATAACATAGCACTGGATGCCCTTTTCAGAGATGAATTAAAACTCGCTGGATTGAAGGATATACCGATATTTGTTTATTATAATGATAATTGGATCGGGGTTATCATTAACGGATTGTTCGTGAATGTCAGAGGAGAAGTTCTTCGAACGTTTGCACGTGGACGTCCTCTCAAACTAGAGTTCAAGACCGGGTTCGATCGACTGGAGATCGGGAGTGATGTACCTGTATACGCAGTTCGGCCAATTATCAGTCAATATGGGGTCGACGTGCCCGTGTACACATTCACGTACGTAGAAGCCAACGTATCAAAGAAAGTATGGCAGAATATCATCGCGCACGTAAACACAATCGATGTAGACGAAGAAGAGAAACTAGGTCAGATCGTGCAATTTCTCCCGGCACTGGTCCAATACAAACGCGATGTGATTTTCAAACCTGATAGTGTTGTAACAGGCGACGATTTCTCTTGTCCTTTATCTTGTCCAAAAGGTCAGCTTCCCACCGGCGATTGTGAAGACATTGCAATCACGACCCAAGCATTGTTCAAAGACCTTCAAAAATCGGGTCTGTTTCCTTTATCAAACAAATATTCTGCTGTACTCATCGACTGTGAAATTCGCCAAGGAGCAATCGGAATGCACATGTGTGCGTTGTTGGTCCCCACCGGGATCATTGATCATTGGAAAGGTGGAACGTATTACACAGGTCGTGATCCGATCTTATTATTAGAAACGACTGAACGGACATTGACCAATACACATAGTGATTATCACAAGAAGTATTGTAAGCTGATAGACACGTTCAAGGATTACAATAGCTATCTTGACATTTCTTTATTATACCCGGTTGAACAATTCGAGAAGGAGAATTTCTATTTCAAATTTTATTCAATGTATTTGCCTGACGGAACGCACAGACACTGGGTTCCTTTTTACAAAGGAGCAGCAGGATTCACTTTATCTCAACTACGATATGATTGGTACAATATTCGGATTTCCCAGCGATTCGACGAGGAAGACAGCGTGACTGCTAAAAAGTATGTGAACGAATTCATGCCTCCAATCAGACAACTGACTGGAACAGAAATAACGCCAAAGGGAAAAGGCTTCCCTGTGTATCATCGTTCTTCGATTCTAAAGACAGCTGTGTTCAATTGTTGGAAACAAAAAGTAGAAGTATATGAATTAAAAGTCTGTGATCAATTTCCTTCTGTATTTGTGGCTTATCTTTAGTTTTATTTTCGGTAGAAAATAAACTCAAAGTGTCCAACAGAATGAATTTATTGATAAGCAAAATGAGATACAATAATAAACAGTCGGGGATCGCTAAGTCCTTCAATTAAAAAGACAGACCAATCTGAATTTGAAGTCAAGCCTCTTGAAATCACTCCACTCAGTCTTTTTGTCACTAGATTATTATTGAGTAATGAAGCAATACATACATTAGAATCTTTTTCATGATCGGTAAGGGATATTGGAGACCATCCGATATCAGCTTTTGCATAATCAACAAGGGATATCGAAGACAATCTGGTTCCAACTCGTATCTCCGCGTTGGCTCCTCGATCAAGCAATAATCGACAGCACTCCTCTTGGCCAAACCGAATTGCTGTCATTAGAGGAGTGAACCCATCAGCTGGATTCGTTATTTCAATATCTGCTCCTCCATCCAAGAAGTAATTGATAAGCTCACAGGCCCCTCTGTGAGCTGTATAGCCTAAAAGAGACAAGCCTTTATGCGCATAAGGAGGTTTGATGTAAATAGGATGCTTTAAAGCTTCAAGAGGGATTAGTGTCTTGACTCGTCCGAAGTGTTTGTTTCGTATGAGTTCAGCGATGTCCATTGACTTATCCTCGTTTAAGTAATGCACTTCTATCTTCTGCTTTTTCATTGAGGTTTATTTGAGGTTTATTTTGAGGTTTATTTTTCCTCAAAAAATAAACCCTTGAGAAAAAATAAACCCTTATAGAATGAATTGTGATTTGTACATCATTCTTTTATTTTTACTTTTTCATCCATTGAATCCAAGAAATTAAGAAAGCTCCTGTACAAAGGATCATGAGCTAGTTGATCATCTCCCAGTTGTTTGCACGAGAAGAATTTGATTCCTTTGAATTCACCATTTTCTGTAATCATTTCAACTGGCAACATTGTAGATTTTTCCTCGAGGAACGTTTGGACGTGTTTCAAGTCTGCATGCTTGTCTGGGAAATATGCGTATTGGGTACAATAGGTGCCGTTTGATAGAATATATGTAGTTATATATATATCATAGATTACAATCATTAGTACTATACTCAGTAATATAACAAGTACTACTAACGAAGCCTTGTCTCTCATCATTTTATTTAATTCGTTTTATTGACATACATATAAATCGATAATTTTTACCAAATTATGTCCGTCTCATTTTAACAATGAAATCATATCCAGGAAACCGCGTCGTTTTGCAATATCGAGAGGAGTCTGTTTCCCCTTCTTAGTCTTGACTTGTTGTGCGCCTTTTGATATCAACAGTTTGGCCACTGAAACGTTATCACTAAAAACAGCCAAGTGCAATGCAGTACAACCAAGATTATCAACTGCATTAACGTCAGCTCCTCTTGTTAATAAGAGTTTGCACACACTCTCGTGCTTATCAGAAGCAGCAATCAAAGGAGTCGCTCCTCCGACAACACGTGCCTCAATGTTCGCTCCTCGATCAAGCAATAATTCGCAACACTTTTCATCGCCTTCTTGAGCTGCAATGTAAAGAGGGGTAGCATTACTTGTTGCGTGGTTTATCTCTAGATCAGCCTCTCCGTCCAAGAGGTATTTGACTATATCGTACCCTCCTCTCCAGATCGCATAGTGTAATAGAGACCATTCACTTCCAGGGACTTTACTGACGAGTGGAAGGCGTCGACATTGAGCAGGAATGAGTTTCTTGGCTTCTTCGAATTTACCTTTATCCATGAGATCGTGAATCATTCGCAATTGTTCATCACTAACTTCTTTTTTTTGTTCCATTGTGGTTTATTTTTTCAAAAAAATAAACTCTTATAGAATGAATTGTGATTTTTGTTTTGCATATCAATATTCTTTTACTCAAGAAAAAAAGTCAGCACCAAATAAGCACTTAATAAACAAAGAAACGGGCACTTTATTTTGGATATAAATTTTTAGTCACCATAATTGTACACTGAAAATCGCTCCTCTGCAGTTTGAGACTGGCAATTACTTCATCGCGTATATCGCGTATCATTCCTACTGTTATCAAGGCGACGCAGTTATTATCCCATTTAGACTTGGTCCAATAGGTTCCATCTTCACACTTGGTCCAAATAATGTCTAATGAAATTCCTGAAGGCATCTTCATTTTGCGTTTTATTCCATTCAATCGATCATTAATGGCTCCGATAATACGGTGTTTACACTCTTCATCCAATTTATCAAACGTGAAATTGAGACGAAGAAAATGCGTAGCCATTTTTTGTTCCATTGAGGTTTATTTTGAGGTTAATTTTTTACAAAAAATAAACCCTTGTTAGAATGAATTGTGAATTTATTTGTTTAAATGCAACATAATATACAATTAAAAAAAAGTAGAGCAAGCATTACTTCGCCGAACAACTAACTTCATCCAGTTTCTTGAGTGTCATCATCGAAACTTGGAAAACATTAGGACCCAATTGCAGACTCGAGTGTACTTCGTCGCATATCTTCTGCAGCAAGCTTTTTGTCATGGCCAGTACATACGGATCCGCCAATCTAGACTTGGCCCAAAAGGTGGAATCTGGGTTTTTGAACCAAGTTATTTCGCTTGAATCTTCCGGAGCAAACACCACAGTATGCTTTCTCCCATGCAATCGATCGACAAAGGCTTTCGTTATTTGCTGTTTATTCAGAGCGCTGCAAGTGAATTGGAGGATGAGTGTATGAGTATCGGTCACCTTTTGTTCGGTATTCATTAGGAAGAGAATGAATTATGAAAGAAAAAAATGAAATTGTTTTTGTTTATTCCTTTTTTTATTTTTTTTCTTGGTTGCATGATAAACTTATATCATTTTTATCATGCAACCAAGAAAATGAAAATGATATTAATAGAAACAAAATATTTTTAAATTCATAATTCATTCTAACGTGTTTTTTTCAAACAAAAACACGCACAATGGAAATTAAAACGAGAGCGATTCGTCAATTATTCCCTGTAGTCTCACAACCGACCGAAAAGGTGATATTTTTATTATTCGATTTGTTTATTAATTACTAATTCTTTTACAGCTAAAAAGAAAGTATGAACCATCTGTCAACTACAAGCTCGTCAAGTACGAGGATGAACAGGTCGTTGAAATCAAAGATGTGACTTGTCCACAAACGTATTGTCCGATCTGTTGCAAGATGACAGACGCGAAATGGGAACATGATTGCAATTGTGTTGTTTGTTCAAACTGTTCACAGAAAACGTATCCTGTCTATGGAAACGATTATCCGATCACAATCACGACTTGTGTGCAATCTTCTGCAATGACTAGAGCGATTTGGACCTGGATCAAACAGTGCATGGATGACCATACTCCATGCAGAGTGGAATTTAGATCGTGCACTGCTGACGACATTGTGGCGTTTATGACACTATTGTCTTACATACAAAGATCGGAACTTGGATTCAAGAAAGCCATGCGAGATTGTTTTCCTGTTGTGATTAATAGTAAAAGTATCTCTCTCAAGCGTTCGATGACAGAGGGTGAACAGGAGTCGACAATGTCCGTAACTATAAACGGCGAGTATCAAGATTACTTCACAGCCAAAAGTTCAGGTGAGATCGTTCGAAATGTTTGGACGATGCGAAATGATACAACAGATGATGCATATGTTGTTGTTGCAAACAATTACAAATTGTAATTTTTTTTTACCAAATAAAAGCAAATACTGATACAAAAAGAAAAAGTCGAGGATCATAGATCCCGTCAATAAGAAAGGAAGTAAAAGTCGATCTGAGGTCTAAGCCTCTTGAAATCACTCCACTCAAATTCAACATCACACGTTGATCCTCCAACAAAGAAATTATGTATGGATCAGACGTATCATTGAAAGGAGTACCCATGTCATATTTGACATCGACTCGTGCACCGGCTGCAAGTAATAACTTGATGATCGGAAGGTGTCCTCCTCTAACGGCATCGCGCAAATAACTATCCTATAGACAGAAAATTAGTAATGATAAAGAAAAGAAACAAGAATATACCTTAATATCTGCACCTCGGTCTAGCAATAGTTTGCACATTTTCTCTTGCTTACCTTCAACGACGAGATCGAGAACTGTCTTCCCCTATAAAATAAAAGTAAATACGAGTAAATAGACTACAAAGACAAACCTTATTACAAGCTTTGATATCGGCTCCTCTATCCAGCAATAATTCGAAACATTTCTCTTGATTGTATATAGCCGCGATGAATAGAGGAGTGTATCCGTTACCATCTTTGAGTTCGATATTAGCTCCTCCGTCTAAGAGATAAACGATCAGATCATATCCTCCGTATTTAATTATTCGGTGTAATATGGGCCAACAATCTCCGTAACGACTATAACAGTTCGTGGACAGACGACGATGACGAACTTCGGGAGGAATGTGCTTCTTGGCTTCTTCAAACTGTTTGTCATCTATCAGATGGAATATTTTTCTTCTACCGGACGTACGGTTGATATGGAACATGCATTTTAACTTCTTTGCTCTCGTTTCCAGTTCTTTCACTTCCTCGCATTGAATTGCAAGTGTTCTCTTTGATCTGGTTTTCATTGAGGTTTAATTTTTTTCGAAAAAATTAACCCTTGTCTTATGAATTATGAATTATTTTCTCACAATTCATTTTACTAATGAAAAGAAAAAAAACAGAGGTCGATTTACATAAAATCGCTAAATTGATATACGCCAAGAAATTCGAAGAAGCCAAAGCATTGATTCCTCCCGAAGATCGACATCTCCCTCTCTGGGTCGACTGCTTGTTAGCGAAGCCGTGTGGTTGTCATCCAGTGATATATACTGGTCCACTGTTACATTTCGCAACTCGAAGTCGTGATATCCTAGAGTATCTCTTGGACGGAGGAGCTGATATTAATCTAAAAGACAAGTATGAGTACACTCCTCTTCACACCGCAGTCTGCGACAATCGCGAAGAATGCTGTGAACTATTATTGAACAGAGGAGCGGACATTGAAATACGTAGTCATTGGGGCAGTACTCCCTTAAAAACTGCAAAAAATTATAAGTATTCTAAAATAGTTCTCTTGTTAGAGAATCATTTGGTGATGATGAATTTGAGTGGAGTGATTGCTCGAGGCTTGACTGATGGGTTAGCTTTCTCAGACTTTCTTGTTAAAGGAATTTACGATCCTCGTCTTTTTATTATTGTATCTCAATTTGCTTTCAAATAAAATTCTCATGCAACCAAAAGAATTCAAATAAAACACAAGGAAAAAAATTGATAGAAAGAGATGGGTAACATTCACACCCGTGAAACGAATGATCCTTGGTTTGTAAATGTTATATATCTATTTGGAGATACAACTGAACTAAAGCGTCGGTTAGATGCAGGAGCGAATATTGAAGCGCGTAATATTGGATACCGAGACACTCCATTGGTCCATGCTGCTTGGCATAGAAATTATGATGCGTGCAAACTCTTATTAGAAAGAGGGGCAAACATTGAATCATGTGATATTAATGGGAATACTGCTCTGTGTTATGCTATTTTTCAGGCTAATGTTTCTGTAATAAAACTGCTGCTTGCTGCAGGCGCGCGATACGATATTCAGAATACAGATAGGTATACTCCCCTTGATTTGGCCAAATGTGGTGCAAATCAAAAAGTCATATCATTATTGGAGAATCATATTGTCGCAGTGAATTTGAGTGGAGTGATTTCGAGGGGATTGATAAAGAAATCTCTCTTTTCTGATTTTCTTGTTTTTGATAATATTAACGATCCTCGTCTTTTTATTATTGTATCTCAATTTGCATTTTATTAAATTCACAATTCATGGGACAAGGGTTTATTTTTTTCCAACAAAAAAATGAGTAAAAAATCAACCTCAATCGAAGTAAGCGAAGAGATTATCGATCTCATGTGGGACGAGAAATTCGAAGAAGTCAAAGCATTAATCCCTGCAGATCGACATCTACTCTATCTGGGAACAGAATTGCCGTTTTTATCGTTTGCTGTTTCGATAGGAGCGTGCGTTATTGTCGAGTATCTTCTAGACGGAGGAGCAGATATTGAACTAAGAGAAACAGAGCATGGGGTGAATGGGTACACTCCTCTCCAATGTGCAGCTGAAAAAGGCAGACACGAATGTTGCGAATTGTTGCTGAACCGAGGAGCGAATATCAAGGCGTCTAGTAGGAACGGAGAGGCTCTGATGATCGCTTCTGCTTATGGACGCGAGAGTGTGTGTAAACTCTTAGTAGACAGAGGAGCTGATGTCAATGCATGTGATGATGCAGGTTGGACAGCATTGCATTGGGCTGCTGAGTTTGATAATGTTCCAATCGCGAATTTGTTATTGGCAGCAGGTGCGCGTCTCGAGAAGAATAAGAAAGGGTACAGTCCTGTCGATCGCAGTAAACGTACAGTCAAGCTTTTGTTAATACATCACGTCGTCACTATGAATTTGAGTGGAGTGATTGCTCGAGGCTTATCTGATTACACTCCGTTCACTCCCTTTCTCATTGATGGAATTTACGATCCCCGACTATTTCTGATTGTAGCCAATTTCGCATTTGAATTGAAGAAAGATCCTGAAATGCGTGACATCATTTCTCGATAGATTGTTTTATTGTGTTTTATTTTTCTCAAAAATAAAACCTTGAAAAGCAAATTGAGATACAATAATAAAAAGTCGGCAATCACAAATCCCTTTTACAAGGAAATCAGAGAATTCAAATCCATCAGTCAAACCTCTAGAGATCACTCCACTCAGATTCACGTTCACAATATGATTCTCTAACACTGCAACATATTCTGGTAGCTCTTGTCTGTAAGCTAGATCGAGAGGAGTGTATCCGAAATCATTCTTAATATCAAGACGCGCATCTTCCGTTAATAATAAACGCATAGTCGAAGGCTGTCGATTATTAACGGTTAAATGTAAAGCAGTCCAACCACTCTGATCTTGAGCGTTAATATTAGCTCCTCTTGCCAATAGAAGTTTACATGTATCAACGTGTCCAAAAGCAGCAGCGCTGGCAAAAGGAGCGAGATTTTTAGTTTCAATGTTCGCTCCTCGATTCAGTAAAAGTTCACAACAGTCCGTATGTCCATTAAAAGCAGCAGCGTCTAGAGGAGTCCTCTTATCGACAGTCTGTTCAATATCTGTTCCTTTATTTAATAGATATTCGACAATATCAGACCATCCAAAAAGGGATGCACATGGTAACAGAGGCCAATTTCTTCCCATAAGATCACGACAATCAGGGAGTAAACGCTGTTTGACTTCTTCGTGTCTTTGTTTATCGATGAGATCAAAGATTTCCTGGGTATGTCTTTTTCTTTTCATCGAGGTTTATTTTTGAAAAAATAAACTGTAAGAATGAATTATGAGAAAAAAACGCAAATTATATTCAACAATTTAATGTATTCCCAATTCAAATGAAGCACCTGAATCGGTCACTACTGTCTAATGGATGCTGTCCGGAAAATAAAAAAAAAATTGCATACCCCCTACCCCTTTAGTTGGAAAATCTTGTCAGAAATCCGGACCTTTTGGATGTAAATCTCTGATCTTTTTCCTTATATTTGTCAATGCATTTGACGCAAAAAAAGATCCGTACCCCATTCGTAACCGAAGATTTTCCTTATGTTTCTTGTTTTTTTTTCTTGATCTATATAAGGAAAATCTTCGGGCGCAAATTGAAGAACGATCCCGGACCAAATGACGATTATGCGATCCGGATTTTTATTATAAACATAGATGAAGATTTGCATAAGGAAATTAACAGACTCGCATTAGGAATCTTTATCAAGAAGTAAAGAAACATAAAATCCATATTTTTTTGCATGATTTAAACCAACTTCTTTTTCAATCAGCAGATGTATAAAAATATTATACTAGTTGTAACTGTATCCACTTTGATATTCGTACTATTTGAAATACGCGAAAAAAAACTATTACAAGAATGTCAATCAACGTCTTTATCTATCATGACTTCTGATCCTCCGTGTTTGAGTGTTCCGGAGACTCGGGATCAACAGTACATTTATTCGGTTCAAGGCGGAGATCAAGCAATGTCACTGAATCATCCTTATCTCCAGAGAGAAAGCGTCGTGTTTGATGTCGGAGGAGGTGATTTCGGAGGACTGATAAATCAAAAGTATCATCCTCGATTGTTTATTCTCGAACATGTTTCCAAATATAACGATATAATGCTAGAACCATTCAAGAACCAAGCGAACGTGAACGTTCTTCAACAATACACAACAGATGAACACTGGGAAACCGATATTCGGTCGATAGAAACAATCATAGCTGAACAGAAACTAGACTTAGTCGATCTTTTAAACGTCGATTGTGAGGGATGCGAATGGGATGTGCTCGAGGGATTGATCGGCAAGAATCTACAAACGAGAATGAACAGGATCCAAATACAATTTCATCCTGGTATGCTCGTAGATGGAACTAGCCGACGCTGCAAAATCAGACAATTACTCAAAGTCACTCATAATCTTGTGTACAATTTCGATTGGATTCGGGAACTTTGGCAATTAAAACATTAAATTTTTAATTTAACAAACTCTCATTAAAGGTAGATCAGCATCACAATGACCACGCTTCTCGGTAGGGTAACCAATGTCAAAATGACAAGAATGATACATCCACAAGGCGATTCCTGCTTTATCCTTATGGGCAACAGGCAATGCGCACGCATAAGACCGAGTTTGTTGTAAAGGAACAAACATTTGAATAAACAAAGATTTGAGTTCCTGCTCCCAGAAACGACTCGCTTTTAATCCCGCTTCAGCATTCATCTTGTTCCAAAAGTCGTCATAGTGAGTATTATTACGAAAAATGTTAATATTGTACAATTCTATACATCCGGCTACTAGGTATGGACGCCAAAGTGAAGAATAAAACTGGGGTCCGGCCCACCAGTACTTCCAAGCGTGATGTGATGAATTTGGGTGAGTGTAAAGCGACCATGTGTCTGATAATTTGAACGGACTCGTCTTGGCATACTCGATCGCCTGGTTCTGGATCCCACTTCCAAGCGACACCTCGTTGTCGCCAATGTGTTGGACCCATCCGGCCTTGATTCCATTAAAGTGCATATCAGCGAACACATCATAGGGACACAGATCATAAGGGAAGACGTCCTCGTCAAATCGAAGGAGGTAATCGATATCTTTCAGAGCTTCGTGGTGGAACATACCATAAGCTAATATGAAGTTGATCCACGCTCCTCCGCCATTGCCTGCATGATCACCCTCTTGACCCCACCCATAGGCGAACTTGACGACTCGGAGCTCCAGTGGACCAGCCAATCGCTTCAATTCATCATGAACAGTTTCCGATACTCCTTCCCAAACAAACACGATGATCGGATAAACTCCGTGAGCCCACGGAACATACTCTGCCCATTTTGGAAGTGATGATTTGAGAATCTGTTTTCGCTCACTGAATACGGTTACGAACGCCGCTCTGACTCGCGGTCGTATCTCTCGGTTACGCCAGTACGAGAGAATATTGTTTGCCGTATCTGGAAGATTTGGACTTGGGCTCCATCCAGTCAGTTGTTTTAGTTTCGTTATATCCGCTAGCAACACTTTTTCGTCGTAGACGCGCATACGACCTGTTTCTTGCATCGTGGTGATGGGAATTTTAGTCAGTGATACTAACGCATTGAGCAACTCCTGTGTAGAAATGGCGACGCCACTTCCGATATTGTACGCTTCACCTGCGATTCCAGAAGTAATCAATTTGACGACAACAGAAACAGTATCTCTTATATCAGAAGTGTCACGCCTTGTCATCAGATTGCCATGACGAATGATCGGTTCGATCTTCTTGGCTTCGATTAACGCGATCTGATGCGAAAAATCTTGAAACGCTAACGAATCGGTTCCTCCGACACCGACCTGGATAAAGAAACGAGCACACACTATCGGCATTTGATACACACGCCAGTACATCCGACCTAACAACTCGGTGATCACTTTACTTACGCCATATGGAGACACTGGCTCAAAAGGAGCTGTTTCTGGTAATGGTCCCTCCCAAATATCGGCTGTGCGACCGTATTCAGTACTAGAGCCTGCTAGAAGCACTCGAGTCTGGAGGCCAGTTCGTCTCAGAGCCTCTAACACATTAAACGTTCCTTGGATGTTCGCATCCATTGTAGCCTCGGGCATCTTATAAGAGATACTGTTGATTGCTTGAGCTGCAAAATGATAGACCACTGTTGGTCGCACCTCTGCCATGATTGTTTGCATACGAACAATGTCGGTAATATCTCCCTGGATCAGAATGATACGATTCAATATACCAGCCAACGAGGACAATTTGCTCCTGGACCTGACCAGTCCGAATACTCTTGAACCTCGATCTACAAGAAAGCGGGCAACGTGACTCCCAATCATTCCATTCACGCCGGTAATAAGTACTCGTTCTTCTTGTTTGACAAAATAATTCTGAACATTGATTGGTGCTGAATGCGGAGAACTCACTGTCAGTGCGGAAGGTGTCGGGTACAGTTCGTATTTGTCTTCTGGACTGGCTGGTCGGAGCGGAGTTTCATTCCCAAGTGGAGTCGTTGAGGTTGCATAGACTCGTACTAATTGATCTAGCCCCGCTGAGTACCCCGAATACAATCGATCGATCTCACTTCTCCAATATTCGAGTAGCCGTTTGGCCGTTTCTTTCGGATTGATTTTCGGCGACTGTATTCCCAGCTCTTTCAACTTGCCTGTATTTGCTCCAATCGATTGTGCAGCTCCGCAGTGACGACGGGGATCTATCTCTATCACCACTTTCCGAGTAGAAAGAGCCATCATTTCATCTAATATATCCTTGGCACTTGTTGTAGCACCATTTCCCACATTATATGCTTCGCCTGCGACTCCAAGTGTAGCCAGTGCAATCAATACATGGACGGTATCCGACGCATCCGAATAATCTCGTTTGACTTCATACTCTTCGTCGACACGAACGAATGGAGGCAGTACACCACGTTCCATCAGAGCAATTTGTCTTGCCATATCTTGCACATCGATAGTATCGGTACCCCCTGCACCAAGTTGGGTAAACAGCCGCGCTGTCACTATATCCATTTTATATGCAAGGAAGTATTGGTGTCCGAGCAGTTCCATCGCAACTTTACCGACACCAAGTAATGTAATCGGTTCGAATTGGAACATCTCATCGACCTCTAACACTTCCGATCGCATTTTGTTAACGTCGGTTAGATTATACTGTGCAGCCGAACCTGCCAACAAGACGCGAGTGTGCAATTTTTCCGCACGGATTGCTTCCAGGACATTCAATGTTCCTTTCACGTTTACCGTCAACGCGTCAGCAGCAGCAAAATGATAGATGATCCCGGGTTTCACTTTGGCAATCACCTGGTGGACACAGACTGAATCGGTAATGTCACATTCGAATAAATCAATCGCACTCTCTAGTAAGTCCAGGTTGGATCGCGGTCGAACGAGTCCAGAAACTGTGAATCGTCCGGAAAGCAGTACGCGGGCAAGATGACTACCAAGCATGCCATTTATCCCGGTTATTAGAATTGAAACTTTCTTTTCTCTCATGATAACACTATTGTCAATGGTCACAATAGGAAATGTATAATCTAATAAATGAAGCTCGGAAATCCATTGTTGGATGAGAACAACGTCTTCAATTTCTACAAATCCTCGCTCGTACATTTCAATCCACAGTGTTTCGAGTCGAACTTCGATCATCTGCTCGTTCGATCTCCATTCACTCAAAAATTGGACCAACGCAGACGATCGAAAATACAAGTCTTTCTCTGCATCCATATCCTGCAAATAATTATGTGGATTTCGATACTGATCCACCATCGGATAAGAAAACGCCACATCTAAATTGACATCCCAAAGGAGTCTCTGTGTCACATAACTTCTCCAGATATCACTCACGCGACCATGAACAGTCACTGGTAACAACAATCCCCACATCGAACGACGATCGTGTAACGAGGCCTGTGCATTATAAGGAGAAAATCTAAATCTAGGGATCTTGACTGCGTCCAATCCCTTGGGTACATCAAAATGCACCGGGAGTGATCGAGTCAGACGAAATATTGCGTCCACATCTGGATCATTGTCGGCAAGTGATTGAACCACTGCTACTGATGACATTGACGATCGTTTATCGACTGTGCCTACACATTTGATATCGGGCAGTGGAAGTCCTCGCGGCCATGCTGAAGCACCCATCAGAGGATACACGTTAATAGATGAACAAACACCGCTGAGTGCGACTCCTTCAACTGGGATACGCAATCTTTCTCCTTGTTTCAATAAATTATCATCATCAAAATCAAAGATGACTTGAGCACCGTATGCGATCGCGTACAAATAACCGAGGTTCTTCCGTCCAAAATGATTCCATGGCAACGACAAGGCAAATTGACTCGTAAGGAGTCGCTGACTTGCTTCATCGATTATCACCATTCCTGGGATCAATGGGTAATTTTTAGGCGTCTTTTTATCCGCGACGACAACCACGCAAAAATCAGGCAATTCGGCTATTCTGACAATAGAGTCTGTCAAATTGTAAATAGTTGTAACGACTCCCCATTTGATACATCCTGTGGGAGGAGACGGCAGCACAGTCAACATCTCGCTCCTGCCCGAAGATCGTGAAGGACTTCGTTTATCAAATATTCGGATACGATCGCCGTCAAACAATTGCCCTGACGTTCCAGACAAGGATGATAGAGACGTCGCATCATCATTGGATAAAAAGATCCAAACAGTGAGAAAGTGGCTAATAATCAATACAACTAAAACAACAATGAGAATTCTGTTGGCTATTGTCATTTCCATTTTACGATTAAAAGATTAGCATACATCTCAAATTTATTTAGTTATATAAAATATTATCTTATTACGTCGATGATGCAATGCCTGATCCTCATTCAAAGGCAAGAGTTTCAAGTAATCAAGGATTAGTCCACGAACTGTGTCGTCAACGGATATCGCCACCATGTTTCGTTCAGTCAAGAGCATATCCATTAGCATATAATAATAATCATCGATATGCGCTCGTATCAATTGCATTACTAACGATCTGGCTTCGTCGACTTGATCTAATTGTTGGCTACGTTTTTCCTTTGCTAATGGCTCGCGTATCTTCGTCAACAGATCCATGATCTGTTTAAGAATCGAGTATGATTCTTTGCCGTGAATAACGACAGTTTGTTTTATTTCGAAATTCATGATTGTTATCGTCGATTTTTGGAGAATGAATAATGATTTGTTTAATTATAAGCAAATTGAGATACAATAATAAAAAGTC